>Ga0153924_1000459_pt1 | contig 25490 bp, 28 predicted proteins | sample TSNJ008MetaG_FD_104709 | JGI IMG/M metagenome (GOLD analysis project Ga0153924, IMG submission 104709) | Attine ant fungus gardens microbial communities from New Jersey, USA - TSNJ008 MetaG | ecosystem: Host-associated > Fungi > Mycelium > Unclassified | place: USA: New Jersey, Wharton State...
AAAACATGAGAATGTAGCCCGAATAGGGCGGATTTCGAATGTTTTTAGGATTGCGGGAGCACAAAGTGCGTAGCAATCCGTAGGTATCAGCGGTCAAAATACCTTTTGACCCCAACATCATATAATAGAAATAATAATATACCAATTGCTGACAGTGCTATTATATTAATTAAAAATACTTGCAAATGCGCAGGATAATTGTTATGCTGTTCATATTAAAAAGAAGGCTTTAAAGATACAAATTAATTACTTAAAGGAGTTAAACTATGACGATTCGCGATATTAAAAATTTGCTTAGTGCCCGTATTTTATGTGGAGAGGACCAGTTAGACAGAGAAGTCAATACGGCATGCGGCGCAGATATGATGAGCGATGTCCTGGCATTTGTAAAGGATCAGGCAGTTCTCTTAACAGGTCTTTGTAACCCGCAGGTAGTAAGGACCGCTGAAATGATGGACATAATATGTATATGTTTTGTCAGGGGAAAAATGCCTGATGATGTTATGATTTCCCTTGCCGAAGGGAAAGATATCGTTTTGATGTCCACAGATATAAAAATGTTTGAGGCCTGCGGAACGCTTTATGTAAAAGGTTTACATGGGGGTGGCTCTAATTGAATAATCAAATATGCTGGAATTATATAATAACAAATGAGGACTTTACCAGAGCGGGGGAGGCCTCATCTGATGTTAAAAAGAAATTAAGACAAATGGGTGTTTCACCTGATGTGATTCGCAAAGTGACGATTGCAATGTATGAAGGTGAGATCAATATGGTGATTCATGCCGAGGGTGGAGTGATTGATGTGGAAGTATCACCCGATAAGGTCTTAATGGTTTTAAAAGATAAAGGTCCCGGGATTGCTGATATAGAAAAAGCAATGACAGCAGGTTATTCCACAGCGAATGAAAACATCCGCTCGCTTGGTTTTGGCGCAGGTATGGGACTTCCCAATATGAAAAAATATTCTGATGAGATGAAAGTTGAAACAGTGATTGGGGAAGGTACAACAGTTACTATGGCGATTAATATTTAACCATAAGATTTTTTAATATTTGCTTATGAAGGGAGGTCTTTGTTTTGGAAGAGAGTTTCTTAAATTCGGTTACTCTTAACGACCAGCTATGTACAGGATGTACAAACTGTATCAAACGGTGTCCGACACAGGCCATAAGAGTTAGAAATAAAAAAGCTTACATAAATAAAGCATTTTGTATCGATTGCGGTCAGTGTGTCAGGACTTGTCCTTATCATGCAAAGATTCCTACCTATGATTCAATGTCGGTAATAGATAATTATAAATATACAGTTGCGCTGCCTGCTCCATCCTTTTATGGGCAGTTTAATAACCTGGAAGATGTCAATATTATTTTAACGGCACTAAAAAAGATAGGATTTGATGATGTATATGAAGTATCTGCGGCAGCCGAAATGGTTTCTGCAATGTCAAGGGAATATATTCAGCAAAACAAGGATAAAAGACCTTTTATCTCGACGGCTTGTCCATCAGTCGTGAAGCTGATTCAGGTTAGATTTCCCAATCTGGTGGAACATATGCTTCCTTTCAAAGCACCGATTGAGATTGCTGCCGAAAGTGCCCGTAAAGAGGCTGTCCAAAAGACAGGGCTTCCTTCTGAACAGATAGGAATTATCTTCATATCCCCTTGTCCGGCAAAGCATACGGCCATTCATGCACCGATTGGAAACAAAAAATCCAATGTGGACGCAGTCATTGCAATTAAAGAAGTTTATCCTAAGATTCTGCCATTCATGAAGGAGGTACAGAATTCTCCGGAAGACTTGATGATTTCCGGAAAGATTGGAATCAGTTGGGGTGCTTCCGGCGGCGAGGCCGGAGGTCAGTTAATTGACAGTTATCTGGCAGCTGATGGAATCGAGAATGTAATTAATGTACTTGAGGATCTAGAAGACCAAAAGTTTACCCAGTTAGAATTTATTGAATTGAATGCATGCAGCGGCGGCTGTGTCGGAGGAGTTTTACAGGTAGAAAATCCTTATGTGGCTAAAGCTAAATTAAAGAGGCTTAGAAAGTATCTACCTGTAGCGCTGAATCACTATGACGGCGGAGACTACACAGACGCTCTATGGGATACTAAGGTAGAATATCAGGATGTATTCAAACTAGGTTCCGACATTAATGAAAGCCTTAAATTAATGAATGAAGTGGAAACGATAGCCAGTCGTCTGCCGGGACTTGATTGCGGGACTTGCGGGGCCCCTACCTGTAAAGCACTGGCAGAAGATGTCGTCCGCGGGATTGCACAGGAGAATGATTGTATCTATATCCTGCGTGAAAATATACATAAGCTTTCAGATGACTTAGGAAAGTTGTATGACAGTAAGAAAAAATAAAGGAGGAGATTTTATGACAGTTGAAAAAATTATTGAATTATCAGAACTGAGCCCTCTTGTTTTAGCGGATGCCAAAAGAGAGATTGACGGCATTTATTGCTGTGATTTGTTAAGTGTAGTAATGAGCAAGGCGTTTAGCGGATGTGCATGGGTTACGATTATGGGAAATATCAATGCAGTAGCGGTCGCTTCGCTGGATGATATGTCTTGTATTATTTTAGCAGACGGCGCGGCAGTAGATGAACTGATGCTTACAAAAGCAAGGGAACAAGACGTGAATGTGCTGCAGTCAAATCAGCCGATCTTTGAAACAGCTCTGATGATTCATGAACTTATAAAAGAGAATGTTTGATTTGACTGTAATTGCCAGAATCCAAACTGTGAAATGAGGTGATGCATTTGTTAAGTTTATCCTATGATCTGCATATTCATTCGTGTTTGTCTCCCTGCGGAGATGGTGACAGTACGCCGGCGAATATTGTCGGAATGGCAGTAGTAAAAGAGCTGGATGTGATTGCATTATGTGACCATAACACGTCAAAAAATTGTCCTGCTGCCAAAAAAGTGGCGGATGCTTATGGTGTCACTTTTATTAGTGGAATGGAGATTACCACAGCAGAAGAAGTCCATGTGGTATGTCTGCTGCCTACTGTGGAAAAAGCACTTGAACTTGATGAATATGTCAGTGCACGTCTTCTTCCGGTTACGAATGATCCATTGCTTTTTGGAGAACAGCTTATTATGGACTATGATGATAATATTACAGGGACAGAGCCAAGACTGCTGATTAATGCTACAAGTATATCATTTGATGAAGTATTTCCTCTTTTAGAATCATTAGGAGGAGTCGCAATACCGGCACATATAGACAAGTCTACAAATTCACTGCTTTCCAATCTCGGGTTCATTCCGCCGGATTCAGTATTTCGTACAGTAGAAGTGAAAAATGCCGAATTATTTGGAAAGCTTGTAAAAGAGCACGAATATTTAAACTCATGTAAAATGATTACGAATTCAGATGCCCATTATATACAGGATATTAATGAACCGGTGAATTTTTTGCATGTTCAGGAGCGTTCACCAAAAGGGGTAATCGAAGCGTTAAGAAATCCCGGAATATTTAGATAATATTAATTTAAAAGCTTTTGTTTACATAGTGGTTTTATTGTGTTACAATTTTATCAATCACATATTGTTCCTAACAAAAAAGATAGAATCTGATTTGAAAGGCACAGAAATAACTGTACGATGGTAGTACATCATTCAGGATAATTTTTGCATACCTTTCGGGGTATGCATTTTTTTTTAGGAATTGACCGTGACCGGGTTGAGACTGACCGTGACCCGGTCACGGTCAGTCTCAACCCGGTCACGGATAAACATTTAGGTCGACAGAATGGAGTAGAAAATGAAAAAAATAGCAGTGATAAGTGCCATATTAGAAAATCCCCAATTAAATCAAAAGGATTTTAACGAAATTGTATCTTCTTACAACAGTATTGTGAAAGGAAGAATGGGTCTGCCATTTGACGATATTGCAATTGCAGTAATATCCATTACCGTGATAGGTACAATGGACCAGATTAATTCATTGACAGGAAAATTAGGCAAGCTGTCAAATGTAACTGTAAAAACTGCGATATCAAAAAAGGTAATAGAATAGAGATTGGAGTATAAAATGGAACAAGAAGAAAAATTTTTTATTGATGATACTTATATTAATGAATTACTTAGTTCAGCTAAGGATTTGAGTGATGATGAAATCACAAATATTTTAAACAAAGCCGACCGTTTTGAAGGTCTGGCACACGGTGAAGTGGCAGCATTATTGATGACAGAAAAAAAAGAGCATATTGACAGGATTTTTCGAATTGCCGGTAAAATCAAAGAGCATATCTATGGAGAGAGGGTAGTTATGTTTGCACCATTGTATGTCAGCGATTATTGTGTGAATAAGTGTACATACTGTGGATTTAATTGTGATGCTAAATTTAACAGACGCAGGCTGACAATGGATGAAATAAGGTCAGAAGTTAAAATACTTGAAAAAATGGGTCATAAACGCTTGGCTTTAGAAGCTGGAGAAGATCCTGCCAACTGTTCAATAGACTATATTTTAGACTGTATCAAAACCATCTATGATTTGAAAATGGAAAATGGCGAGATACGTCGTGTAAATGTAAATATAGCCGCAACTACAGTAGAAGATTATCAGAAGTTATACGAAGCACAAATTGGGACTTATATCTTATTTCAGGAAACATATCATAAAGACTCCTACGAAAAAGTGCATATTGCCGGTCCAAAACGCAATTATAAGTATCATACTACTGCGTTTGACCGGGCTATGGAGGCCGGGATTGAGGATGTTGGCGGCGGTGTGCTGTTCGGATTATATGACTATCGTTATGAGGTGCTGGGGTTAATGCTTCATAATGAGCATTTAGAGGAAAAATACGGCGTAGGATTCCATACAATATCTGTTCCCCGTATTTGTGATACGGAAGATAAAGATAGTAAGAAATATGAATATGCGGTAAGTGATGAAGCATTTTTGCGGCTTGTGGCAATTATCAGGCTTGCAGTACCGTTTACAGGAATGATTGTATCTACCAGAGAAACTGCAGAGATAAGAAAAAAATTGATTAGTATCGGTATATCACAAATGAGCGGTGGTTCGTCAACTGAAGTAGGCGGTTATGCGGACAGAGAATCAAACGGTGCCCAGTTTAAGCTGGCAGATAGCAGAGAGGCATCTGAAATCATTTACTGGCTGATGGAAGAAGGGTTAGTCCCGAGCTTCTGTACGGCATGTTATCGAAAAGGCCGTACCGGTGATAGATTTATGAGCCTGGCAAAATCGGGAAATATAAAAAATGTATGCCTGCCAAATGCCTTGATGACATTAAAAGAATATTCTTTAGATTACGGAGACAGCAGGTTTCAATCTTTGGCAAATAAGTTGATTAATGAGAAAATAGAATGCATTGAGAATGAAAAAGTGCGTACGCTTGTTTTAAAGAACCTATTACTTTTAGAGCAAGGACAGCGTGACTTTTATCTATAATCTAGGAGGATCAGAATGAAAAATGAAACATTGAATACAACTCCACAGAGCAACCGTTTGCATGTTAGTATTTTTGGTGAAACCAATTCCGGGAAATCAGCATTATTTAATGCGATTACCGGTTCTGCAAATTCCATTGTATCTGATATTTCAGGCACAACTACAGATCCTGTAAAAAAATCCATGGAGCTTTTACCTTATGGCCCGATCGTTCTGGTAGATACGGCAGGGCTTAATGATGGAACGGTCTTAGGAAAAGAACGTCTGGCAAAGACGAATAAAGTGCTGGATCAGACAGATTTTGCACTTTATACGATTTCACCCACCGGGTTTGATGAGAATGCATATATAGCATTCAAAGAAAAGCTCGTTAAAAAAAAGATTCCTCATTTACTGGTAGTCACGAAAGAGGATACAGAGGAACAGGCCTGTACCGGTTTATTAGATAGATTTGAACATGCTGTTGCGACTTCTGTCTTGCAACCTGACAGTATAAAAAAATTAAAGTTTAGGATTGCAAAAGAATTATCATCTCTTTCTGTAGAAGCCAAATCATTAATTGGTGGTCTGCTTCCGCCGGAGAGCACCATTATTTTAGTCGTACCGATTGACAGCGGTGCACCGGCGGGCAGACTGATACTACCTCAGGTGCAATTTATAAGAGACTGTCTGGACAATTCCATGATCTGTCATGTAACAACTGAAGATCAGTTGGCTAAGACCATAGAAAACACTAAAAAGGTAGATTTAGTCGTTACAGATTCTCAGGCATTTCCGATTGTTTCTGAAATTGTGCCGCAGGATATACCACTTACATCATTTTCTGTGCTTATGGCACGGCAAAAAGGTGATATACATTCTTTTTTAGATGGCGTTCATGCAGTTAATGAACTAAAAAATAATGATAAGGTTTTAATAGCCGAGGTATGTACCCATAACCGTTCTCATGAGGATATCGGGCATGTGAAGATTCCAAAGGCATTGCAGAAAATTACAAATAAAAATTTACAGTTTTCTTTTTCCCATGGGCATGATTATCCGGAGGATTTAGAACAATATTCACTGATTGTTCATTGTGGTGCATGTATGGTGACGCCGACAGAAATGAATAACCGCATCCTGTCTGCAAAGGATAAAAAAGTACCGATTACCAACTATGGCTTAGTGCTTGCAATGGCAAGCGGTGTATTAGAGCGTAGTGTACAGATTATTATAGATACGTTGGAATGAGGTGAAAACTTGCTTGATTGTATATTAGAAAAACAGAATTTGAATAAAGAGGATCTTTTGTATCTAATGAATTTAAAAGATCCGAAAGATTTAGAGAAGTTGTACCAAAAAGCATATGCGGTCAAAAAACAGTATGTGGGAAATAAAGCATATTACAGAGGTCTGATTGAGTTTTCAAACCAATGTATAAAAGACTGCTATTACTGCGGTATTCGGTCCGGAAATCATAATGCCGAAAGATTTTCGATGACAAAACAGGAAATATTGGATATGGCGAAATGGGCATTTAAAAATGATTATGGTTCCGTTACCTTACAATCTGGAGAGCGTCGGGATGATGAATTTGTAGCGTTTATTACAGAAGCCATCCGTGGAATTAAGGAACTAAGCGGCGGGAAACTTGGGATTACATTATGCTTAGGAGAACAGTCAAAAGAGACTTATCAAAAATGGTATGATTGTGGTGCGCATAGATATTTACTTAGGATAGAGACAACAAACAAAGAACTTTATAAAAAAATACATCCGGATAACGATATGCATTCTTTTGATAAAAGAGTAGAATGTCTTAGATATTTAAAGGAAATAGGATATCAAGCAGGCACAGGTGTTATGATCGGCTTGCCGGGTCAAAGAGTAGAAGATTTAGTAGAAGATATTCTATTTTATAAAAAAATGGATATTGATATGATTGGAATGGGTCCTTATGTGATACACAAAGATACACCAATGGGAAAAGATGCAGTTAAACGAGGGCTGGATACAGAATTGGATAAAAAGGAGAGATTGACCTTAGGGCTTAAAATGATTGCAGTTACCAGATTATATTTAAAGGATGTAAATATTGCGTCGACTACCGCATTACAGGCATTAGATCCATATGGCAGAGAGTTAGGTCTGAAAGCAGGCGCGAATATCTTAATGCCGATTATTACATTACAGGAACATAGAAAAAAGTATCAATTATATGATAATAAGCCATGCTTAGAGGATAGCCAGGAGGACTGTAAAAATTATTTGACATCCAGAGTGCAAAGTATCGGTGATGTTGTTGGATTTGGTGAGTGGGGAGATTCTCCACATTTTCAACCGGAACCTTCAACCGGAACCGGGTCACGACCGGTCGTGACCCGGTTCCGGTGAGTACATTATAAGGAGGAATCAGTTATGTTAAAAAAATTATTATCAGTATTATTAACATGTATTATGATTATGGGTATTATGGCAGGCTGCGGAAGCAATAATGAAGAGTCATCATCAACAAATAATCAGGCAGATACACCAAATGAAAAAGTAACGGTAAAGGTAGGTTCATTAAAAGGTGCTACATCTATGGGAATTGTATCCTTGATGGACAATAATGCCAACGAAACAGCAGCAAATAATTATGAATTTACGATGGTGACGGCAGCGGATGAATTATTAACAAAGGTTGTCAGCGGGGAATTGGATATCGCATTAGTCCCAGCGAATGTTGCAAGTGTGCTGTATAACAAGACAGAAGGTAAGGTGTCGGTAATCAACATAAATACATTAGGTGTTCTGTATATTGTGACAGGTGATGAAAGTATTAAAACACTGGAAGATCTAAAAGGAAAAACCTTATATTTAACCGGAAAGGGAACGACGCCGGATTATGTAATTCAGTATCTGTTAGAAGAGAATGGTTTATTAGATGATGTGACACTAGAATATAAATCAGAGGCAACAGAAATAGCGGCATTGCTAAAAGAAAGTCCGGAAAGTGTCGGATTACTGCCACAGCCGTTTGCTACGGTGGCTTGCACAAATAATGAACGGTTAGAAATCGTGATAGATTTAACAGAACAATGGGACAGTATACAAGGCGATAATGGAAGTAAATTGGTTACCGGAGTTACGATTGTTAGAAATGAATTCTTAGAAAAAAATGAAGAGGCAGTAAAGACATTTATGACAGAACATCAGGATTCAGCTGATTTTACAAACACGAATGTGGAAAAAGCGGCAGAATTAATTGTGGCGACGGGTATTATAGAGAAAGCACCTATAGCAGTAAAGGCAATTCCATATTGTAGTATTACCTATATTGATGGGAATGATATGAAAAATGCGTTAAGCGGATATTTAGAGGTATTATTTAATCGGGAAAAAACATCAATTGGCGGTAAATTGCCGACAGATGATTTTTATTATATGCCATAATGTGTTATGATAGGGAGGATAAATACGAAGGCAGCATTCAATTTGCTTGCAAATTGAACATACATGGGTGAAGTGATGATTAGAAATAGATGGATTAGAAAATTTGTGATTATAGCGTTTTGGCTTGCAATATGGCAGTTAATAAGCATGTTTATAGACAATAGCATAGTTTTGGTTGGGCCGTTGGATGTCATTCGGGCTTTATTTCGTGAATCCATAACAATAGAATTTTGGAGCAGTATCTTATATTCATTTGGGAAAATCAGTCTTGGCTTTTTAACAGCATTCCTTTTAGGTATATTATTAGGGTCGTTTGCCTATCGTTTTCAATGGTTGAAAGAGCTGTTAGAACCCATTATTATGATAATAAAATCAATACCAGTGGCTTCATTTGTAATATTGGCGTTGATATGGATGGGATCTAAAAATCTTTCTATTATAATATCTTTTCTGGTAGTCTTTCCTATCATTTATATTAATACAATTGCCGGGTTAGACAGTACGGATCATAAGCTATTAGAGATGGCACAAGTTTTTCGGATACCAATATGGAAAAGGATAAAATATATCTATAGGGTATCTTTGCTGCCTTATCTGATTAGTGGATGTAAAGTAGCATTGGGTATGAGCTGGAAATCCGGTATCGCGGCAGAGGTCATTGGAGTGCCGGATAAATCCATTGGAGAGCGGCTTTATATGTCAAAAATATACCTTAGTACGGATGAGCTGTTTGCATGGACAGTTGTAATTATTTTAATCAGTGCATTATTTGAAAAACTTTTCCTAACTTTATTAAGGAAGTTACAGAAAGACCGTGAGGTACAAGCTCATGAAAATTGAAAATCTAACTAAAAAATATAACGACCAATTGGTTTTAGATCATATTAATATGGAATTTGAAGATGGGAAAAAGTATGGATTAATGGGCCCATCGGGATCGGGCAAAACCACATTGCTTCATATTATATTGGGTTTAGAGAAAGCAGATGACGGAACGGTCAGTGGACTTGAACAGAAAAAAGCTGCGGCGGTGTTTCAGGAAGACCGGCTTTGTGAAGCATTTTCGGCTTTGGAGAATGTAGCCATGGTAACGAATGAATTGTCAAAGGAACAGATCAGAGAAGAGTTAAGCCAATTGCTGCCGATGGATAGTATTGATAAACCGGTCAAAAATTTAAGCGGGGGAATGAAACGAAGAGTTGCGGTCTGCCGCAGCTTGTTGGCTCCGTCTGATATGATTATTATGGATGAACCTTTTACGGGTTTAGATGAAAATACAAAGAAAGCTGTGATTCAATATATAGTTAAAAAAACAAAGGGGAAAATGTTGATTATATCGACGCATAATGAGGAGGATATCGCGGCTTTAGGAGGAGAGTTGATTAAGCTTGATGGATATTGCTGATTATGGCGACCTATTATAATGAAGATATTAATTATTCATTATTCTCAAAAGAGAATGTATTCCTCTAATGGTTAGATTTCTGTCCGATTATAGGAAGTACATTCTCTTATTAATATGCTATGAAATTCGACTGGATTACTAAGGTTAGTTTAATAATGGCAGGTTATGAAAAGTAATTATTGTGCTTTTTCATAAATTACTTTAGATTTTACATTTTTTAAGGTATATACCGAATCAGAATAACTTAATCTCCAAGTCGAGGTGCTGTCTTCACTATTAATAAAGTTAATTGAACTGCCATCTAGTTCAATAGGTTTTTTTTCAGATGTACTATAAGGCCAGCCAATTACAGTGAATCCAATAATTTCAAAATTAAAGTCTGAATAATCAGATGGAAGATACCACATCCCTTGTAGCTGTGCCATTGTAGTACAATAGGTAACATACTGGGTACTGTCCTTATAATCCATACTGGCAAATAATTCTTTGGCTTCTTCAAATTCTGTCTCCTCATACAGTTTTAATGCTTTTTCATATTTTGCCTCGTCTGTAAGCGTCGTAGATTCTTGTTCCTCCGAAGAGGTACAGGCGCTTAAAGTAAAGCAAGACAGGATAATCAATAATGCAAATCCAATTTTCTTTTTCAAAGTAAATCCTCCTTATTATGTATATACATCCAATATTATCAATTAGAGCAGATAAAGTCAATAACGAAAACCTTATTCTAGTGGAAAATAAGCTTGTCACACATGTCACGCAGGAGTCTGCTATATTGGTATTGTAAGAAAATGTGAAACAGAGTTTTACACTTCTTATTCAGACATATCACAAACCGGTTTGTGATATGCGAGAGAGTAAATGTAAATATATTTTCTTTGCTATTATTGGGACAAAATGAATAGAAAATGCCAGAGAATAAGCATATAGAAGATTTATATTACATTCTTACAGAAATTCTCTCCATGATTATTAACTGTTGCAATTTTTATTGCAGCAGTTTTTATATCGGTCATTTTTAATGAACGGAGAGAATGTGTATATTTTGATTATGATTATATTTATATAATAAACTGGAAAATATCAGCTGATTTATTATCTGTTTATTATACGAATTCGATAAAGATAATCTCCATATCAAAATATATATGTCAGAACCGTGTAGTACATTATTAATGGAGGGTACTATATCTTAACCATATAAGGAGGTGGAGCATGCCATTAATTACAGAGATAACGCAAAAGGTTTTTAATTCGGAAACAATTGACAGAGGCAGTCTAGTCTATGCCAGACATCAGTCATGGGAAGAGGGAAAAGGTGGATTTGTTACGGCAATATCAGAAAAAGAGATTTCCATACAGTATTATTCCGGAATTGGCAGCATTAAAAATCACTTTACGATTTCTTCCGAAGACATTGGCCAATGGGAAATCAGGTGGTCTAAGGATTTACTCCTAATTGAAGATAATATGGAGGAGCGGATATGATGCTGAATAAATTAATTTATAAGACTCTGGTTAATCATGATAGCTTAAATAATATGCTAGCTATATACAATGATCAACCGGCTGTTTTCTACAAGCTGATACCGGAAGATAGCGGTATTGGATGGAATAATGAAAGCCATTTTCCCAGATTGAACTTTAGCATAAATGTACAGGCTCATAGAAAAAGAAAGTGTTTTGGAAGTTTAAAAATTCAGATTATGTGTTTTGATACCGAGATAACGTCAGAAGAGATTGAAACAGAAATAAATGAATGTTTAAACAATATATTTTTACAAGAAGATGGGCATTTATACTATATTTCATGGGCAAAATCAGAGACCTTTCACGAAAGTGAAAATTGTCAAAATATAAATAGCAATGCAGATACATTGAATATTTATTTTGATATTATTGAATATCCAAATTCCGAGACATTAGATCCGGATCCGATTGGAGCAATGATTCTATACACAAAATCAGTCATTAAGGAAGCAGTCATGATTGGAATAGACAATAATCAGGAGATATTTCATGTAAATGACAAAAATCCGGCTTTTTACTTCAGATTAGCCAGTGTTAACACAGATCACGATTCAAATGCGGCAGTATGGATGAACTGCAAAATTGCAATCCATATATTTACACCCAGTCAGGAATTTAGAATAAAATGGGCAGCATATCTAATGAATCTGTTAGCTGTGGATGGAGAAATAGTAATGTCTGACGAATCACCAATGTTTGTAAAAGATATAAAACTAAATGGCAGATCTGATTATTTAAGAGAAGGTCAGCTTCTATTAAGCACAGAATATGGGTTACCAAGGTATAGGCAGGAGAAGAAAAAGATTGTGGAGACAGCATTTAATATGGATGTGTAGAGGAGACATGTATGAAGCAAAACAATAGTAAGCCGGACATCCGGGAAAAAAATACGGCAAAGTATCATGTATTAGAATTAGCCGAATGTGCCGGGAAGGTATTCGGATCAAATGTAAAGCCGGAATGTGTAATTGCAGCATTTAAAGTAAAAAATATAAAAAGAGCAACAACAGAAGAAGCAAAAGAAATTGTAAATGAATTTCTAAAAAAGGAGGTAATATAAATGGCAGGAATGTATACACCTGGCGAAGTAAAAGTAAGACCAGGTACTTATTATAATATTCAGAAGGTGGGAGAAAATACAGCCACCATCGTAGATGGAATAACAGCCGTTTTATTTAGAGCGGACTGGGGACCATTAAATGAAGCAGTTGAAATTAAAGCAGAAGTCAATTATGGAAGTATATTTGGCAGTGCATTTACAACGGATGCAATCGGTGAAGTAATGAAAGGTGGTGCTAAAACTGTAATAGGCTGTAGAATCGGTTCAGGTGGTTCGGCAGGAAAAGTGACATTAAAGGATTCCACGTCACAGGATGCAGTTACATTAACTGCAAAATATGTGGGTGATAAGAATTTTACAATAACAGTCAGAGAAAAATTATCTGACGATACAAAAAAAGAATGTATTATCTATACGGGAACAAGTGAATTTGAAAAAGTGCAGTTTACAAAAGGTGAAGATGAAACTAGTGCGTTAGCTGCTGCATTTTCTAAGTCGAAAAATTTCGTGGCAGAAACGTTAGGCGGTAGTGGAGCATTGGAAAATGTATCACAGGCAGTATTTACAAACGGGGCGAATCCGACCGTAACAACAGAATCCTATAGTGATGGACTGACTGTAATGGAATCGGCTTCATGGAATACAATCTGTGTAGATACAGAAGCAATGGAAGTACATACTTTATTAGCAAACTTTTTGGACAGAATATCCGAAGCAGGTCAATTGGCTATGGGTATCGTTGCTGAAAGTACAGCTGTTTTATATGATGACAGGGTACAACATGCCTCAGAATATAATAGCGAAAAAATAGTGTATGTTGTAAACCCATCGGCAAAGACTTCCATAGGTACGGTTAATGGTTACCAAGTAGCAGCAAGAATAGCAGGTATGATTTCAGCCTGTCCTTCTAACCAATCTTTAACACATACGGTTATAGAAGGCTATACGGAATTAGCTGATAGAATCACGCCAACACAAATTATTGATGCTGAAACAAAGGGCTGTCTTGTATTGACAACAAATGCTAATAAAGAAGTTTGGATTGACAGTGCAATCAACACCTTGGTGGAATTAGGTGAAAATCAGGATGAAGGCTGGAAAAAAATCAGAAGAACCAAAACGAGATATGAGCTGATTACAAGAGCAAATATACAGGCGGAATCTATGGTAGGATTTGTAGATAACGATACAAACGGACGAGCTACGATTGTAAGTCAGGTGCAAGGTGTCGGTTCGCAGATGGTAGAAGAAGGAAAGCTGGTATCTTGTAATGTTACAGAGAGTACAGCAGAAGGAGACAGCTGTTGGTTTAGTATCGACGCTGTTGACAAAGATTCTGCAGAACATATTTATTTAACATTTAAATTTAGATTTAGCACACAGGAATAGGAGGATTAAAACATGGCGATTAATAGTAGAGCAGCGGAAGATTCCAGATATGCATTAACAGGGAAAGACGGAGCAATTTATGATGAGAACGGTGTAATGTTAGCGACTGTGGAAACATTTACAGCGAATGTAAGTGTAAGCAATGCAAAATATAATGCATTAGGTGACCCACAAGAGCATGAAACATTTGCGAGCTATGGAGTTACCTTAACAATGTCACAAATCGTAGTAGAAGATGATGCGTTCATCCAGCAGTTTGTTACAGGTATGCAAAAGGGAACTATGCCAAGATGGAATTTCCAAGGCGTATTACAGGGTAGAAATGGTTCTGAGGAACGTATGGTTTATCGTGATTGTATTCCATCAGGACAAGTAGATTTACAGAATGTAACATCAGGTGATGTAATTAAAAGAAGCTGGAACTTCTTTGTTAACAAGCCGCCTGAATTACAGAAAATGTTATCAATCGGTTAATACAAAATAAAAGGTGCTGACGCACTCGTTCGATTCCGTACATTATGAACGAGTGTGATAGTCCCTTCTATATTTATAGACTCCTAAATTGGGAGCAAAATTTATAATGAATATAAAAGAAAGGATAAATGCAATGCGCATGAATTCTTTATACGATTATGCGCAGTATCGTAAGCCGATGGCTTGTGATATGCACGGGTAATATAATGGCGGTAAAAGAAATAAAGGCCAAGTCAGAAAATGAAAATATCGAGGAAAGGGAATTCGATAAAGAAGAGACCAAAAATCAATCCCTACTGTATGAAAATGATATGATAGCAGGATTAATTGCTGCAGCAGATTATCGGTCGGATGAACAGCAAAAAATTGAAATTATCAGAAACAGCAAAGTATTTTTTAGCTTTACAATCAGACCGCTTGGGGAAGAGGAGTACGATAAATGTAAAACAAAGCATACAAAATACGTAAGAAACAAACAGCTTGGCATTAAATTACCAGAGGATACAAACACAGTAAAATATAGAGCCGCATTGATTTATCAGGCGACTATCGATACGGATAGAGAACATCTATGGGATAATAAAAAAGTATGGAACGCACTAACAGAAAAAGGCTTGCAGATTTTATCAGCACTTGATGTTATAGAATATACATTAAGAGGCGGAGAAAAAGATGCGGTAATTGATGCGATAGATAAATTAAGCGGCTATGAATCTAATTTAGAGGAAGTAGCAAAAAACTAATTGAAGCCGGTGGGAAAACGACACTACTGCATCATCTGTTCCAGCGGCTGGGAATTTGCGTTGATGAGTTTTACGAGAAACCGCCGGGTGTCAGAGCGTTTATGCTTGCCTCTATGAGAATACAGCTTGAGGCTGAATTAAGAAGGAAGGAGGGATAGCATGGCAGAGACATTGGTAATTAATATATCTAACAACGCAGACAATAGAGTAAAAAGGATTACCGGTTCTTTGAATAATTTAAGTAATACAATGAATGAGACGGGCAAGTCTTACGAAGGCGTCACCAAAAAGGTCTCCAAATTTGACGAAACGGCTAACAAAACCAGAAAAAGTCTGGAAAAGCTAGTAAGCCAAAAGTATGAAATATTACTGGAAGTTTCAGACAGAGTATCACCGATTCTTACAAATTTAAATAATATATTAAACCGCGTGGGCAGTAAAACAATTAAAGTTGGAGCGGCCGTTGGAATTGATTTTACACAAGTAGAAACCGGTATACAAAAAGCAGGAAGTATTTTGGCAGGTAATTTAAATGGAGCTATTACAAATGTAGTAAATCGAGTGGTTAATAATAACCAAAATAGCCAATTATCGCAAACAGGATTAACTGACAGTCGAGGTTATTCAGCGTTATCTGGAACAACGAATTACTTAAGTAATAGGGCGGGTTCAAATACACAGTCTGTAAATAATAAATATTGGGATGGGTTTAAAAGCTCTGCGAAAAGTATGGCAAAGGATGTCACAAAAGATACTGTCAGTTCTGTATTGAAAGATATGACTAAAAAGGACAACAGTTTGACTACTAAGACAATTACAGAAGCAACTATGGCATCGAGAGAGGCTATGGTGGTTATGAATCCAGGTTCAGCCAATCCTACGACTACTACGGCAATCGTACCTTATGGTCAGTCAAATAGTAGTGGTACAACGGCAGGAATATATGGGCGCGAAGTTATTAGTTCGACTAAGACAGTATCAAGTACGATGCAAACTGCTAATGCACAGCAGGCATTAGGCAAAACAGTGGCATCATCTGCAGGTGTAGCATTTGCGGCTCAGGCAGCAGCAGTAGGTGCGGAAGTAGCAGTAGATTCACTTACAACAGCGGCGGATCATTTCAAAATAGCTTCAAAATCAAGTGATGAAAAAGAAAAAAAGGCTTATAATAATTCAGGTGCTTCCAGAACCGCAGGAACCGCAGCTGGTGTCGGCATAGGTGCAGCAATCGGATCGATAATACTTCCGGGTATCGGAACTGCAATTGGCGCGGCTATCGGAGGTGGTATAGGCGGTAAGGCTGGGAGCTATATCGGTGATAAAGAAATAGAAAAATATGAAAAAGAAGCAGCTGCGGCAGCATTAGCTGCAGAACAGGCAAAATATGAGTCTCAGGAATTAAAAGATGCTCTGGCAGACGCTGATATGACTGCGGAACAATTCGGAAAGCTGTTTGAAAAGGCAGTGATGAACAATCTGACATCCCATTTTGGGTCAATAAAGCTTTCATTAAAAGAGATACAGCTGCTTGCGCAACACATCTCATTTGGCAATAATTTAAAAAATGCCCAGAAATTTGCAACCGCTGCCAATGATGCGGAAGAAAGCTTTGCAACCTTACAAAACTCCATATATACAATGGATAAAATAAACTGGAAGGTAGGCCTTAAGCTGAAATTAGATGAAGCAGAGCAGGAAAGTCTAAAATCAGAAATTGCAAACTTAATCAGTAACGCAAAAACCTATGTGGAGAATGAACACTATGAGTTTAGTATGGCTGTAAACCTGTTGGTTGATGATGAAGAAGCTAAAAAAATAATACGAAGCGGGGATAAATTATATAATCGATATCAATCAGAGCTGGATACTTTGGGTAATCAACTAAGTAAGAAGGTAGACGATGCATTGGAAAGAGGGAATGGGGTTATTTCTGATAAGGATTATGATGAAATCTTAGCAATGGAGGACGAAATAACCGGGATTACAAGCAAGGTGTCGGATGCAGAGCAGAATGCACAGTTTAAAGCACTTAGTGTCAAATACAGTGGCTCTAAAATGGATAGTGATACATACGAAACCTTTCAGGCTGAGCTTGCGAATCAGACAGCAAGTGCGGCACAAACCTATGATGATGCATTAGCGGTTAGTCTGTCAAATTTGGATTTATTGTTATCAGAAAAAGAAATTAATCAGACCCAATATGATGATAGCTATAAAGCAATAGTCGGGAATTATAGGAGTGAGATGTCTGATTTAGGAGATAAAACGATGAATTATCAGCTTCAAACTATCGCAGAATCCTATGCAGAGGAACTAAAAAATGTACTGCCCGATATGGAGGGTACGATCGCTGAAAAGTTAAAAAAAGTGTTTGATATGGCAATTGAAGTCGGGGATAATCCGAAGGATTGGGATGAAAGTAAAATTAAGGAAATATTCCAATTGAATGAATCTGTTAGTGAGGACAATTCACCTAATATTGCTAATTTATTATTAGCTACAGCCAAAACAATACCGGATACCGGTAGTTCTTTAGCAGAAGCGGCGATAACGCAGTATGATGAATTTGGAGACAGTTTGCAAAATAAGTTTGGAAATGGGTATGTTCTAGATGTACCGATTTCAATCATTGCACGCTATAGTGTATTAAATTCGCTTTCAGGAACCAATGAGGCTAATCAATTAAGCAACGCTTCGACCAAAGCGGCAGATACTACAGAAAATGGATTGAATACGCTTCACAGTCCTGTTATACCGGGAGTAAATGGAATTAATGCTAATGCAAACGGTGGCTTTATTTATAACACTGTATTGTCATGGATTGGTGAGGAAGGACCTGAGGTTGTAATCCCACTGACACAGAACCGGCGAAGCAGAGGCCTGGATCTATGGCAGAAAGCAGGAAAATTCCTTGGTGTTGGCCAATACGCGAATGGTGGATTTGTAGGAATCGAAGAAGAAGTACCGGTAAGCCATAGTTTGAAAGCGGAAGCATCTTCATCACCGGAGGTAAATGTAAACGTAAGCGTCAGCCCTACATTTGAGGTTTCAGGAAACGGCAATGGCGATAATATGATTGAGATAATCAAGGCACATATGAAGGAAATGGCAGACGATCTCGGAGGAGAAATTGCAGTTTCCCTTGAAAAAGTATTTTCAAATATGCCATTAAAGGAGGCTTAAGTATGGAGATATATTTAAGGCAAAAAACAAGCAAGAAAACAGAGTTTAAATTTGCTTCTCTTCCCGAATTCATCAATGTAGAGCAAAGTGCAAGATATCAAAGCTATGATATCTTAAATATTGGAGCAGTTCAATTTCCAAAAGGAACAGAAGTAGGTACCATCTCATGGGATGGTACTTTTTTTGGGAAAGCTAAAAGTAAAGAGACATCAATTGTAGATAAAAGTAATTGGAAAAGTCCGAAATCTTGCAGAAAGATATTAGAACGATGGCGGGATAGCGGTACGGTACTGACCTTAGTTGTGGGTAAGACCGGTATAAATTATGACGTGACAATTTCGTCTTTTAGTGGTGTATACAGCGGTGCATTCGGCAATTTTGATTATTCCATATCTTTTACCAGATGTAAAGAATTAAAGATAAGAACGACCAATGAACTTAAAATCAAATCATTTGCCAGTAAGAGTAACCGCTCCTCGAAATCGAATGAAGGCACTTATATGGTGGTATCAAGTGACAGTCTGTGGAAGATTGCGGCGGTGATGCTGGGGCAGGGAAACAGATGGAGCGAAATCTACAGCTTAAACAAGAGTGTAATTGAAACAAGTGCAAAAAAGCATGGAAAATCCTCTTCTTCTAACGGACAGTGGATTTATCCCGGAGATATTTATTCATTACCTAAAACATAAATACTATATATTGACTTTCTACCTTTTGATTGGTAAAATTGCATATATACATAATTAGGAGGGATTGGCTTGAAAAGGAAGATTAGTTTTGTGTTATTAATTATTATATCATGCTTTACATTATGTTCTTGTTCTTCTGAAGAAGAGGAAACAACACTGTCAGCTGAAGCAAAGTATGAAAAGGCTATAAAGCTATATGAGGATGCTGCGTTTGATGAGGCTAAGGAATTATTTTCTGGTATGGATTATAAGGACAGCAGCGAGTATGTTACTAATTGCATTACTATGAAACAATTGCAGGGTACATGGTATGATGAGGATGAATTTGCATGGCGTTTAGAAATTACCGGATTTGCTGCAATTCATACCGGATTTTCCAGAGATTACCTTATTAAACCGGAAGGTAGTATGGTCAAATTTAGTGGTAAGTTGACAAATGGTGAAGATGATATTTTCACTTGTAAACTGAGTTATTCTAATTCGGAATACACCTTGTCTGCTACAAGATCTAATACAGTGTACATAAAGGGTCAGTAATTATTTAATGGAACTTGTAGAAAGATTTAAAATTATAAGAACCTCGAAATTGAGTAATATTATATTACATCAGTTTCGGGGTTTTTGCTATATACATAATTAGGAGGGATTTGATGATTGATATTACAAAATTAACATATCATGTATATCTGATTCGGGAAAAAGGAAAACCCTTAGTGTTATCTAATATTGTAGAAACAGTAGGATGGGAAGAGAATAAAGGTGAATTGGCTATGCGTGTGAATCTATCCCTTAAAAACCATAAATATAAAGGTAAGAATATCTCTTCTATTGTAAAACTGGGTTCTATGATAGTAATTTACGCTAAGCATAAAAATAAGAATAAAGAAGTGGCAAGAGGTATTGTAACGAATTGGTCGGTTTCAACATCAAATTCAGCTGAGAGAACTGATTTAACCTGCTATGATGAGCTTTATGCCTTGCAGAAAAGTCAGGATAATATTTACTTTGCTGCAGGCATCAGTACCAAAAATGCGATTATGTCCATATTTAGAGACTGGAATATTCCTTTGGCCAGCTATGACGGACCGGATAAAAAGCATGGGAAATTAGTCTATAAAACGGATACCATAGGAGATGTAATTTTAGATATTTTAGATGATGCGGTTAAAAAAGGGTCAGAGAAGTACAACATCAGAAGTACTAAAGGCAATATCAGTATACAGCCACTTGGAAGTAATAAAACGGTTTATCATTTTGGAGGGGACAATACAAGCGCAGTCAGTCATAGCTTAAGTACGGCAGATATGATTACCCGGGTAAAAGTGATAGGTCGGGAAGATGATGATGAAAAATCAAGTATAGAAGCTGTGGTAGATGGAAATACACAGTTTGGGATTCGACAGAAAATATATATAAGAGGCAAAGACGATACACGGGAGGACGCGATAGCGGCAGCGGAAGAATTACTGGAAGAAAGCGGAGATATTGAAAAGACTATCTCAGTGGATAGTCCGGATGTGCCATATATCAGGAAAGGCGATGTGGTTCATATGAAAGCAGGTACGCTAAATGGATATTATTACATCTTAGGTATCAGGCATGACGGCGATACAGGTACGATGTCAATGGATCTAAAGAAAGCTAAGAATAAAACGGGTTCCGGTTCAGGCAGCAATACATCTGAAGAGTTTTCAAAAGGTGACAAAGTCATTTTAAACGGTGCGGTATATGTAGACAGCTACGGAAACGGAAAAGGGAAAACCTTTACGAACAGAACCTGTACAATAACGATTAAAGTAGATATTACCAGAGAATGTCCATATCATGTAGACGGTATAGGCTGGGTATATCCGGATTCAATCAAGAAAGCGTAGGTGATTTTATGGCGAACAAAGGAAATCCGGGAATTAATAAATTAGCATATACGCTTTCACAAAGAATAAAACGGGAGAATGAGAGTGGACTGATTATTGATTATGGAGTCATTAATCAGGATTACAGCTTAAAAACAAATACTTTTTCGGTTGCAATCCCAAAGGCAGATTATGTAGTCTGCCGTCAGCTTGAATCCGGTGGGGGACTGTCTCCAAATGACAGAGTATTAGTGGCATGGATTCAAAATGACGCCGTGATTATTGATTTAATCTCGTCATAAAAATTTCGAAAGGAGGACTGTATATGTCTGAGAATACACTGTTTCCTACTTTTGATGTCCCAGATTTCATAGAAGAGGACGATACGGAAGCAGAAAAATATAAAAAGAGTATTTACTGGGATTTAAACGTCGGTGATTTTGTAAGAGACGGAGCAAACCGCATTCTGCAAAGCAGTGGAAAAGACGCTTATATGCAGTGGTGTTATAAAATAGCATGTACTGAGAGATATGCGTATTTAGCATATCCGGATACAATTGGTGTAGAAATGATCGATGCAATGGATCAGCTTACCCATGATGCGGTAGAATCCTGCATTGAAAGAACCATTTCAGAAGCATTATTGGAAAATCCACTCACAGAGTATGTAAATGATTTTAGCTTTGAATGGCAGGGGGATGGCGTAATATGTGAATATGCAATAAAGGGAAGAGACTGGGAGGAGTTTCATATAAATACAAATATTAATTTTACGGAGGTGGATGAAAATGATACCTGAGTTTATTGCACCAAGCTTCATAAATGAAAATGATGCAGATACTATTCAAGAAAGAATGATGGATGAATTGCCGGCGGATATCGATAATACACCCGGTGGATTCCCTTGGGACTTTACCAGACCAACAGCGATAGAAAAATCAGAATTAATACAATTTCATTTAGTTCAGACTTTAATGTTGATGTTTCCTATGTGGGCATGGGATAAATGGTTGGACTATCATGCTGAGATTGCCGGAATAACCAGAAAAAAAGCCAGATATGCAAGTGGAGAACTAAGAGTAAACGGAATTGTAGGTACAGCTATTCCAAAAGGGAGTGTATTTGCAACAGTTGCAGCTGATACGTCTTCTATTGAATACACCACAGAGGAAGAATATATTATTGGTGAAGATGGGATGGTTACAGCTGCTATTACAGCGGTTTTAGCAGGAACAAACGGAAATGTTGCGGCAAATACGATTACTTTATCGATAAAACCAATAAAAGGAGTTACAAGCATATATAATGAAAATGCTGTTACCGGTGGAACGGAGGAAGAGGATGATGAATCTCTCCGCGTTCGGATTCAGGAAGCAAATGAGTCTATTACAAGTTCATTCGTAGGGAATAACAGTGATTATATACGATGGGCAAAAGAGGTCAGCGAAGTAGGCAGCGTTGTAGTCGTCCCGGAATGGAATGGTGCAGGAACAGTGAAGCTGGTGCTTCTGGATGATAAAGGACAGCCGGCAGATGAAAGTATTATTAAGAATGTAGAAAATTACATTTGCAGAGAAGATGCACCTTTACTTAGAAAAGCACCTATTGGCGCTATTGTGAAGGTGGATAAACCGAAGAGCATTGCCTTAAGCTATGCCAGCAGTATAACATTAGCAGACGGGTATGATATTAACAAAATTACAGCAAGCTTTGAAAACGAGCTGATACAATATTACAAAACCGCCAAGCAAGATGGTGAAATCAAATACACAAAGGTTAGTGCTATACTATCACATACAGAGGGAGTCAGTGATTTCACAAACCTTAGTATCAATGATAATACCAGAAATATTTTAATCGATCAGGATGAATATCCAATGACAGAATCCGTTGCGATGACAATAAACGGTACGGAGGGAGACTAGGCATGGGAGTAAAAAAGAACTTAGAGAATTTTCCAACCAGTGAAACGGCAATCGAGATGATGAAAATGATTACCGGAAATGGTTTCTATGATGAGTCCTATGTGGCAAAATGGTTATTCCAGGTTATGGGAATGGAAATAGAAGATGCCAAGTCATTATTAGAAGAGCTTCGCAAGCAGATATTTCCCGAAACAGCGACCTGGGGCTTAGATTATCATGAGCAGAAATATGGGTTGACTTCTGCCGGATTAACAGAGAAGCAGAGAAGGAATCAATTGATTAATTATAGAAGCCACAGGTTACCGGTAAATCCGGCACGGATAGAGCAGATTGTGAAATCAATTTGTCAAAAGGATGTTTTGGTTACTGAAAATATTGCTCCCTATACATTTGAAATCAAGATATTCATAGATACAAGTGATAGTAATATTTATGAGCAGGAGATAAGAAACCGTATAGGTAATGTAAAGCCCTCTCATTTAAGTTATAAGCTTGTAACGGAAAGAAGGCCTAACAGCATGATTTATGTTGGAGGCTGTATGCAGCAGGCAGAAATATTACAATTAAGGCAGGTGAATTAATATGGCTTTTACGGAATTTAAAATTACAAATGAAGGGTGTAAAGCATTAGCAGCCGCACAGTTAAGCGGCAAGCTTGCGTTTACACAGATATCAATTGGCAGTGGAATCTATACCGGAGATTTCAAAGAATCACAGAGCTTAGTAAATAAGTTGTTTGAGATTAATGTAATAAATAGTACTTTGGAAGATCATGCATGTATACTGGAGGCTGATTTATCGAATAAGGATTTAAAAGAGGGCTATTATTTCAGGGAGATAGGAGTATATGCCGAATTAGACGGAGTGGAAATATTATATGCATACACCAATGCAGGAGAGGATGCAGAGTATATACCTAAGGAAGCGGCTTCCGTCAGCGTAGAAAAGAGAATAAAAATTTCTTTATTTGTAACAGGAGTATCTGAAGTTAGTATATTGGCAGGCAGTGTGCTATATGTAACGCAACAGGAATTTGAAAATCATACTGAAAGTGGGAATCATGATAATCGTTATTATTTAAAAGATGAAATTGACAAAACTTTTAATACGAAGGCACAAATTCATCATGCAAGTACTACGTTAGATTATGGAGTTGGAACAACATCAGAGTATGGTCACGTTAAAGTGACGAATGGAAACGGCTTAATTGTTTCTAATGGAACAATAACAATGGGTCTGGCATCAGGTAGTACCGGTGGATCAATGTCTAGTACACACTATAATATGCTTAATAGTATATCATCATTTTCTAAGGTTTTATATGTAAGCAGTTGGAGTGACTTAAATACACAATTAAGTAGTTTAAGTTTTTCTAATTCTCAGACTAGTTTGTATACCAGAATATTTATTGTACCTACAGTTAGTACTTCATCTTCTGCGTGGAGTGGCGGCAGTATTATATATAGTAGAAGTGCTGATATTATTTTAGATTTTAGTTTATGCCAGCCATTTAGTACGGTAACTTTTTCAAGTAGTGAATCATTATTTATAAATTCTGGTACAGGAAATTTATATATAGAGAATTTGCATCTTTATATGACATATACAGGTGGGGGAAGTACTTATACTCCAAAACCTATATTTTATTCTTCTGGTGGTTATCCTAATTATACCAGTACATTTTATACTTATGGATTTATAGGATTAAGAAACTGCAATATCCGTAAAATTGATTATACTTATGGTACTTCTGCCAGTGACAGCACTTATTTTAAAATAATTAGTGGTTATAATGTTTTGGTAGAAAATAGTATATTAACTCAATCTGTAAACACTGCCTATTCAGTAGGTGGATATTATGCTCATATATTACCAGTAGAAGGAATTTATAATGTAGAATGTAGAAACAGTAAAATGTTGGCAACTTCATCCTCATATGTATCTACTGTAGTTAGGACAGCGGTTAATGGTACGGCTATTACAAATAGATTTATAGTTAATAATTGTCGTTGTTATGGTAATATTTATGGTTATGCAAGTTCTGCAGACACAAATTACTATCAGATTTCAAATAATGTCATTGTTGGAAGTGTGACAGGACTTACAAATTTTACAACTGGTGTAAACGCAGACAATATTTCAAATAGTAATATTCCAATGAATTAGGAGGTAAAGATATGCAAAATTTAATGCCGTTTATTAACGTAGATACAGGTACACATGGATTTTTTTTATATGAAATATCATTTGATAGAAAGAGATTTCATACCATGTTCAAAGAAGATTTACAATTAAGAGTAAATGAATATGTTGATAATGTAAATAGATTTAGAAAAGAAGATAGACTAAATGAATTAGTATCTGAAATAGTCACAGAAAGAAGTAAAC
>Ga0153924_1000462_pt1 | contig 25419 bp, 30 predicted proteins | sample TSNJ008MetaG_FD_104709 | JGI IMG/M metagenome (GOLD analysis project Ga0153924, IMG submission 104709) | Attine ant fungus gardens microbial communities from New Jersey, USA - TSNJ008 MetaG | ecosystem: Host-associated > Fungi > Mycelium > Unclassified | place: USA: New Jersey, Wharton State...
ATGGAAGATCTCATTGCTACACGAGGTGCGTAATGCCGGAAATTACCGTTGAGGAGCTCGCCCGGTGGCAGCGCGCCGGCGAGCCATTCGTTCTGCTCGACGTGCGTGACGCCGACGAAGTGGTAGTCGCGCAGATCGAGGGTTCACTCTGGATCCCGATGCACGAGATCGTTCAGCGCCAACGTGAGCTCGATCCGGCATCACGGATTGCCGTGATCTGTCACCACGGCGGCCGCAGCGAGCGCGTCGCGGCATTTCTCAGCTCGCGCGGCTTCGCGCACGTTTTCAACGTCGAAGGCGGCATCGACACATACGCGCAACGCATCGAACCATCACTCGCGCGCTATTGATCGCGCGTGCGCGACGACGAACCAGTGCACGGCGCCGTGTAGCGGCGCAGTTGGATGCGCCCAATCGCCGGCGATGCGATCGACCTCAACTTCGCGTAACGACTCGATGGTAAAGCGCGGTGTTAGAATAGCGCGCAGCCGCTGCTCGTCGAAATAGACGTGGGCGACGCCGGCTTCATCACCATCGCGCGGCACAAAGACGTGCGGTTCGCGTTCGTCGCCCGTTCCGTAGCGTGAATCGAACACCGATCCGAACGTAGCGAAGAGCGGGGCTTTCGGTTCGAGGGCCGCAGCAATCCGGTCGAGCAGTTCCGCTAGCGAGGCAGGCGTTCCGTGCAGCAGCGCGTGGGTTGAAAGCGCGGCAATGCAGCGCTCATCCGGTGGAAGGCTGCACACCCGCAGGCCCGCGGCCACGAGCGCACGGGTATTGCGACCGCTGCCCGAGCCGATTTCGAGCACGCGCGCGCCGGGGTGATCCGACAAGCGTTCGATGAGATCGAGGGCGAGCGGATGCGGCGGGCCGTGGACGGGCGGCGGCGAATCGTTGAGCATCTATGGCGACGCAGACGCTGATTATCGTCGTCGGCGGCGACTACCTCGCGTACGAAATCTGTCGGGAGATTTTGAAAACGCCCGGGCAACGAGTTGTCCTGGTTTGGAAGCACGACGAAGAGCGCGCCGCGCGTCTGCTCGCGCGGACCACGGCGAGATTCCGAGCCGAGTTCCCGGACACGTTTGCCTATTATGCGCTCGATCCGGCAGATATTGCGAGCCTGCGTCAGGCCGGGCTCGAGCCGCCTGGGACGCGCCCGGAACAGCCGGGGTATTGCATCGTCGCGGTCTCCCAAGACGATCGATTGAACTTGCGTGTGGCGCTGCTTGCGCGCGACATCAACGATCGCACGCGCGTGACGATCCGGCAATTCAATCCCTCGCTCGGCCGCAAGATTCAAGAAGGCCTTAAGTATGACTGCGTCGCGATCTCGCCGGCAGCGCACGCGGCGGCGACGTATGCTGCTGCCGCAGTGGATCCGTCGTGCTTTTATGCGTTGCCGTTCCCCGAACGCGAGCTTTTCGGCTTTTCGGAGCGCGACGCAGCAGATTTCGCGATCGCCGGGCTCACGGTGGCCGCTGCCGAAGCGCGGTTGCGTGCTCGAGTCGTCGCCGTCGACGGCCGAACGCGAGCGGCCGACGAGGTGATTCCGGCGGCTGCACGCGTGTGCGTTTTCGGCCCGATCGCGAACGCGAAGCGCTCGTGGCCTCGCGGGGAGCGGCACCGGGGAACGTCGTGGCCGCACTGGGCTGGAGCGGCGTGGCGCGATCTGCGCGTGTCACTGCGCCGCACCGAGCCGATCCTGCGCACCGTTTTCGGTTTGGCGCTGCTGTTTTATCTTATCGTTTCCGCGTATTTCGCAGCGGCGCTGCACATCAATCCCATCGTTGCGCTGTATTTCGTGATGGCCACGATGACGACGGTGGGATATGGCGATATCACGCCGTGCGCACCGCATTGCGCGACACAAGTCCTAGCGTTAAACGAAGTGGTGGCCCTGCTCGTTGCGATGCTGACGATGCTCGCGGGCGTCACGATTTTCGCGGTGCTTACGGCAACGGTGACCTCGGCGCTCAGCGCTGCAACGGCGCGGCGCACGCAAGGTCTTCGCCGCGTTCATCGCTCCGGCCACGTGATCGTGTGTGGAGCCGGAAACGTCGGGTCGCTGGTGATCGAATATCTGCACGACCTCGGTGAAGACGTCGTCGTGGTGGAGAAGAACCCGAATGCAATTCTTATCGAACTGGCCCGCGACCGCAAGATCGATCTGCTCAGCGGTGATGCAACCAACGATGAGACGATCGCATACTGCTCGCCCGAGCGCGCAAAGGCGATCGTAAGCGTCACGAACAGCGACACGGCGAACATTGAAGTAGCGCTGGGCGCGAGAACGCGGATGCGCGAGCATGAGCATTCCGACGCGCATGTGGTTTTGCGCATCGACGATCTCTTGTTTGGCGCGTCGATCAAACGGCAGTTCGGCCTTACGTCGTTTTCGACGACGGAGCTGACGGCGCCGACCATTGCCGGTTTGGCGCAGTTCGAGAGTACGCGCGGCCGCATCGACGTTTTCAACGGACGTCCGTTCGCGCGCGCCTTCGAACTTGCCGAACGCATCGAGGGCGAAGGCGCCGGGCCGCCGCCGTCGCCGCATTGGATCCCGCTCTACGCCTGGCGCGAGCAGGGTGCAGGCAACGGCGTCGCGATACCGGTACACACGTTTGGAGGGGATGTGCGACTGGGCGATCGCCTGTTGTTTCTAATACCCCTCGACCAGTTCGACCGATGAGAAAGGGCGTGCATGCTGGGCGAAGGCGACAAACTTCCAAAACTAACCGTGAGCGATGACCAGGGACGGAGCGTTAAACTCGTCGATCTGCTCGGCGGGCCGTTAGTGCTGTATTTTTATCCGAAGGATGACACGCCCGGATGTACGAGCGAGGCGTCGCAATTTCGCGACCTCTATGCGAAGTTCCAGCGCAGGGGCGCGCGCATCGTCGGCGTGAGCCGCGACACGCCCGAGTCGCATCAGAAATTTAAAGACAAATACAAAATTCCGTTCATGCTCCTCGCCGACACCGACTCAAAGGTTTGCGATGCTTTCGGCGTCATCGTCGAAAAGAATATGTACGGCAAAAAATCAAAAGGCATCCAACGCGCTACATTCCTTATCGATGAAAAAGGCGTCATCCAAAAAGCCTGGCCCAAAGTGAAAGTGGACGACCACGCCGAGGAAGTACTCGCCGCCCTTTCGTAATCTTGGCGGAGCGTGAGCAAGCTCTGACGGATAAAGTCTAGTTGTCGGTCTTGGCTTCGCCGCGGGGAAGCGAGAATTGGATGAGCGCTCGGATCGGGGCGAGGCCGCGGCTTACGACGGCGCAGGGAGTGACGCGTAGTCCGAGTTCTTCCAGGCGGGCTTTGGCGGCGAGCAGTTCGCGACCCGATGTAACGACGTCTTCGAGCAGGAGCGCGTGCTGGCCGGGTTCGTAGGCACCTTCGACGTACTCGTCGGCGAATGCACCGTACCCTTTGGGCGATTTGCGCACGGCGATGAGCGGCAGGCCCGACATCTGTGAGACGGCGGTCGCGATGACTACGCCGCCAAGCTCGGTACCGGCGATCAGATCGGGATTGACCTCGGTGATGAGCGGAACGAAGAGCCGTGCGATGCGGCGCAGCACGTGCGGATCGGAGAACAGGCGGAATTTGTCGATGTAGTAATCGCTGCGAACGCCGCCGGAAAGAATGTAGTCGCCGCGCGTGATCGCGCGCTCCACGATGATCTTACGCAGCCACACGAGTTCGGGTAGCGGCCCGACGGGCTGATTAGGCAGACCTAGATGCTCCATTGCCATGCATTCCAGTTTTCGACGACGGGGTTCGGTTCGAACCCTTTAAAATCCACGCTGACCGGCTCCATTTGGCTCAGCCAGTTGATAAAAATCTCGGGGACGTCGCGCGCAAGCAGCGCCTGCGTCTTTGCGTAGGCGGCTTTGCGTGTAGCCTGATCGTAATGCGTGAGCGCCATCGTTTCGGCGGCATCCATCTCCGGACTGCAGTAACGCGAGTAATTATACCCCCTGGGTGGGACGTTCTTGCACATGAATTGTGCAGAATCGTCCGGATCGATACCGGCGAACCAGCCGTCGACCACAAAGTCGAAATGCCCGTTTTGTAGGATTCCACCTTCTCCGGCGGGCGCGTAGAGCTGGGCCCCTGGGAAAACCTTGATTTGCGCCTGTATCCCGATCCGGCGAAGTTGTTCCTGCACCTGCAGGGTCAGCTGGTGGTACGTCGCGTTGGAATTGTCCGTCACCATCAGCACCGAGAGGGGCGTGCCGTCTTTGCGCAGGACGCCGTCGCGGCCGGCGCTGTAGCCGGCCTGCGCGAGGAGTGCGCGTGCCTTGGCCGCATCGTACGGGATCGAGCGCACGTTGGGATCGTACGCCCACATCCAATTCGGAAGGTCTTCGCTCGCGATGACCTCTTGGCCGTACATCGTCGTGCGCACGAGGTTTTCCTTATCGATCGCGTAGGCGATGGCTCGTCGCACGCGCACGTCCTTCATCAATGGGCTGACCGTATTGAACTGAATGTCGTAGTAGCCGTTGACACGCATCCAAACGATCCTGGTGTCAGGCAGATTCTCGAGCGTGGGATAGAGATGCGTCGAGGCTTGGAAGATCCAATCGATCTCGTGCGTGCGCAGTTGCTCGACCGATGTGTTCTCATCCGGAATGATCCTGAGATCGATGCGCTTCAAACCGGGTTTGCCAAGAAAGAACGTATCGTTTGCGACCAGGGAAATACGATCGTTGTGACGCCATTGGGCGAAGCGAAACGGCCCATCCGACACGTTGGGCTCGGTGTTGAACGGAACTTGATTGATGTTCGGATATTTCGCAAGCGCATGTTCGGGCGCGACGTCGTACGGCTGATCGCTGTCGGAGAAGAAGGTATCGACAAACGGCGAGAATTTCTCTTTGAGGTGCACGACGACCGTCCAATTGTCGGGCAGCTCGATCGACTTGATATAGTCATATCCATGCGTGGACGTAATGTTATTGCTGGGATTCATGATCGCTTGCCACGTCCACTTTACGTCTTTGGATGTAAACGGTACGCCATCGCTCCATTTGACGTCTTTGCGAAGGTGGTAGGTGATCGTGAGTCCGTCGAGACTGACGCCTCCGTTCGCCAGCGTCGGCACTTGCGTTACGAGCAACGGTTGCTGAACGCCATTAGCATTTGGCGCAACGAGCGGCAAGAACATGAACCGCGCCACGAATACGTCCGTTGTGTTCGAAGTAAGCAGCGGATTTAGATTCTTCGGTTCGCTTTGGATCGCGATTCGTAAGACGCCTGCTTGAGTCCAGGGATGCTGACCGCCGGCTTGCGTGGCGACCTTCGAACAGGCCGCGAGAAGCCCGCAAAGGGCTGCGGCGAATAGGCGTCTCACGAAGCGGCGTCTACACCGCTGCTTTCGGCCCGACTCGGTTGCCGGGGACGGGATCGTAGCGCTCGTGTCGCGCCTGGTAGGAGCCCAGTCCCTGCGTACCTGTGCGTAACTCCGTGATGTAACGTGACAGCTCGACCGCGGGAACGTCCGCCTCAACCACGTCGAAGCCGGCTTGCTCGGCCGGGTTCATCCCGAGGATCTGTCCTCGCTTGCCGGTCAACTGCTGAATGACGGTCGACGTGTACTGCGTCGGAACGGTTACCCGCACGCGTGAGATCGGTTCGAGCACGACCGGATGGCACTTTGGCAACGCCTCGCGCACGCCCATCCCGGCAGCCGTCCTGAATGATTGTTCGCTTGAATCGACATCATGATACGCGCCGTCGAAAAGCGTGACGTGCAGATCCGAGATCGGATAGCCGTTCGGTCCGTGCGCAAGCGCCTCGCGTACACCCTTCTCGACGGCGGGAAAGAATTGCCGAGGAACGACGCCGCCCACAATCGTTTCCGCAAACGTCACGCCGGCACCGCGTTCGCGCGGCTCGAAGCGCAGCCACACGTCACCGAACTGGCCGTGACCGCCCGTCTGATGCTTGTAGCGCGAATGAATCTCCGTGCCGGTGGTAATCGTTTCCTGATACGGAATTTGCGGTGCCGCTGTATCGACCTCGACTTTATATTTTCGAGCCAGACGCTCGACCGCGATCGCAACATGCTGTTCGCCGCCGCCGAGCAGCAACAATTCGCTCGTGATCTCCGCGCGCGATAGCTGGAGCGAGGGATCCTCATCGACGATGCGCGCAAGCATTTGGAAGATCTTTGCTTCGTCGATTCGCTCTTTCGGCTTGATCGCAATGGCAAAGCATGGCTCGGCGAGCGCGACGCGGGGCAACAGGACCTTGTGACCGTTGCTGGTGAGCACGTCGCCGGTCTTAACCGGTTCTAAGCGTGCGATTGCAACGATTGCGCCGGGACCCGCTTCGGCGATCGCTTCCTGCTTCTTGCCTTGCAGCCGGTACAAGCCGCCTGAACGCACCTTCTCGTCGCCGCGAGAGATGTCGGTGAGCGTCGCGTCGGATTTGAGCGTTCCGGAAAGGACGCGCACGACCGACAGTTTTCCCGATTGCGGATGAATGATGGTCTTGATGACGAGCGCGACAACCGGACCTTTGGGATCCGGCGGAATCGCACGGCCTTCGGCATCGAGTGCCGGAGCATCAGTGGGCGATGGGAACCAGCGCTCGAGCGCGCGCATCAGCGCGGGCACACCGCCGCCGGTTATGCCTGCAGCGACGAGCACGGGAACGATTTGGTCGTGCGAGCACTCGCTGCATAAATCGCGTTCAACCTCGTCGAGCGGCGGCTCAACGCCCTCGAGCAATTCCTCCATGAGATGATCGTCGAAATCGGCCATCGCTTCGAGCAGCTCGCCGTGAGCCGCGCGCACGCGCTCGAGCACCTCGCCCGGGACCGCGCCTTCTCGTTCGCGATCGCCTTCGAACGTGTACCCCTTCATGTCGGCCAAGTCGACGTAGCCGGAAAACCCGCTGGTTTTTTCATTGGCGGCGGAAGTCGTGAAGAGCGGCCATTGCTCGGCGACGACGTGCCGTCCGTAAAGCGATTGCAGGGCGGCGAGCGTTCCTTCGAAATCTGCGCCAGGCCGGTCGAGCTTGTCGATCACGAAGCAGTGCGGAAGCTTGCGTGACTCGAGGTAATCGACGAGACTCTTGGTCTGAACGACGCGAGCCGGATCACCCTCAACCACGATAATCGCGCCGTCGACGCCGGAGAGAGAGAGTTTGGTCTCCTCGAAAAAGTCAATGAATCCAGGGGTGTCGACGATCGTCAGATCGATGCCGCCGTACGAGCAGTGCGCGAAAGCGGTTGTGGTCGATTGAGCGTGCGATACGTCTTCGGGCTCGTGATCGGTAACGGTGGTTCCGTCCGCGATCGAACCGCGGCGCCCGATGGCGCCGCCGTGTGCAAGCACGGCCTCCACGAGCGTAGTCTTGCCCGCGTGATGCGGGCCTACGAAGGCGATGTTGCGTTGACGCTCGATTTCCATGGCCAGTCTCCGATCGCCTAACGGCGTTTGGTGGATTTCTTCTTTGTCGTTCCCTTCGACGGTTTCGAAACTACCTTGGCAGGTTTCTTGGCGGCCGGTTTTGCGGCGGCTTTCTTGATCGGCGCAAACTTCTTGGCCGGTGCTTTTTTCGCCGGCGCTTTCTTGGGCGGCACCGTCTTTTTCGCAGATGATTTCTTGATCGCAGCCTTTGCGGGCGCGTGTTTCTTCGCACCGGCCTTCACGGCTGAGGCCGCTTTCTTGGCTGTCGGTTTTTTCGCCGCGGCCTTCTTAGCAGCGGTGACCTTGGCCGGCGCGCTCTTCTTCGTTGGAGCCGCCGGTTTCTTTGGGGCCGCCGCCTTCTTGGTTGCGGCCGGCTTCGCAGTGCTCTTGCTCTCTTTACTCTTGGCTGACGACGCCGCCGACTCGGCGGTACGCTTCGAACTCGACTTCGCTGCCGGTGCAGGCTGCGGTCTCTTCCCCGTGCGCTCCGGACTGCTCGCGCGCTTCTTCGGGCCGACGTCGCGTGAGGTTTTGGCGGGCTCGCGCGTAGGACGTGCCGGTGCTTCGGGCTCCTCGGGCAAACCGAGTTCGGCGCGACTGAAGCCGCTTATGCTGCTGCCGGGCTGAATCGGTTCGGGCGCGCGCTGCGCGTGCGCTTCGAGGTGTTCGCGCGTGGCGCGTAACACGACTCGCGCGAGGCGGCCACCGACCGGGAAAACGATCTCATTGATGTCGCAATCGTCAAGCATCGAAAGGACGACGTCGAATGCGCCGCCTTGGTCCTTGGGACTATGGGCATCGGACCCGATCGCTATCCCCACACCCTTCGCTTTCGCTTTACGCATGAGGCGCTTGTTGACCGCGATGTATTTGTTGCGCAGATCCTCGCTCTGCGCGCGATAGATCACGCGCGTGTTGATCTCGACCGCCATGCCGCGCGAATGGGCCAGATCGAGTAGACGATCCTCGTAGGCTTCGAGCTTGGCGTCGTCGGGCCAATGACCGAACAGCGCCGGCTTGTAAAAGTGGCCGACGACGTGTCCGGGGAGTTTTTCTATGTCGTCGAAGAGTCGAGTCACGTAAAGTTCCCATGTGCGCTCGGTACCGACGTGATCGAAGAGATGCGCAAACTCCGGATTATCATAGGGCCAGACGAAATCAGGACCCTTTTCGGGATGGTCGACTTGCAAGAAATGGACCGAGCGGATAATTCCGTCCGGCCGCATCGCGTCGACGATGTTTTGCGCGTCCGGTCTCGCGCGAGGGTCGTTGTCGACCTCGGCGCCGATCGAGAAGCGCATCCCGCGTCGCAAGCTCTCGCCGACCACGGCGGCGTGAGCGACGTCGACCCCGGCGGTCTCGGCTGCTCCATAAAGATCGCCGGCGTGCGCGAGCTTGAGCGCGCGCCGTACCGTGTGCACGGCACCGGGATCTTCGAACGTAAGGTAATTGATGTGGTCGGCGACCATGAGAAAGCGCGGGGAATTGCGACGGCAAGCGTGGTAGAACCACAGGAACAACATGCGCGGTGAATACGCGATCGGACGCTCCTCGGCAAAAGGCCGATGTTCGCCTTTGGCGTGACCGTGAACGTCGGGGATCGCCGCAATACGAAGGTCGCTCAGCGTTCTACTTCCTTTACACCGCGTGGGATCCACATTGATTTTCCGCCGGGGCGAGTCTTCGCGGCTGCGGCTTCCGGAATTCGCTGCTCGACCCACGGTACGAGAGCTTCGATCATGACCTCAATGCCCTTTTTCATCAAATCGTAGGACATCGAGGGATTCGAATAGCTCCCTGCGGCGACCGCTTGCGCAGGCAGGTACGGGAGATGCACCAGGCCGACGAGCGCCGGCGGAACGGCGTGCTCGGTGAGCGCCAGCACCTCGTACATCGCTTGATTGCCGATGAACGTTCCGGCCGAATTGGAAACGTATCCCGGAACGCCGGACGCGTGCCACGCGTCGACGATACGATCGAACGGAAGATTCGAGATACGCGCCTCGGGCGCGCCGCGGCTGATGGCGTCGCCCTTGCGCATGACACCGACGTTGTCGGGAAACTCGAAATCAAGTACGTTGACAGCGACGCGCTCAAGCGAAAGAGCGGTGCGTCCGCCGAACTGCGAAAGCAGAACGACGACGTCGGGCTTGTCCTCAAGGAGCGCCTGCTCGAAACGTTCGTGGATGTTCCGGGTTTCGACGGGGGTTACGCGAGCGACGATCTTCCGGCCTGAAAGGATCGCCCCATCGAGACCGCGCGCCACCATCTCGCTGGGGTTGATCTTGTCACCGCCGAAGGGCTCGAACCCAGCGATGAGGATATGTTTAGCCACTACCCGAGTTAGGTTAGGCTGAGCGAGTCAAAAACCTCGTCTCATTGGCGGCGCAACTGCGGTCGGCTCACGCTTTGCGCGCCGTATACCCTTCCATCTTGAGAAGACGCGCCTTCATTTCGATGCCGTATCCGTAGTTGTGGAGATCGCCTTGCGCATCGACGACTCGATGGCACGGGAAGAGCAGCGCCAATGGGTTGCGAGCCATCACCTGCCCGACGGCGCGAGCCGCGCGGGGCCGGCCGATCTTCGAGGCGACCCACGAATAGGAGCGCACTTCCCCCGGTGGAATCTGCGCCGCGGCACGAAGCGCGGCTTGTTCGAATGGGGTCAAGTCTTCGATGTCGACGACCCGATCGTCGACCTGCCACGTGCTGAAGAATTGGTCGAGCGTACGGCTGAGCCATTCCGGCGCTTCACCTGCCACCACCGGCCGGCGCAGCCGGCTCTCGACACGCGCGCGCACGGCTTCGAACGCTTCACCTGTATCGATACCGACGTAAGCGATTTTGTCTTCTTTAAAGCCGACGTAGAGCCGGCCGATCGGCGTTTGCGCCGAAGTGAGAACAACCGGCGTCGTCCGTTCGCGCGCCTTGATCAGCGCAATGTGCTCCACGACGCGCTTGCTCAAGTCGCACGACGGCTCTGGTTTGGGAAGACACGAGAGGCAGTACGCAACGCCTTCGAACTGCTCATAAAGTTCTTGGCAATGTGGGCAGGCGCGCAGGTGGATGTCGACGGCTTCCTTCACGGATTCTTGACAATCTCCGCGCACCTCATCCCAGAGTGTTTCGACGTCACGACAGCGCATGAACGGGGGCTCCTTCGGGGGCGATGCGGCCGATTTGCGGACCGAGAATGCGACGCAAAATCCGCACCGCGCGGTGAACGTGGGATTTAACCGTGCCGATCGGTTGATGCAGAATCTCGGCGATCTCCGGATGACTTCGTCCTTCGATGAAGCGCAGCGTTGCCGCCGCGCGCAGGTGCATCGGGAGCTGTAAGAGCGCGCGTTCGACCAGAGCAACCTCGGCGTTCTGCTCCACGATGGTTTCCGGCCGCGGCGGGCCTTCATGTGACTCGCGCAGTAGCGCATCCGGGTCAGCGAGCGCGTCGAGTGCTACGTTCGTCGGGCGCTTGGTGCGCAGCCGGTTCCGCGTCACGTTCAGCGTGATCGTGTACAACCACGGCTGCAAACGCAAATCACTGCGCTGCTCGAGCGACATCTTGCCAAGCGCGCGATAGGCGCGTACAAACGCGTCCTGCACGATCTCTTCGGCGTCCTCGCGATTTCCGGTCATGCGTAATGCGAAACCGTACAGGCGGCGTTGATAATCGTCGACGATTTGGTCAAAGGTCTCGATGCTCGGCGCGGTCTTCCCCGGCGTCCTGCCGGACGGCGGTTTGGCCTGCCCAACCGTTGGTGGCACGTGTACTCCCCGAAGGAGTGGTGCGAGCGCGCTCATACTCTGACGCTCCTGACCACTCCCGGCACGCGCTGGGTTTCACGCCCGGGGCACGAAAATCCTGAACGTTCCCCCAGAGGGTCACCGCCTGAAGCGGGGAAACCCTTGAGCATGGTAGACGACGTGCCGCACGCACCATAAACGTACCGCCGGTCGCGATGAAGCGACGCGGCGGTTTTTGTTATACGGCACACGGAGAGAGATGCCCATGCACCAGACGATCGACCCGACGGAAATCTCATTCGATGCGCACACGTTGTGCAGTTTTCTGCCGGATCTCGATTCCTCACGAGCGATACCGCTGGTTCTCATCGGATACCGGCGTAATCAGGATCCGTGGTTCGTCTGGCTCGTACCAAAAGAGGGCATCAGCGCCGTCGGGCTTACCGACGATCCCTACTACGCGAAGGTGTTGCACGATCCGCACACCTACTTCACCAAGAAGCTTTCGAAATATGTCGAAGAAACGGGGTGCGTTAAGCGCGGCATCGAGATGTTGATCGACTGCCACCAGAGCCATCTCGCGTTCACTCCGCTGACGCACCTATCCGAGATGCCGTTCAGGCACCCACTAGAACTGCGGCTGGTCGGCGCCTATTGAGACGAATCGTTATCGCCGGCGCGGATCGCGCGATGATAGACGATCCGCACCGGTACCATGTTCGCTCCGCTGCGTAGTCTGCCGTCGATCGTCAGCGTCGCGTCGAGCTCGAGCAGCAGCGCGCCGCTCGCGGCGTAGTAGGCGGTGCCGTTCATACGCATCGTTCCCGAGAGCACTACTTGCGGATGTTCGGGGAGCGTCCCGGACATCGGGCCTGTGGCTACAAAACGTACGCCGACGGCGTGACGGCCGTTCACTTCTCCCGATGGTGCGGAACGCAAATAGCCGCTCAGTTTTGCGCCGCCGAGCGGCGATTCGGCTTCGAACGGCACCATGCCGTGCAGGTGCTCCAAATCGCGCAACGTCGTCGTATCGAGCTGGATGGCGAACGGTTGGTTGAGGATCGTGAGGAAATCGGGATCCTCATCGTTGCGATCTTCGAACGTTCCATCGCGCAGGAGCTCCTGCACGAATCGCGCGTGCACTTCGGCACTACCGGTATCGTCGGCGCGCGTGTAATCGACGTCGGCAACGTAGCGATGTCCGCTTCGATCGGCGATCACGCTTAGGCTTTCCTCGCCTTGGTACGTTATGCGCGTGGTGCCGAGCGCCGTGCCGACCCGGTACGTATCCGCTCCCGCAACGTCGTAATGCTGTCCGGCAACCGCGGAGATCGTGAGCAGCGAAATGAGCGCAGCGGTGATGACGGCGGTACGAATCGGCGAGAGCATCTTCTCATTTAACAGTATCATTCGCCGCAAGAGCGGTTCGATTCATAGCCGACGGCGTCGAGATAGACCAGCGCGCAAAAGGCTTGCACGATCGGTAACAGGATGTTCGTTACAGCGCTTGCCCAAAGATCGGCATGATGCACGTGACTCTGGTCGAAAGTACCGAACAGAAGCGATTCGACCAATGTAGGAACCAGGGTCACGACGGTGAAGGCGATCAGCGTTCGCGAAACCGTCGCAGCGTGCCACGCGACGGTCATGCTTGCGGAGAGCGAGCGCGGAACCAGCAACCACCACGGCTCGGCGCTTCCGACGGTTGCGTGAACATCGGCAAACGTCAGCGCGACGAAGATGACGAACACGGCAGCGCCTAGAATCCGGTCGACGAGAGAAGGACTCACGATCGAGCCGAATGCGGCCGTTGTCATGAACTGTAGTAAGATGTCGACGACGAGAACGGCCCAGGAGCGCTCGAGTACCCGCGACCAGGTTGCCGCCGGCAACTCACCGCTCTCGTCGGCAAAGGTGAATGCGTTGATGATCGTAACGAAGAACGGCGGAACGATCGTTGCCGCGATCAGGGTTGCGCCTTTCCCCTGCCAGAGGTACACGATCGCAGCCTCCGCTGCGCCCGTGACCACGGTGGCCAGCCCGTAGATCAACGCATGACGGCGTACCGACACGAACGCGCGCCCAGCCAGCGCGAGCATTGAGGCCGTTGGCGCCGGAGTTGGAATTACGGGCGCAACTCGAGTCCGGCGTTACGCCCGCGACGAACGAAGAATCGCACTGCGGCCGTGCCTTCGCACATGACGACGACGTCGCCGTCGCGGAAGGTACGTCCGTCGATATCGACGATGAAGTCACCTGCAGCAAGACCCGCGAGCGTGCGCAGCTTACTGCGTTGGAATTTGTCCGCGGGTGCGCGCCGGCCGATCGCCTCTCGCACGGCCAGCGCCAGCAGTTCGCTCACGCGAAGCGGCGTCGCGAGTGCGAACGCCGCCGAACCGGTGGTGGCGACGGCGTGGAGATCGAGCGGAACGCGAACGCGAATCACAGAGACATCTTTTGGCGCATCTTCGAGGAGCCGCCTGCCGCGAGGGAGTACCGTACAGCACGATGCCCCCTTTTGGGAATGTACCGGCGCAGACGCTGGTCGACGCCGTCGAGAAGCACGTCGCGCGCATGGATGATGCCGCATTGGCGGCGGTCCTGCACGGCGGTCTCGCGACGATGTCCGGCGACGGTCGCAATGCGCTGGTTGCATCGATTTTCGACGCATTTCGCGATCGCGGGGAATCCTCAGAAGATGCAGCGGAAGGCGCAGGCACCTCGCTCGATCTTCTCGAGCGCGGCGATCCGCAAGCTCTTGCGGCGCTGGTTGAGTACGCAAACAGCAACACCGGTCTACTGAAAGAAGCGATGACGTTGTACGCAGCGGAGCACGCTTGCGCACTGAACGATTTGCCCTCCTCGATCGTCGACGGGATCGCGCAAGCGCTGTAGCTAGGGTTGAACGAGTATCCGCGCCGCCGCCGGCTCGAACCGCAACCGCCAAAGCGCGGCGGCATGCCCATCGTCCCACTCATGGTGTTGGTCATCCTGGGCGGGCTGTTGCTCGGTGGCCTGCTGACCAAGTTCTTTGGAGGCGGTACCGTACGCGCGCCGAGCGCACAGCCTAGCTTCACGCCGTTGCCGGAGTCGGCAGCGCGCGTTACGCCGCTGCCCAGTGCGTTGCCCGCGCTGGTACCGCGCGTCGCTCGCACGTCGCCCAGGCCATCCTCGAGCGCTGCCGCCTCGCCGACGCCGACTGCATCACCGGCTCCCAAACCGTCACCGGCACGAACGCACCTTGCCGTGAATCCCGCGGGCAGCCCGACGCCGCCGATCATCATCCTTACGCCGAATCCCGCGCAAACGCAGCCGGTCTCGGCTGTATCGCAAGAACCGCCTGCGCAACCCACCGCTGCTGCAGCGACTCCGACGCCGGTGCTCATCACCGGCGCAAACACCAGCGAGCACGCGGCGGCGATCGTTCGCGCCTACATCGACGCACTGGCACGCGGCGATTCCGCAACCGCCGCAGGCTACCTCGCAAGCGGGCTCCCAACCGAGACGTTTGTGAATCAGAACGTGAGCGTCAGTCTGAACGACGTCCAGTCGACCCGCAACGACGACGGCAGCTTTACCGTCACCACGCAAATCGTTACGTCAAAGGGAACCTACGTCGAGAGCTTCGCGCTTCGCCCGAGCCCGCTCGGCATGCAAATAACCGACCACAGCGCAACCCACATTTAAATAACTAACCTAAGTGTGAGGCGCTAGGATTTTTCTCTGCGGCAAGCCGGAGCGTACAGCTTTTTGCGCGCGCAGGATGCGCAGGAGCAAAAAGTGTCCGAGCAGCGTTTTCGCACGATGCGAAAACGCGGGCGTCTCCGGCTTGCCGCAGAGAAAAATCCTAGCGCTTCAAATTTCGGCGCCCAACCCCGTATTAGCGCGAACCTGCAGTTGGTTGAACATCGCTTCGGATTCGAGGTCGCGCGCAAGCAGCGTTCCCACGATTGCTGCGATGAATCCGAGCGGAATCGAAACGATGCCCGGATTGCGAAGCGGGAAGATTGCGGCGGACCCCATGACGTCGGGGCCGACGACGATGAGCGCGAGCGAAGAAATCAAGCCGGCCAGCATTCCGCAGATTGCGCCCGTGCGCGAAAACCGGCGCCAGCTCAGCGCCAGGATCAGTGCGGGAGCATTGCTGCTTGCCGCAACGGCAAAGGCGAGTCCGGTGAGAAACGCGACGTTTTCGGTTCGCAGACCCAGCGACAGCGCGATCGACGCGAAGCCCACGAACACCGCCGCCGTGCGGGCTACGAAGAGATGCTCGCGCTCGCTTCCCGCGCCGCTGCGGATCAGGCTGTACCATATGTCGTGGGCAAATGCGGAGGCCGCGGCAATCGTCAGACCCGAGACGACGGCAAGAATCGTCGCGAATGCGACCGCCGCGATGAACGCCGTGAGCAGCGGACCGCCGAGCGCGTCGGCGAGGATCGGCGCGGCTAGATTGCTGTTTTGGTTGGGTACGACGTAGCCTTTGGCCGCCAATTCCGCGTTGAGTTGCGTCTGATCGGCGGGATGAGCAACGATGTAGCGGATGGCTTGCGTGTCGCGCAAGTGCTTTCCGATGTCGTGTTGACCGACGATCGTTCCGGCGCCCAGTCCCATGATGGTCGTGAACAGATAGAATGCGCCAATCAATACCATCGCCCACCCAACGGAGAAGCGCGCCGCTCTAGCGGTCGGGACGGTGAAGAAGCGCATCAGCACGTGGGGAAGCCCGGCCGTGCCGAGCACGAGCGCGAGCCCGAGCGAGAGGAGATCGAGCGGGCCGTTTCTCCCGCCGAAAAACAATCCCGGTTGCAGCAAATTGATGCTGCCCGCTCCATTCGATCGCGCTTGCGACGCTGCGCGCAGCAACGCGCCTGCCGAGAAATGAAAGTGCGCGAAGACCAGGATGCTGAGCACGATCGACGCCGCGAGCAACAGCCCCGCCTTGATGATTTGGACCCATGTCGTTGCGAGCATGCCGCCGTACAGCACGTAGATCAGCATCAACAAGCCGACCACCACGATGGCAAGCGTTTGATCGATTCGCTGAACCAGCAAATCGAATAGTGACCCCGCTCCGACCATGAACGAAACCATGTAGAACAGCGTGATGGAAAGCGTCGTCAGTGCAGCGATCGCGCGAACGCCGCGACCACGCAAACGAAAGGCAATGACGTCGGCCACCGTGTAGTGGCCGGTGTTACGCAGCGGCTCCGCAAGCAGGAACAGCACGGTCAAATATGCGACTAGCCAGCCGATCGCGTACATGAAGCCGTCGAAACCGTAGAAGGCGACCAGCCCCGTAATGCCGAGAAAGGAAGCCGCCGACATATAATCGCCCGCGATGGCCCAGCCGTTTTGGATGCCGCTTAGCTCGCGATGCGCAGTGTAGAATCCGCGGCTCGACGTGCTGCGCGCAGACGCCCAATAGGTGATGACCAGCGCCATCAAGACGAAGACGGCGAACATGACCAGCGTCGCTTGGGTCATTGCGCTAAATCCGTCGCGGCACGCGCCACCAGTGCTTGCGCACGCTCGTCGAATGCTCGCGCGCGCACCATGTAGACCGCAAGCAACAGCCACGCCATCACGAACTGCAAGAGTCCGTACGCGTACGCAATCGTCAGCGATCCCAGCGCCGGGCGACGCATGAGCTGCGGAGCGAACACGACCCCAAGCGGCAACGCCAAGTAGAAGATGAGGAAGAAGATCGTCGACGGGACGATGAACCGTCGCCGCGCGCGCAACAGCGCAACGAATTCCGGATCTCTCGCAAGCGCGTCCCATTCGCTCGTGGTCAAATGGCGTTGCTGCATTGAGCGCCGGTCTTCGCTACTGCCTTAGGCGCATCCCCGCGCGGACCAGGTCGCCGATCAATGCGTCTACCGCCAGACCTGCCAGGAACGCGATTGTCGCGATCACTTCGAAGTCGCGCGCCGACGCGTAGCGCACCCGAGCGAGAATCACGAAAGCAAGAGCTGCGAAGACGACGGCTGTACACACGCGCCAAAGGCGAGCGCGCCGCCCCGAGGTAGGGTCAAGCAGTATCAGGGCGGCGGCGGCGCAAACAATCGCGCCGAGCATGTGCGCGAACGCGATCGCCGTTGCGAGGATGGGACTACTCTTCGTCCGGCCAGCCGGCGATCTCGCCGATGGCGGCGCTCTTGGCGACTCGCAACCCGAGCATCGCGCACTTCATCCGCGTCGGGCTTATGCCGATGCCGACGTTCTCGAGAACGACGTCTTTGGAAAGTCTGGCCACGTCTTCCAGGCGCATGCCTTTGATTGCCTCGGTCAGCATCGATGCCGAAGCCTGGCTGATGGCGCAGCCTTTGCCGGTGAAGCGAACGTCCCGAACCACGCCGCCGTCGACGGCGAGCTCAAAGCGGATCTGGTCGCCGCATAGCGGATTGAGATCCTCGGCCCAAACGGCGGGACGTTCGAGGTGACCGTAATTTCGCGGATTACGATAGTGATCGAGAATGAAATCGCGGTAGAAGTCGTCCATGCGGGATTAGACGTTGAAGATACGCGCGGCTTTTTCTATGCCCAGCGCGAGCGTGTCGATGTCGGCCTGCGTATTGTAAATGTAGAACGACGCGCGGGCGGTTGCGGGCCAGCCCATCTTTTCCATCAGCGGCATCGTGCAGTGATGACCGGCGCGTATGCACACGCCTTCGGTGTCGAGGATCGATGCAAGATCGTGAGCGTGAACGTCGGCGAGGTTGAACGAGAGCACTCCGGAGGCAATCGCCGGATCCTTCGGCCCGTAGATTCGCAGGCCGCGCGACTCGAGCGGGGCCAGGCGCCCGAGTGCATATGCGAGCGACTCGCGTTCGTGCGCGCGCACCCACTCCATTCCGAGCGCGCTCAAATAGTCGACCGCGACGCCAAGCGCGATGGCATCGGCGATGTTGCTGGTGCCGGCCTCGAACTTCCACGGCAAATCGTTGAATGTGGTGTGCTCGTACTCGACCTTGCGGATCATGTCACCGCCGGCGAGAAACGGCGGCATCGCCTCGAGCAGCTCGTGCTTGCCGTAAAGCACGCCGATGCCGGTCGGACCGAGCATCTTGTGCCCGCTGAACGCGTAGAAATCGACGTCGAGTGCGCGCACGTCAACCGGCATGTGCGGAATGCCTTGAGCTCCGTCCACCAGAATCGTTGCGCCTGCGGCGCGTGCTGCCGGCACGATACGCTCGAGCGGCGAGATGGTGCCGAGCGTGTTGCTCACGTGCGAGATGGCCACGAGCTTGACGCCGTCGAGCAGACGATCGAGATTGTCCAACTGCAGCACGCCGCGTCCGTCGACCGGGATGAATCGCAGCGTTGCACCCGTTTTCTCGGCAAGCAGCTGCCACGGCACGAGGTTCGAGTGATGCTCGATTTGGGTGGTGAGGATGGCGTCGGCGCGGCTGACGTTTTGTAGCCCCCAGCTGTATCCGACCAAGTTGATCGCCTCGGTTGCATTGCGCGTCCAGATGACTTCGCGCTGATCGGCATTGATAAACCGTGCGACCTTCACGCGCGCGGCTTCGAACGCGTCTGTTGCGCGAGCTGCGATCTCGTAAACGCCACGATGAATGTTGGCGTTGTACTCGCTATAATACGTGACGAGCGCATCGATCACGGCCTGCGGCTTTTGCGAGGTCGCGGCCGAATCCAGGTATACCAAGCGCTTTCCGCGCGAGGTTGGATGCGCAAAGATCGGGAAATCCTCTCGAATCATCTCGGGCGTCCGAGTGGCGGCGATCATGAGGTCACTTTCTCCTTCAACGCAGCACGCAACTCGTCGCGCAGCTCCTCGGTCGGAAAGCGGTCGATCGCCGGTTCGAAGAATCCGAGCGCGATCATGCGCTCCGCTTCGGCACGCTCGATACCACGGCTGGTCATGTAAAAGATGCTCTCCTCGTCCAATGCACCGACCGTCGCGCCGTGGAATGCCTTGACGTCGTTGGCGCCGATCTCGAGCGCGGGAATAGAGTCAATGTGCGCGCCTTTCGAGAGGAGTAGCGAATCGTCGCGCAGGGATGCGTCGCTGTGCTGTGCGTTCGCAGCGATCCGAATATTGCCGAGATAGCGCCCCTGGCCGCTTCCGGACGCGGCGCTCTTAACGAGCGTGCGCGATGTCGAATCGCCGACGCGGTGATCGATGTTGCTCAGCACGTCGACGTGCTCCGACCCCGTTGGAAAGAACAGCGCGGTAATGCCCGCATCGATTCCCGGCTCGGAAATATTCACCGCAAGATCGCTTAGCGAGAGTTTTCCGCCGAGCTCGGCGCTTGCCCAGGTGACGCGCGCATCTCGCCCGGGCCGCGCAGCGCGCGTGAACAGCACGCTTGCATCGCTAGGGGCAAATTGCGCTGACGCATAGGTGAGATCGGCAGATTCACCCGTCACAATTTCGGCCACGCCGCAAACGAAGGAGCCGGCTCCCGCTTCGAGGCGCTCAACGACGGTTGCGCGCGAACCGGCTTCGGCCAGCACGACGGTGTACGGAAAGATCGTCTCGCCGGGTTTGGCCGCGTAGCGAATTACGATCGGTTCGTCTGCCGCGCAGCCGGCCGGAACGTAGACGAAGGCGCCGAGATCAGCGTGCGCGAGCGCCAGGTGCGCAAACTTGTGGCGCGGTTCGATCGCGCGCCGGAAGGCACGTTCGAGCAAAGGAGCATGATTTCGAAGCGCTGCGTGCAGATCGCAGGCAATGACGGGCGTGGGACGCTGGATCGACACCGTTCCCGCGGCCGCAGCACCGTTGCTCGGCGGTACGATTGCTTCGACGTCGATCTTCCAGTAGCGGCTGGGCTTTTCGCGTCCGCTGACCGTGCCGGCAAATGCCTCGAGTGCTGCCGCGCGCTCCTTAGGATCCAGAAGGCTAGGCAAGCGCGCCGGTCTCCTCGCGAATAACGTCGTACCCTTCGCGCTCGACGCGATTGGCCAAATCGGGTCCGCCGGTCTTGACGATGCGGCCGTCGATCATGACGTGCACGACATCGGCTGTGACGTGCTGCAGGATGCGCGGATAATGCGTAATGACCAGAAAACCGGTTGCGCGCCCCTCGTCGCTGGCGCGCAGCGCCTTGACTGTTTCACCGACGTCCTTGACCGCGTCGATGTCGAGTCCGGAATCGGTTTCGTCGAGAATTGCGTACTTGGGTGCGATGACCGCCATCTGCAACATCTCCAATCGCTTTTTCTCACCACCGGAGAAGCCGTCGTTGAGATAGCGTCCCAAGAATGACGGATCCATCCCCAGCACGTCCATTCGCTCGAGCAGCAGCGCGCGGAATTTCGCAGGCGTCAATTCTCCCGGACGCACGGCTTGCCGCGCGGCAAAAAGAAAGTTCGGAACCTTCACCCCCGGGATCGCGGCGGGGTATTGAAACGAGAGAAACAGGCCCGCGCGCGCGCGCTTGTCCGGGGCCAGGGCGAGCAGGTCCTCGCCATCCAAAGTGGCGCTTCCGGCGGTAACATCGTACTTGGGATGGCCGGTGAGCGAGAAGGCGAGCGTCGATTTGCCGCTGCCGTTGGGACCCATCAGGGCATGAACCCGCCCGGGCTCGACCGCTAGATCGATGCCTTTGAGGATCTCGTTGCCCTCCACGCTGCAGCGCAGACCGGTGATGCGGAGCCCTTGATCGGCCACGTGGCTTCCTCCATGCGCGATCGGCCAAACGCCGACGGAATCCAGCTTAGGCCACCGGCCCGCAGAAAGTCAAGGATTTACTTTACTATCTAGGCCTACCGTGATAGGATACCGTTCGGACACTATGCAGGTCGACCGCTTTTTCCAGACCACCCGCGGCAAAATTGTCGCGGAGCTGCGCGAGCGGGGCAGCGCCTCCGCCGCCGACCTGGCCACGCTCTTCGGGCTCTCGCCCAACGCCGTGCGCCAGCAACTCGTCGTGCTCGAGCGCGACGGTCTGGTTGACGAGCACGCCGTGCGCCGCGGCCCGACCAAACCCACGCTTGAGTTCTCGCTAACGCCCAAGGCGGATGCGCTTTTCCCGCAGCAGTACGACAAAATGCTAGCGGCGGTTTTGCGCGAGGTCCGCGATCAATTCGGCAAACCGGCTGTTGGGCGCATCTTCGAGAAGATTGCGGAGCGTTCGGTCGAGCGCACCAAAGCGAAGGTGACCGCGCAGGACGCGGAAGGCAAGGTCGCACAGCTCACGCAGATGTTGCGCGATCGCGGCGTCGTTGCTGAATACAGCCTCGTGGACGGCGGGTTCTTGTTAATGGAACACAACTGTCCGTATTCCAACGTGGTTAGGGAGAACCCCGAAGTTTGCTCGGTCATCCACCACGTTCTCGACGAAACGATCGGCGGAGAGCACGAACAAACCGAGTCGCTCGCGACCGGTGGAAAAAGCTGCACGTTTCAACTCAAAGGGATTTAAGCACTCGTGGATTTTTCGAAGTTTCAGCGTCTCGTCGAAGACCGTCCAGGTTTTCAAACCATGGATGCGCCGACCGCCAGCGGCGAGTACTTCAGCGACTCGTGCGGCGACATGTACAATTTCTTTCTCAAGGTCGGGCCGGGAGCGGTGATCGAAGACATCTCATATTTTACGACGGGATGCGGCTTCGGTACGGCGACGTGCAGTCTGGTCGTTGAACTTGCCAAGGGCAAGACCGTCGACGAAGCCGGGGCTATTACGGCCGGCGAGGTCGAAGCGCAACTTGCCGGTTATCCGGAGAAGAAGAAAGACTATCCCGAGCGTGCGCTCGAGGCACTCAAGGTCGCTATTGAAGACTATCGCTCGAAGGTGGCGAGAGGCGAGGTCCCCGATTATGCGGCGATGCCCGCTGCTCCGCGTCCACACGTTGCGCCGCAAAGTACGCCCGTTACACCGCCGGCCGACGCCGACGGAAAACTCTTGATTCGCCTGCGCTGATCGATCGCTCGTCATGGTGAGCGCCGGCGCCCCTCGACGAGCGCCCGGCGTTGTTTTGTCATGGTGAGCGTAGCGCCGAAGGCGCGGAGTCGAACCACGACACCGTAGCCGTCCCTCGACTGCGGCGCTGCGCGCCTACGCTCGGGATGACAAGGCGTTTGTCATGGTGAGCGTAGCGCCGAAGGCGCGGAGTCGAACCACGACACCGTAGCCGTCCCTCGACTGCGGCGCTGCGCGCCTACGCTCGGGATGACACAAAGGGTGGCGGTCCCTCGACTGCGGCGCTGCGCGCCTACGCTCGGGATGACAAAACGCGCGACGCTCGATGACAATCTAGGCGCCAAGATCGGCTTGCGCACGCACGAGGTAGCGCGTCGTGCCTGCGTGCGCAAGCGATTCGAACAGTGCGATGCTTTCGATTCGGAACGGCGTGGGTGCGGGTTCGAGTTGCGGAAGAGGCCGCGCCGATCCGCCTTTGACGCGGGCGATCGTCACGTGTGCCACAAGGTCCTGATCGAACGAAAAACCGAGTTCACGGTAAGCGCCGCGCAAGCCGCCTGCGAGCGCACGAAACGGCGCTCCGGCATCGTACGATCCGAAATAGATGACGCGCGGCCGGCGGGTGTGCGGGAACGCGCCGAGTCGATTGAATTCCACCTCGAACGGCACGTGCGATGCAGCAACGCTCGACAGCGCGTATTCGATATCCGGCAGGCGCTCTGCGTTCACCGAGCCGAGGAATGCCAGCGTCACATGCAGCTTTTCGGGTGATTCATAACGCGCCTGAAAGCTCGCGGCGCGCAGAGCGTCCTGCACGCGCCCGCACGCATCGCGCGTGCGTTCGTCGAGCTCAACCCCCGCGAAGAGCCGCATCAGCGCAGATATGGATTGCTCGAGCGCTCGTTTCCGATCGTCGTGAACATGCCGTGGCCCGGTACGACCTGCGTTTCGTCAGGAAAGCATAGTAGCTTTCGGCGAATCGACGAGACGATGTCTTCCATCGATGTTCCGCCCAAATCCCAGCGTCCAATTGCGCCGGCGAAGAGCGTGTCACCCGTCAACAATCGCGTACTGCTGCTACGCTCGTCGATCGCGAAACAGACGCTGCCGGGCGTGTGGCCCGGCGTGTGCAGCACCTCGCACGTCACGCCGCCGACTGCAAGCCGTTCGCCATCGCTCAAATCGCCGTCGAGATCGACAATTCTTGGGAGCGGCTCGAGGCCGAATAGTCGCATTAGGCGCGGTTGGTCGTGATAGATTGGCAGATCGGCCGGATGTAGGAGCGCGGCTGCCTGCGTGTGTTCTCGCAAACGCCCGACTTCGGCGATGTGATCGAAGTGCGCGTGCGTGTGGATCAAGTATTTTGCGCGCAGGTCTAGCTTTTGCAGGCGGGCCACGACTTCGTCGACGCCGTCACCACCGTCGACGACGATTGCCTCGCGGGTCTTCTCGTCGCCAATGACCGTTGCGTTGCAAGCCAGCATCCCGACGCAGAGCGTCTCGAAGATCATCGGTCAGGCTCCAAAGCCGCGCCGAAATCGCAAAACCGGCCGTCGTAATAGCCGAGCGGGCGCCCGGGTTCGAACGCACACGCGAGCACGCGTCCGATGAAGACCGAGTGCGTTCCGATGTGGTGCTCGCCCGCAACCTCACAATCGAAGTATCCGTTCGTTCCCGCCAGCACCGGAGAGCCCGTTATTGCGGTCGTGTAGGGGATGTCGTCGAACTGACGCTCTCTGATGCGGCCCGAGAAACGCTCTGCCAAATCGCGCTGGCGCGCGCTCAAGAGATTTACGCAAAAGACCAGCGACGTAGAAATATACAGATAGCTTCGCGCCTCGCGATTGACGCAGATCAGCAGCATCGGCGGTTCGGCGGAAACGCTCGCGAAGGCGCTGAGCGTAATGCCGCGAGGCTCGCCTTCACGCAAGGACGTGACCACGGTGACCCCGGTCGGATAGCGGCGCATTACGGCCTTGAACGTGGCCGGTTCGACCGCGCGCGCGTTCACTTCACGCGTGCACCGATACCGGTTCCATCACCGATCGGCAGAATCGTCGCATCGAGCCACGGATGAGACAGAAAATATCGATTGAACTCTTCGGCGCCCGCGTACAAACAGTTATCGATCACGACGATTCCTGAAAGCTTGAGGATCGGGACGATTAGCTCGAGATATTCGCGGTAATGCGTGTGATCGGCGTCGATGAAAACGATGTCGAGATTGCGCTGTTGAAAATTTTCCAGCAGTTCCAGCGCGTCTTGGTTAAAAATGGTGATGTGATCGTCTTCGCCCGCACGTTGAAAATACGAACGCGCCACGCTGGTCCGCGTGCTGTCGGGGTCGATCGTCCAGATTTGACCGACCGGCGGCTGCGCCAGCGCCATCCACAGCGTGGAGTAGCCGTAGGCCGTACCGATTTCGAGGATGCGGTTCGCTTGCATCATGTGAACCATGACGGAAAGGAAGCGCCCGGTCTCGCGCGAGACGCTGGGGATGCCGTCTTTGTGCCCCTGTTGCTCGAGTTCGAGCAGAAGCGGATGCTGGCCGGGATGCATGGCATCCAGAGTGCGCGTGAGTTCGTCCATCTCTCGTTCCTGTTAGCGGGGAACCCTCACCGACCTGCTCGAACAAATCTCGTCCTATGTCCCGGCGTCTACGGCTCTTCCCGCTCAATGCAGTGCTCTTCCCGGGTGCGGTGCTCAACCTCCATGTCTTTGAGCCGCGCTACAAACAGCTCATTGCCGAATGCCTGGAATCGGGCGAAGGCTTCGGAGTTACGCTGATTGCAGAAGGGGCCGAAGCAGGCGATCCCAACGTACTTCCGCACGACATCGGATCGATCGCAGAGATCGTTGACGTTCAGCCGTTGCCGTTCGGACGTTATTTCATATCAACGGTCGGCCGCAATCGTTTCCGGATTCGCACCGTGATTAGCCGCGAGCCATATTTACTAGCCGAAGTCGACGAGCTCGAGGAGCCGGACCGACGCGAGGACGACCGCGAAGTAGACGAGCTGCTTCCCGCCGTTCGCGATCTGTTCGAGGAGTATCATGCGATGCTCGTCGAGTTTTCCGGCCAAGAGAGTGAAGTGGATCTCCCTGCGGACCCGCAAAGCACCTCGTTTGCAATCGGCGACATGCTCCAGGTCGCGGATCGCATCAAGCAACGCTTGCTCGAACTCGCCGACACCAAATCGCGTCTACGCGCTGAATACGACTTTCTCGAGCGCCTGTTGCCGCAACTTCGCAAGCTGCTGGATCAACGCAAAGCCGAGCTCGAAGCACGCCGCGAACGCGGCGAAGACCTCACCTACCGCACCGTCCAAGAGCGCTACTTCGGCAAGTCCTTTTCG
>Ga0153924_1000463_pt1 | contig 25387 bp, 29 predicted proteins | sample TSNJ008MetaG_FD_104709 | JGI IMG/M metagenome (GOLD analysis project Ga0153924, IMG submission 104709) | Attine ant fungus gardens microbial communities from New Jersey, USA - TSNJ008 MetaG | ecosystem: Host-associated > Fungi > Mycelium > Unclassified | place: USA: New Jersey, Wharton State...
TAACTAGTTGTGCTTTGAATCTGAAGGACTCTCTAGCTCCAACTAACGGGACGAAAATGAAAATTTGGACGTGTTATCCTAACTTGCCTGCACAGACGTGGTACTACACAGATGACAAGAGGATAGCATTGAAAGATCAAGGTGAGAGCTCCCTTGCTATATTATATCTGCACATACTGACAGTGTCATGATGTTATCAAGGACTTTGTTTGGACTTGACGAATGGAGATTCTGAAAACTTCAACGTTATGCAGGTTTGGAAATGCACTAATGGGAATACGAATCAAATATGGTCTGTATGAGCATTCGTTTTGTGGTCAATGTCATGATTTTGTGAGCCTCCATCCGTGCACGGTTGAGCGTACGGACTCGTCTCCGGAATCCTCAGGGAACATAGGCTGATCAGATCAGAAAGGCTTCACAGCCCGTAAGACAAGTTGCTCACAGGAAATGTTTCTGTGAGGAGTTTATCTACCTTCCAGTTTCGATTTTGTGCCTTTACAAAGAACTCCATATCGCGATGGGCAAGGTGGGGTCGATGATGAGTATAGAAAACGAGAACACATGCTGATGGATCAGTGGACAGAGACTGCTCGCAGGTGTTGAGGAGAGCATCATGTTGTGAGTGGTTGAAAATCAAATCAGAAAGAATGATGATGTCGAATCCGACTTGTCCAAGTGGCAAAAAATTCTGAAGAGGCTTGGCGTCCTGACCCCAAATGTATCCCTTTATAGAGATTTTGTCTTGGGATGAAGTATTTTTAGTCACGTTATAATGGATATTCTCAATCAGTGGCGAGTCGGGATAGTCGGTGATAACGACCTTCGTAGCACCTGAGAGAACAGCAATGATGCTTGGTAGGGCACCCCCTGCACCAAGCTCAAGGACCGTGCGATCCCGACAAAGTTTTGTCTTGTCCAGGAAAGAGGCAAAGGAGCGAGAAGCGTTCCACCTCCATGGCATCAATATGAGTAGACACGATTATAGCAGTAATGTTACACTGACAAGTGGTGAGCCCATAGAGGGTGATTCCCAACGAGTCTAATCTTGATCTCACGCGGCTCTACAGTCGGTACCGCACGAATGTAAGTCGAAAAAGTAGGTTCTGGGGTAGGCGGACGCTCCAGCTCCTAGACAGAGGTATTTGAATACGTGCTTGAGACCCCAATGAACGTACAGGAAATATCGAGTCAAGATCAAGTGAGGTATCTTCAGAAGCCATGCTGCCGGACAATCATCACCGATCAGATCTTGAAATGTCACGTCGGGTATCAGCGGGCATCACTCCATCAATGATACTCATGTGTAGTGAAAGCGCTTGATAAACTATGAACTTTGTGAATATAAAATACTCCTGGCACTGCTAAGCGTCAAGAGTTCTGTTAAGCGTCGAGAGTCTAAACCTACATGGTATCATGCTGGATGTACCTTGAAATGTTACCATAATATATTTTCTATTCGGGTCAAATTTTTCACATTCTTCATATGTCGCAGCTTATTTTTATCGAAACTGCGCGCTCAGGATCTTTCACAACGCACTAACACCTTCTCCTATACGTGTCAGTATTCGTATAGCAGTGCCTCCATTGAATACCCCCAGTCCGATTGCAAGACGTCGATGAGGTACCTGCCGGGCCGGTGGCTGTTGCTTGCCCTAAGTTGGGCATCACTTCTTTGCAGACGCTCAGTGACTGCACAGAATTTAACCGACGAGCAAGTTGCAGTTGTTAGCCAAAGATTGGACGAGGGTGCTCAGAAAAGGTACGAAAGATCGTCATTGGCGCTAATTTTCATTAATGAACGCTTCTTTTATCAATTCTATGCCTCAGTTGGGAATTGGGCACCCGTTCACAGACGATCCTCGAAGTTAATGTAACTTTATACTCCGTCCTTTCACGTAATGCGATTCCGCCACCATCTGTGCCACCTGATAATCTTACGATCGCCCTCGTACCTTTCTTCGCCATTGCTCGGGATGTCGTCTCTAAGAGGGGCAATGCGACAGGGGTTGAGCCGTTGATTCTTAATGATGGAAGTGCTGGTGATCCTGCGTCAATTGGTATGAGCGTATTGCTAGCAAATTGGACTGGACAGGACAACGGGAATGGGACGGATTTTGCGAGTGCAGCCAGAGATCAGCTTGATTTTGTGTTGAATGTCGCGCCGCGCACGCCTGATGGGGCGATTTCTCACCGCGTTGCGATTATCCAGCTCTGGTACGTTGTTCCTCTCACTATCATTGGTTCTGAATGCTGATGCTAGCTGTTTTATGCTCAGGAGTGATTTTGTCTACATGGTACCTCCCTTCCTTGCATACTACGGTGTGATGACGGAGAATCGAACGCTGTTGCTCGAAGCTTACAACCAGATCACGTTGTATCGGAAGTATCTGTGTGACACAAGTGCTGATAATAGGTGGAAGCATGTGCTATTGGGCGTTGAGCAGTACGGGCCGACCAATGATGAAGGCCATTGGACAACCGGCATGTGCTTTTCTCATTTCGTGACTGATTTCAGAAACTAAAAGTCGCTGTAACTAGGTAATGGATGGGCCGCGGCTGGGATGTTACGTGTCCTTGCGACAATCCGGAATTCGCAATATGCCAGTACACTGAAAGACCAACAGAAAGATCTGGGTAACTGGGTGAGGGAGATTCATGATGGCATGTTTGCTGTACTTGTAAGTGGGATATTTTCATGTGCTGTTTGCGTGGGGTGTAACCACTCTTGTTTGTGTTTCAATAGAACGACTCGGTAAACATTTTCACGAACTATCCCGATGTATCCCCAGACTCCGCCGGGAATTTTTATGATGCCTCTGGATCGGCCTTGCTAGCATCTACAGTTTTCAGAGGGGCCGTCATGCTGGACCAATTTACTCACGTTCCTGCTGCGGAGCGGATAAGAAGGACACTGTTCTCTCCCTCTGGGAATGCACCTTCTTCAAATACCTCCGTGTCTAACGCTTCGTCAATATTTGATAATTACAGTCACATCACGCCGGAAGGGTGGCTTACTCCAGTTGTAAACCCTGAGTCTTACGGCCAACAAGGATCTCGGTCACCTGAGGCCCAAGCATTTGTACTTCAGCTTCATTCTGCATGGAGAGATTGGGTAGCTGATGGAGCAAGAGGTGCGAATGCTGGAACTAGTGTACGACTCAATGGAATGAAAATGGGCGACAATCATTGGATGTGGCTCTTATATGGAGGGTTAATATGGTTTGCTGGTGAAGAGCTTCTGCTTTAATTGCTGATAAATTGATGGCTATCTGTTAATTTGGTCGGTGGGTGATGCGATTGCTATTCTCCCCTCTAAAGCTAACGATGACTCGAAAGTGATATAAGCTATTTCGGACATTGTATGGACAACACATTGTAAACCGATTCTAACGCCTTGTTTTATTGTGCATACTTGATGTGTGGTTGCTCAGGCTAATTATAAACTTAAATCATCAATGATTCGTGAATCATATTTCTATCCTTCGAAACCCCATAATCTCCTCCAGGATGGGAAGACCGTTGAAGGCAAACGTGAACTGCGACATGGGCGAGGTAAGCCCTTTCTCCCGTCGAAAGTGAGTCCATTTAATTATGTGTGGCAGGGATACAGCCTCTATCGTATTGTACGCACCTAGTGCCCAGCTCGAGAACAGTTCATATTGTGCCTCAACTGACGAGTGATGATAGGCCGATGGTGAGGCGTTGATGAAGACGATACATCTTGCGAATATTGCATGCGGTTTTCATGCATCGTGCGTTTCCAACTTGGCTTGAGTGTGATTATTGTCTTCTACTATGCATTTCCCAGAGACTTTGATATCATGAATCACACGGTTGCCTTTGCCAAAGCCAATGGAGTCCGTGTCGGCGCACATCCTTCACTTCCCGATAGGCAGGGCTTTGGTAGAAGGGAGATGAAGATATCTCCGGTGTGGTTGCATTGAGCTCTTGTCGTAGCCACTGACTTTAAGCTTTTTTGATGTATAGGATGAATTGTTTAACTGTTTTACTTATCAGACCGGAGCCCTTGTTGGCTTTCTCAAGGTTCATGGGATGGAATTACATCACATCAAGCCGCATGGAGCTGTTTATGGTCAGATGGCCAGGGATCTGGAGCTGGCGAGGGCAGGTGTGAGAGTTTGCAAAATCTTTTCTTCAACCAGTGCGATGCCAACGGCTGGCGTGGCATTCATTGGCTTGGCGGGAACGATGCATGAGGTCGCTGCAAAAGAAGAAGGGGTCAGATTTATACCAGGTGTGTGAACTGTGGTTGCTGACATGGCTCAGACATTTATGAAGGATTTCACAGAATGGTTCGCAGACCTTGATTATGACAACAATGGCAAACTTGTGATCACCAAGTGTGTGTGGAAGCCTGTGAATTTTATTTCATATCTTGAGCTGATTTTTCTGCCAGGACGCATGACCCGGTCTCCCATGATCAAATCATAGATCGAGTAAGGATACTCGGTTGAGTCATTTCACCTTTGTGTTGACTGTGATTGGACCAGGTCAAGCGATTGTTGAGAGAAAGCCTCATCACGACTGAAATTGCCGGTCAATATCTGCCCCTGGAAACTGAGGCAGACGAGGTCACTATTTGTGTTCATTCTGATACACCAGTGAGTATACATGTTCAAATTGTTTATATTGGTGCTAAATTTGCACTCGAGGGTGCTGTAGATATTGCTAAGCTGGTTAGGAAGCTTGTGGATGAGCATAATCTTACCTTTTAACCAGTGCTGGTTTAACTGGAGATGATGAGAATCTCATAAATCTGAAGTTCCATGCATCACAAGACTTGGGTCAATGATCGGTCCATCATCAAGGTTCATAAGGAAAGAAAATCTCAAAAAGCTTCTTCTAATCTCCCGTCGCTTAAACTCCTAGTATCAACAAACCTGAACAGAACCTTTCCACCGTATGGAAGTGATGGCAGGCAAAAACTACAATGGGCATACTCTCCTGGTTGCCAATCGCGGTGAGATTGCCGTGAGGATTTTGCGCACAGCAAAGCGAATGGGTCTCCGTACTATCAGTGTGTATACGCCAGATGATGCGACTTGTCCGCATGTTGAAATGGCGGATGTTTCTGTGCCCCTGCTGCCTCCAATGACGAACTCTTTTTCTGGATCCCAACCAACCGATATTGAAAGTGCAGCGTACCTCTCCTTTGATCCTTTCATTCAAATTTGCATGGACTATCGTGTCACGCTTTTACATCCTGGATATGGTTTCCTTTCAGAAAATGCTGAATTCGCGGAGGCGGTCATTGCGGCAGGAGTAACATGGTTAGGTCCAAGTCCAAGGATCATTCGTACTATGGGGTTAAAACATGAAGCACGCAAAATTGTCCCAGATATTGCTAGCTTCAGCGGAGACCCTGCACTGCGTGTAGTACCTGGTTCGGAAGGTTTGGTAACGAGTACCGAGGAAGCAGAAGAGGTGGCGCAGAAACTTGGATTTCCTTTGTTATTCAAGCCAAGCGCTGGTGGTGGAGGCCTTGGTATGGTTGTCTGTAAGCGACCAGAAGATGTCATGATTGCATTTGAGAGTGCGAGCAGTAGGGCGGAGGTATGGTTCCGTTAGTCTTAATTCTTTCGTCTGAATGGATAAACACTGGTAGGGGCTATTTGGGAATGCTGGGATTTTCCTAGAAAGGTATTTTCCCCGCGCAAGGCACATTGAAATTCAGGCATGTAATCGGCATTGGTTTCTTGATGGCCGGAGGTTGTTTATTAGCACAGGTATACGGTGATGGTGAAGGCAAAGTGATACATCTGGGAGAGAGGGAATGCAGCCTTCAAAGAAGACATCAGAAGATTATCGAGGAATCTCCTAGCCCTTTTCTTGAGGATCGTCAGGGTAGGGTCTACCACATGCCTTGCTTCTGTCATTAACGCTCTTGAATCAGAGCTCCGAGAGAAGATGTGTGCCGCCGCTGTCACGCTATGCCGTTCCATTCGATATGAATATGCAGGTAGACCTGATATATATCTTGGTATGTCAATATATGACTCTGACCCAATAATGTATAGGGACTGTGGAGTTTCTTGTCGATGATTTGACTGGAGTCTTTTATTTTCTGGAAATGAACACGCGCATTCAGGTTGAACATCCAGTCACTGAAATGATTCATTCAGACCTCGATCTTGTTGAGATGATGATCATACATGGTATCGCAAAACGAGACATGAAACGATCGCCCATTCAGTTCGATCAGGGCATATACGATCAACAGAAACAGAATGCCAAAGCCTCTGGTCGAGGGCATGTAATCGAAGGTCGTGTGTACGCCGAAAACCCCGCGGATGGATTTACGCCTTGTCCTGGTATTTTACAAAGTGTTCAATTAGAGAGCAAGCACGAATGGCTGAGGATTGACACCTGGGTGAGCAGATTTCGAAACAACTCTGAAGGCTAAATTTAGCACAGGTATCAACTGGAACGCAAATAGCATCTCACTTCGATCCTTTACTCGCCAAACTCATTGTATATGGGAGCACACGCAAGGAAGCAATGTCTCGGCTCCTCGTATCCCTCCAGGAATGTCAAGTATATGGGCCTCCCAATAACATAGAATATCTCGCAGCGGTAGTATCAAGTCCCGAATTTTTTTCTGGCCAAACTACGACTACCTTCCTAGATGATTTCCACTACATCCCATGGTACGTCAAAATTGCTGTTATGTACTGAGGCTTGACTTACGAATTTTCTAAGCGCCATAAAAGTGGTATCAGTAGGCTTGGAGATGTCTATACAGGATCTGCCCGGGCGTTTGATTGGCAAAGGGATACCTCGAAGTGGCCCGATGGATTCCATTGCATTTTCAATTGGGAACTTACTTGTCGGGAACCAGAGCGAAACAGAAGGATTAGAGATTATCGTTGTCCCAGGATTACCAGCATGTTTTCGTTTTTTATCATCTGCAGATATAGCAGTCACTGGTCGGGAAGTCACAGTCTCGCTGAATGAGGTCAAAGTAAACATGTGGTCTCGACTGCATGTTCCTCCTGAGACGACGCTGCAAATAACTGCAAGTTCAGGAGGAAATGATGGAGGGCTGAGAGTTTATTTGTTGGTGGGAGGAGGGTTCCCGAAGATACCTCGATATCTCGAATCCAAATCAACTTCTGTGGGTGTTGGTGGATACCAGGTGTGCCGTATACCTGAAATGTCCATCGAGTATCTTGACAACAGCGCTCTAGGGTCGTCCGATCATGACAGATGATTTCCTTGAGCTGCAGAAGAATCGCCTAGCGCCCTTCCATGAACTTCAACGACAACTACCCCCTGAGATATTACCTGCTTATCCAAGAGATTGGATTATATATGTTCTTCCTGGTCCCCACGATGACGAAGAGTTTGTCACGAAGGAGGGAATTGCGAAATTCTATTCGACGCGTTGGCTAGTCAGTCCATCGAGTAGCAGAATGGGAATTCGCCTCGAGGCTTCCGAAAAGATCCAATGGTCTCGGCTTGACGGTGGGGAGGGTGGCGCCCATCCTAGCAACATTCTTGACAATGGGTACACCATCGGATCCGTCAACATCAATGGGGATACCCCTGTCCTCTTGACAAATGAAGGACCGGATATGGGAGGGTATGTTTGCCTATGCACCGTGGTAACGGGAGAACTGTAAGTCGCTATTTCACATCTGTATGAGTTCGTCATATATTTTTTCCCAAAGGTGGAAGCTAGGACAATTAAACCCAGGTTGTACAGTACAATTCCGACGCATCTCTTATAGTATTGCGATCGAGATCAATATTCAGAACGAACTATTTTTGGCAAACATCGAGAAAATCGCATCAGGACAGAGAGTTGACCATCAAGCATCACTGTTCGTTGATGTATTAAAAGATAGAGCCTACTCATCGCTGCTGGGAGAGAAGGTATCAGATGGGAAAAAGTCCTTTGTGCTAAGACAAGTAAGCCCAACAGCAACGTCAACAAAACTCGGACTTGATTTACCGACCATTCTAACTCCTGCAAAAGGCGGGGGACACGGGTATTCTGGCAGAATTTGGCGACATGCAGCTAGACTTCATTGTACGGGCCAGGGTTCAAGTTTTTCTTGAGCGGCTAACCTCCAGAAATATCGTGGGCCTAAAGCGGACCAGTCCGTGTGTACGATCCCTTCTGGTCAGCTTTCTGTATTTCTGGTATGGTAATTCAATTACAGACGATATCACTAGGTCCACTATGAGCCTAATCTCATCACACAGTCTGATCTAGTTCGTGTGTTGCTCCACATAAATGAATTTATTCCGGAAGACCTTTCACACATGACATTTCCTGGGCGAAGAATTACCTTTCCTATCGTTCTCGATGATCCTTGGAGTCAAGATGCAACCGATCGATATATGCAATTCATCCGAGACACCGCGGTATATCTTCCAAGTAATGTAGAGTATCTTGTAAGGAATAATGGACTGTCGAATGCAGGCGAGATGTTCGAGAAGTTCTTATCGACTGACTGGGCAAGGCATATGTTTTTCGATTATTTCTTTCCATATCTGATTTACAATCTAGATTGTTCTCGGGGTAGGCTTCTACCTAGGATGTCCATTCCTTGTGCCAGTAAGCTGTCAATGTGATGTGCTTAGACTTGTGAGCTTCTTCTGATAGTTATATCTAAGATGGATCCTCGATGTAGGTTGCTCGGCCAAAAGCTGAATCCTTCACGTACTTTTACTCCTCGGGTGAGCCAGAATGATCTATGTGTTGGGATCTGATGTAATTGAGTACGTTCTTTTTAGGGTGCTATAGGAATAGCTGGTCCAGTAGCGGCCATCTATCCTATCGAATCACCGGGGGGCTATCAACTCTTTGGCCGTACGCTTCCAGCATGGCAGACTTGGGGTAAGGGTAAAGATTTCTCACCCAATAAACCCTGGCTGCTCGAGCCGTTTGATCAGGTCTGCATTCCTCAAAGTCACATAAATGAAGGCCAATTTTCTCTTGTAGTTGCGGTTTGAGCCTGTAGACGCGCAGACATATGGGAAGGTTGGTCCTACCCAAACTGGAAATGCTTGTAATTATTGATCCTACCGGTGTAGCTGGAAAGGGCCTTCAATCAGGGTCGTTATGACTTTAAAGTTAGTGCGATCGAAGTGTATGGGAAAGCACTAACTGAACTATTCGAAGATAGAATCAAGGACTCTGTCCATGCAAGATTATGCTGCTTCAATTTCTGCTATTGAGAATGAAATCGTAGCTTTTCGTCAATGCCAAAGCGTAGCAAGAGCAGAGCAAGCTGCAAGGTAAACCCAGGGACCACCCGACTGAGACAGTCAGAATATTGACAAGACGTGGCAGAGAACGTGTATTGCTGTCGGAGTGGGAAGAGCGCAGTGTTTTACGCAGGAAAATTGAGATGCAAGGCTCCAGCTCTGAAAGCAAGTAGATGGCTGCATTTACGGAGCTTACACTCATCCAACCTTTGTTTATCAGAGGAAAACGCGAAACTTACGACCATTACTGCGACACTTTACGCATCAGTCGGAAAGATTTGTTGTGTGGTGGATGAAACAATTGCTTCTATGGAGCAAACGCTACTTATCCTTGTATCAATGAAATCGGAGATGGCAGTGAAACCTCAGAGTTCCGAGCATGTTGGCAAGATAGTACATGACTTTGGTATCGGAATCAAAGTTGGAGGGTTGGTAAAACCAGGGGATACCTTGCTTGTTCTACGCTCATAGTTTGCAGCTTGGCAATAAAAGATCCTCATAGGATCTACCTGGGGGTTGGCGTAAATCGCTATTCGGCTTTGTTCAAATCATTGATCGACATCCAATAATGTGATAAAGCCATCTGCACTTTTGGCAGTCTGAAACAGCAACGAGTTGATAACCAGGGCGTGTGATTTGTTGTATTGGCATATTGGTTCAGCTGAAGTGCCAGAAGCGACTCAAACTACCCCTAGTGATTCAAGCGTAAGCGGTCTATTCTTAGACTGTGTGCCCCTTTGTAAAATCTCAGTTCAGGGGCTTTTGTAAAGAGAACAAGAACTAAACTAATCGCATGAGGGTGAACTATTTGTCCTCGATGAACTCGCGAAGCCAACGGGCAATGGGTACAACTAAATTCCACAAACAGTCTTGATGGATGTCCCACGTTGATGCGCAGAAAGCGGTGGAGCGGCTGACTAAGCCTCTGTACAGCATTTGTATGTGGTCAGGGCTATGCAAAGGGGCTCACTTGGTTAGCAACTACCACCATGAGCACTGTTGCGGACAGAAAGGCTAGTCTACTTTCTAATAAAACATCTATAGTTCTAACAACCCCTTGCTCTAGATGTCGAGTGCAACTCCGAACAAGATGGCTATGTCCAGAGCCCTCGGAGCAGCGTTCCTGAACCATCAAGTCGAACAGCTCGAAAAATCTGTATCTGCAAACAGTCCATCGTCTGGTAATTGGAGAGACCGCAAAAATATATCTACGACCCAGGATAATAACCAATATCACAAGCGCACGCCGATGGCCCCTGGTATAAAGATTGTCCATAGGAAAAACGGGAGCGATACGACTACCTTTGTCGTCCAAGAGAAGTCAGCACCGAGAGAGACATTCAACAGCAAGTTTGCAGCTACAGAAAACTCTTCCTTAAAGCACATTAGACAAAGAGGAGATTCTGGAGACAATGATGCAGATATCGTCATCGTAGATGCTAGTGTCCTCGTTCATGCGCTTTATCAGCTCAAGAAGTGGAGCAGAGATGGTCGAAAGGAGATCATTATTGTTCCCCTTGAAGGTATTCTTGGTGTTCATATATTTTTGGACTGCTACTAACACGGCTCACAGCTTTGAATACGCTCGATTTGCTCAAGAAGGGTACAAGCCCTCTGGCTCAGCGTGCTCGTGCAGCTTCCCGTGTTCTTGAAGCACAGGTTGGAACCAACCCTCGTGTCCGTGTGCAGAACGATGAGGCATTTGTACTTTGGGATCAAATATCCATGAAAGATGTATCCAGCGACGACGAAGTTGATTCGAGGGCCCCGCACTCTCCTGAGTGGGTGCGTCGTACGATATGCTGTGCTCGCTGGGAGGTCGATAATGCAGACGCCACTATGCGTTCGGCTGGAAATGGTCGCTCGGCTGGGAGTGCGGAAGGAGAAAATATGGATAAAAAGCCCAGGGTTGTGCTTGCCGTGCTTTCGGGTTCCTATCATCTTTCCCCTTCAAACCACACTCTCCGGCTATCAGACTCAAACGATAATTCTATGACTCCTGTTCCTCTTCCTGCCCCATCTATCCCTCATACCAATAGGTTTGAAGTGAGGTCCTCTGGTGTCTTAGTTGCGAAATGGGCAGAAAAGGCTGGCATCAATATATTGTCTGTTGAGCCGACTCTTCCTGGACGCGGTGCTGCTATCGGCAATGATGAAGATGAGCGTCCGAAGCGAGTTCATCATTCTCACCATGGATCGAAAGGCAGGCGTGCGTCAAACGCTGATCATCCCCAACCACCCAAGGCTTGCCTAGTTGAACGTCCACCGGCAGTGATGGCTATGATGGAAGCGGTCTCTCAGCCTCGCCGTGTTGTCCGCGTTCTTGCGCGTGGCGAGAAGTTGGATCCATGAGTTCTATGATATCTGGTCTAGAAAAGTGAGTTTCAATCAAGTTGAATCGATCAAATCAATCTGATAGCATCACAGTAACAGATTCACTGTTGTCCCCTCGGCCAACTGGGTCTATGTCGTTTGCCCGCGCTTCATTCTGGTGTGCGAGCGTCTGTCTGGAGTTCGGCGACTGGGTAGAGACTTCCCCGGCTCCGTTCACTCATTCCAGCTTCATGCAATGAGTTGTCAGAATGCGATGTGTTTCCACTCGAGATCTCGGAGTTCTCCCGCTCAGTCAATGTTTTATCATTCGAGTCATCCTTCAGTTTTTCTATGACAATATGGCTGGACAGTACATGTTTATGACTGACTGCGAGAAGGAAAAAGCTAGTGGCTCAGATCTGATATGGATTATATACTATCATTACCTCTTTCTATCCACTAGTCATGTTCCTCTACAGGATGATCCTCGTTTCCCATTTTTAACACCCGTTTCCTGTCCCGATATCCTCTCTGTATGTCATGAAATCCAATTTGATCTGTGTTCGATAAATTTTGAATATGATGATATTATATGCCGATTAAGTATTTGAACATCTGAACGTAGGTTTGCGGATAAGTGATTTTCTTGTGCTTGATTAAGCTAATTCAGGGTACTCAGGGTCGCTCGAGGAGCTCAAATCCGATCATTAATGAACACTCTTAAGTTAAGGTTTTAGGATGACTCAGGTCCGGATGCCGAAGGATACGTACATCGACTACACTAAAGTATTATCAAGCCAAACATGTGCCCGGGTATCGCCTTCCTCCAAGCGAATCCAGCTTTCAACTTGTGCGAGTTGACTCTCATTGTCCCTAATATCGGATGCGTGGAAAACAAAATTGCGAACACCATAACCCCATGACGGTTGACCATATCCCCCATAGCTGTGAGACTGTTTTTCAACACGAACATTTTTGAATCCGAAGGGATGAATGAACATGAACCTACCCTGAATGTTTGTTGAAACAAAAAATGATGTCTTTCGTTGGCTCACGGGCACACCATTCATTTCCATGATCGTGACCGGAGACCACAGCGACGAGATTCTGCAAGTTCTGTTTCACTGCATTCCAGAAAGGAGCATCCTTTCCTACATCCACAGAGTTGACTGTGGCTTGGACGGAACCGGAACCACTTAGTGAGTCGGCTATGTAATTTGAGTTTAATGGTATTTCTTCTATACAAAAAAAATCACGAAAAGAAAGGCGAACATACCATTCAGACCTGGATTTTTTTGGGGAGTAATAGTATTTTGCACAGCTGTGATATAGTGCCTTCATAGTCCAATGTGAGGAACTAGGAATTTTTTCCACACAAAGAACGTAAACACTGACGGAGGTATATGGACAAAGGCAAGGGCGGAACGTCTGGTCGCGGGGCCCCATGCCTCTTCCATTGATTTCGTCTCGGATTCTATCCATCCAACGACAGATGCATCAACCCAGTCCTTGTTCTGGACTCCTTGTGGAGAAACGCCACCTATATTGATAATCAGACCTCGCATGCTTGTATAGATATACGTGAGTTACTTCACCTCTTGAATCAAAGAACCAGAGGATGAGAAAGGGGTCACAATCTGTTGCAATATGAACATTGAACATAAGTTCCTAAGTCTTGCATTACCTTTTGAATTCCTGTATATCTGCAAGGTCAATCGTTGATTAGATTACTGAAACATGATATCTTGAGAATACAATGTTACGAACAGGGACCCAATAGTTTCCTGGGCCTTCTTCACCACCGACACCAGGAGGAGCGGAACGCGTGTAACTGAGAGGTGCGACCTTCTGCTCACGAGTAATTTCCTCTGCGTGGGTAATGTTTACTTGATTATCGTGATTCTGTGGCGAGCCTGAGCCCATAGAATTTCAAACAAATGGAGTTCACGTACTCCATGGGACGACGAGAAAGGGACTTTGGCTGCGTTGAGCGGGGCAACGATTTCATCAATCAGTGTTGTTGCATTTTCCTTGAAGGTATCTAGCACTTCAATTAAGCCAAGCATTGACTTGCTCAGGAGGTACAATCACTTTCGCCGGTAATGAGGTCTCCGTTTATGACCCTAGGAATTTCATGTCAGTAAGACTGGAACAAATCTGATGAGCAGATCGCGAACACATAGTCAGGCCTCTCGTCTTTCAAAGCGCGCTTCATCAACCTAGTACTGTTTGAATCCTGAACAGGACCCCACCAATCCCATGGGTTCTCTCCATAGTGCAAGTCAGAGAAGACAGTAATTTTCAAGGTTCCATCCTCGCGGAAGACGATACGTGGCTTGTTTGGATATGGATTCAAACGAAACTGGCAGGCCTGCAACGACGGTACTACATGAACTAATTTACATTCAAAAATGTCTAATATCTTGATTATATGCACACACCAGTTGGAGTCAAAGGTGACGCTATAATTTCAAACGCCCCAAATACCAAAGAAAATAGTTTGTTCACTACCATTCTTGTGAGGATGCAGTCCTACAGCAAAGGTCCAGCAGCAGGTGCAAACCAAGAAGTACCTAGGTGAGAAGAGAGAAGCATGCCGATGTATTTAACATCGCTCGGCGCTAGAACTCGCATGAACGTTTGTTTTCAGCACGTGCATTCCAAAAGTATCCTATACCTGAGAGAATTTAGATAATTCATTTTGGCACTATGCTGAACAGATGCTATAAAATACATGATCACTCAGACAAGAAAACGATATCTGATAGATAAGTTATATCTTGAGTTTTTTCCGTCGGAGGACAGACTCTTCTTTTGTTTTTCGTTTTCGCTTGTCCCCCTTTGAAGGTGAGAGAGTTTGAAATCCAGGCCCTTCCAGAAGAGCTTGAGGTGAGAGATTTCGAGTCACTCTCTTGACAAGGTCCATGTTGAGGGAGGCTACAGGGTGTCCTTCTTGGTCCGGGTCTCTTTCTCCTTTGAAGCGCTTCATTCTCGTTTGTGCCGGGAATGACGCAACTACACGAAGAAGGCTATATTTTCCTGCGTCCGATCGTCTATCGGGCAAAGCAAGCAGTGACCTAAAAAGATCCTCCCTTAAATTCGGGTATGCTACAGGGGAAAAAGGTTTGCCATTCTAATCAGTCAATATCTGGACTTTAACGAGCTCAAATTAATGAGATAGCTTACTTTATCTAGGAAATAATTTGAAGGTGTCACACTCGCAATAGCATGCCGCAGCAATCCTTTTTCCAGCTTCCCTTTTCTTCCTTTAGAGTATTTAGTTTGCAAAGCGACCCAAATGAGACTCTGATCGGAAAGCTGCAAGACGAACATGATATCTGGACCCATTGATTGGTCTGGGAAGCAGAAGGGAGACTGCCGACGATGTTCAAGCCAAGACATAGTCCGATCCGATGATTTGGCATTTGTTCCCAGGTTGGCCGATGAGGCAGTTGTGCGAGCGAAGCATGCAACACCAATTTCTACCTTGTCCAAGCTGGGACGATAGACAGAAACCAGTTTGGCCTCCATATTGGCCCAGGGCGGGATCTGACCGTGGAAGTTGAAGACGTCACTCAGGCGACGGGTCTCGGAGAAGACCAGATCTATACAGTAAACAATATAATTTTCGAAGCCGTTGAAGCTCTTTTCATGAGTACTGATCTCACGAGAAAGGCATCTGTAAGTCTCCCGGCAGTTTTGATCCATCCAGAAAATGGCAGCCACTATGACAAGGGGTTCATCTATGACGATAACTCGGGTCTCCGAATCATCAAAACGAGCAAAACCATACTCCACATACATGGTTTCGTCTCTCCCTAGATATGGTGTAACACATCTCATCATGTAGTGTGTTGTTATTCGGTGTATCGTTGGTAACATGTCACTATCTTTACCTCGTCAGTACGATAAGCTTCCAGAGCATCGCCAAACCTACTTTTCTGAAGCTTGGAAAAATCAAGCTTATACTGGGAAAAGCTCGGTAGGGGTGCTTCATCCTCGTTCTCAACACATTCTGCTGCATCAGTGAGAGAAAATCCGGTGAAGTGTTGAACATAGGCATTCAGAAGCCGATGCGGTTGCCGGAAACCATCGCGTATGAGCTCCGTCATATATCCAGCAGTAAACCGATATCTGTTCAATCGTGAGGTCTCAGGAAATAGATTCCCAAAAGATCATGAACCTGCCATGTAGCCAATACCACAACCTCTGGAGCAACCTTTTTCCCACTTCAGACTCCAACAGGTGTCTTGGTAGGTACTGAGAAAGGTAGAGCCTTTGAGCCTCAAAGCTACTAAAAGCGCCCGTGTCGGAACACCACCGGTATCGGGATTCCTTCATGATTGCCGAAGCCATTGCTTGATCGACTACGTTCTTTGAAATACCCGTACCAGCTATTACCATAAATACACCTCTCCCCGAAATTAATTCTTCCCATGCACGAACGATCTCTCTAAGAATAGGTCGCTGAGATCCGTCATGGTCAGAACGGAAAGAACTGGTATGTTTGGTTGCAGCATATTGGGCCTCATCTAAGACACAAAAGAAGGGAGTTTCTTCTACAGATGCATCTGACTTTTCGGAACAGAGTTCCCGGACACGTTTCAAGAGGTCTTGTGTTCGAGCGGCTATAAAGTGGTCGGATGCTTCGGAAAGTCTACAAGTGAGATCATCGAAAATGTCCCAAACTCCAGCAGGACAAACGAGGTGTGGTTGAAGCTGAAGGAGAAGCCAACGTTCTCGAAAGGTGTCGAGAGAAGCGTAAGGGGCCCGCTCACGTTCCATGATCTCGACGAAATGGTGGAATATAAGGAGTCGCGCAAGAAAAACTCGCCGGAAGACCTTGCCGGCTATGAGACGATTGGACCTCAGACCTATTCCATAGTCCGTAGTCCCAGGATGGGGAAGTTTGTCACGAAAGTTGGGAGAGTAAGGGATATATGATTGGATACTATTCTGGATATCACTCGATCCTAACAAGCTTGAGTCAACGGTGGATGTGAAGTAGAAGCCCCATTTATTGCAAAGTCCCTCCAGCAAAATCCGCGTCTTCCCGGACCCAGATGTATTAACCAGAAACCTGGAAGGTATCTGTCAAGGCTCGTTTCGGACTACAATAGAGCAGGTTTGACTCACGTATGATTATTGGGCATGAAAATGTTATCAAGGCGTTTCTTGAGTGCCAAATCCTTTTGGAAGCTCCCCCATCCATGGAGAAGTAGATTTGGTCTGTCCTTGATCATTGGTATCTTTAAATTTTCTAGGTGAAGGCGAATGTGGGGTTGCATATGTGTATCCTTGGGAAGCCACACTGGAAGTGATATGTATCCATTGATCAAATTTTTCAAAGACTCTTCTACATCGTTTAGGACTTTATGGATATTATCGTCGACCCTAGCATCCTGCGTTGGAAGTACCTCAGTTAATTCTGTCCCCCTGGGTCAGCAGACTATCAAAACAGGTGCGAGTCACTGGATGGTATACTCACTCCAATTTCTGATACTGGCGTAGTTCTTCTTGTTGTGTGCTATCTTCAGGGCATCATGCAAGCGTGGGTCATTGTTAACAGCATCGACGCAGGCCATTAGAGTAGAATACTGAGGTCGCGTGGATCGCCATATTTTCCAGAGTATGAAGGACGCATCTCCTTGAAGGTTTGTATCGATTTCGCCAAAGGAAGCGCATATTTCCGCGTCATCAACCTCATTACTGGACATTCAGCTGAAAAGGATGCATGAAGCAATTGGCGCTTGAAAAACGCGTCCGTGAAACTTGTGCTCACGTTCCCACGACATGATAAGTGATGCATCGGACATTCAAATATTGCATTCTGAAGCGCAAGTATATAAACATCCAGCAGAGTTTCTGTCGGAGTTTGTAACATGGTCATGCACAGGCTGCAATTCAAAAATTACGCGTTTGACATACGAAAAGATTGATCCATCATCAGAATCCCTGAACAGGAATTCTGCCTAGGTATAATGGTACGGACAAAAAAATATCCTAACACTTGGCCTCATTGAGCACTACATATGAAACATCACTATGGCTATCTCCATCGGTCCACGAGAAAGATACAGCATATCGTTTCAAGCCCATATCAAACCGAGAACCAAGAGCCCAACGGTGACGATGAGAGCGGGAGAGGAAGATAAAGCCGAACCCCTGTTGCTGGAGTTACCTGTGGCTGCAGGTGCAGAAGCAGAAGCAGTAGAAGTACCATTGATTCGCTTAGCGAGTTTAAGGAAATTCTCAAAGTTGTTGGGACCAGTCTCAACTGCATTGGCAGCGAACACCATACCTGAACCGCAGTGTCCTGTCTGTTCACAGAAAATCCAGATAGGTGCAGTATCTTCAACTATAATACTGAACGTGGGGTGATCCACGGCGTCCTGGTCGACAGGTTGGCTGAGAAAATGGGAGTTGAGCTCCAGGAGGCCTGTTAGGAAACGCAGTCACGTACAATCCTGAATCAAAGCCCTTTGTTCCAGTCGTTTGCTTGATTGGTACGCAGGGATTGGAGAAAGTCGATTGGGTCACGCTATGGTTTTTAGGGTAGAATGTGAATTCTATGGAGTCGCCCACTAGAGCGGTAATGCTGGACGGGGAAAAGGCAAGCATTCCGTTAGCTCCTACAGTGACCTCGTGAGTGACGGGCTGAGGAGCAGGCGAAGGGGCTTTCGGAATATCAGCGAAACCGAATAAATCATTTATCACACAATACACTCACGAAGAGAGCCGAGATAGCTGGTATATGTCGAGGTCCAGACCGAAGTGCCATTTGTGACCGTGGCTGTAGCAGTCTGCCAGGATTGAGGGGGTGGGGTGGAAAATTCCGTGACCGCAGCTGTGGTCGAGGTGGTAGTAGTAGTGGAATTCAATGTAGCATTCGCTCGAGCCTGGAAATCATCAAATGTGGCCTGGTCTGGTGGGTTGATGGCAAAGACCATCCCTATTTTTAACAATAAAATGAGACTTTACTCTGATGCCCATCAGGCGGAGACCTACCATGGCCGCAGTGGTTGCCGACGGATTGTTTGCAGTAGAAATATAATGACCCAACTGATGACACCTCTACCTGGAAGGTCGGTAGATCGCCGGTCTCTTGGGCGACTGGCATGCTGAGATGACTGAGGACAAGATCATGTTTATAGGACAGAAATACTCACAATCCTGAATCAGTTCCACCCGGGAGTTGACTACACGGTTCGTCGAAAGACGACTGGGTAAGAGTGTGGTTTTTTGGATGGCTATTTCGCTGATGAGACCACATTGGGGGGGAATTGATAATTGACTTACAACTGGAAGCTGATGAGATCCCCGGGCTGAGCCTGTACAAAAGGGGGATTATAGGCGAGATTTCCGTTGGCGCCTACAGTGACATTGAAAGTCGCTGCATGTGCCACAGAAGCACAAACAAAAGCAAAAACGAGTGAAGTCAGCATTGCAAATAGAGAGGAAGGGACTGTATGTATAACATCCATAAAGGGTTTCTGTTATATATGCTGGATCATTTGCTGAGGACGGAGAACAAATATTTCCTCCGTTCATTCCTTGAATTCATTATGCACTGCATTCTTCTTCTGCATGCTGTGGCGGACCAAATCTTCCAAGTCCATCCTCATAAATTCATCGATCGTAACCGAGTCTGCAAAATTGGATGACTTCCCGTAGGAATCTGGGGAGTGATATATTCTATGGTCTGAGGAAATCTGGGGAAAATGCAGTTCCCGTAGCAACACTCCTTAGATGTGATATCGCTATGTCACACACACATCTTGTACGTGCTTTGTGCTGCAACGCAGTACACAGTATTGCGACAAATCATGGATTCACTTCTCTTGAGTCACCCTGGGGACGAGCTATTACTTGCAAGCTGTGCAATACTTGGCAGTTTATATAATACCATTCAGGCATGCGATGCTTAATGGCAATGCTGCAAAATGAGACTTTCACTGTCTTTAACCTGCATTTTCTTGGGAAATAGCTCATATGGGGCTGATACTCGTAACTCGTCAGCAAAAGAAATTGTCAGCCTATATCCGTCTTCATTCCATGCCATCAGAAGAAATTCTGGATATGGTATATAAGTTTGATCCAACTATCCATGAAAGGCTACAAAATATCCAGGGAAGTCTAGTCTAGGGAAGTCTTAAAATTCATGCTCGGCATCTCGGCACGGAGCAATCTAGGGAAATCTATGTAACACAGATTTCCCTAGACTACGGGAAGTCATCCATTATTTAACGGTGATCAGATAATACCCATAACGTATCGGTAGGACGCTCAATTATCTGTCCAAAAGCAGTTTCTTGGAATGCATGCTAAATGATCATGTATACCCGCATTATGTGTAGTTTTTACTTGGCTGTATTCAGAATATAACGTCTCTTGGACTCTCCTAGATCACATATTGTCTCCTTTTATCTTTTATCTAGCGAGTTCAGGATGAAATACGCTAAAGAGAAGGGAAAGAATGACTTGCGGAAATGTATGATATCAATAATCCGGAGAAATTTTAGTAGCGTAGATCGTCCTTCAGCAAAATAATTTGATCTGATTTGTATTGTAAAGAACGTGTACCACTTATCTTAACAACTGTTGTGATGGCGATTCACCATTCGTGATATTCAAGCTTCCATGATTAAATCCACATCTTCATTGTGCCAGCTAAACCCATTGAGCCGCTCAACAACACAAAAGAACCCGCTGGACCAGGGATTTAGCATGATTTCCCTGGAATTTTCTTTTTGAAAATTTGGATTTTACTTCTACTATTGTGGCAATGATCTAAATTTAGACATGATTTTAAAAATAATCTAAATTTAGACGTTGGCAACATAGCATTGTCATAGCGTGAGAAATGCGGTGCCAGGGACGTAGTACCTGCCAAGATGAAATATCAGACCAATGCGGCCAAGTAATTCATTGCTGTATGGAATGAAAGTAGCGGCATGTATGAAGGCTGGACAAAGGTCTGGTTCGAAGATTTTCCGCCATAAGGGGAAGATAATTCCGGATCCAGCGTTGGAGAATGCACATACGTAGCCGAAGACTGAAGAAATTTTTATTAGGAAAAGGCTGGCGAGCAATCCGATGACCAAGGGGTCTGTGGTCTGGTATGAAAGTTCAGTAACATTGAGTTTCTGTCTCCATAGATAGACTCGAACTCTGATGGAGACCAGTGTGTTACATTTCAATGATCCAACTCCAAAGTGGTCATGCGCTCCAAGATCACGAGGTGTGGGTCAGTCCACTCTGTTGAAATGTTTCAGATATTATGAATCTCTGATTAGATAGATATTTTTCAATACGAAGAGACGCCATATCTTGAGCATATCTTGAGTTAACAGTACCCTATTACCGACTTTACAAGTGAGGTCCTTTGGCATCGCCTCCGATTGGTCCTCTTGATTATGTCAATTCATTGTCAAGTCATTGAGGTATTTCGGACGAGACTTAATCCATGATACACTTGTTGGTAAGGGATGAAGCCAACTATATTTAGGATGAGAAACGATTTATGTTGTACCTGTCCACATCCTGTGGGGTCTGTGGTCGTCTTCCTTATGGAAAAGCCGTATTACGCTTCCTCATGTATCATCCTATCTCGCAACTAGAATTAACGATAAGTCTCAGTCGTCACCCGATGTGGTAGACGGCTTTATTGCATTACCTAGAACTAATGATAAGTCTACATGCCATGATAAGTAACTATGACAATACAGGAAACTGGATACCGAAAGTCGTCACCCGATGTAGTAGACGGCTGAGGGACAAAAGTTATTTATAGGGATGGAAGTATGACGTAGGGAAAAGGAAAGAAAAGACGTCATCGACTCGTCGGTTCACTTCAACACTCGCTCTCCTCGATCCGGAATTTAACAAATGGCGTACTCTTAAATTCTCGACGTGGTTTAGAAAATCCAAGCTTGATCGTGATTTGACCGTAGTGGCCGTTCCGTAATTTCTTCCAAGAGAATGTAGGAGCATCAAGTATAAATTATCACAATGTATAGTATCAACCGTTGCATGACTTAAAGATGGCCTAGAAGTGGAGAAAGTCCTTTCCAAAATCAAAATTCGCCGAATCCAGTCATCCAGAATCGCCGTGATCTACAAATGTGTTCGAATGTAAGCCATCGGTCAAGTGTGACCGGAGACCGGAACAGTAAATATTCATAACAGCAGCTCGTTGTCCTCCCACAGAGTAGATGTGTAACTTTGTAGTAAATGTTAGCCATGTTTTGGAAAGAAGGATTCACATGAGATTATAGATGTTGATGACAGACTAACAACATTTAAAAAGGATAAAAATGCTGGCATTGGCGACCATTTGTGTCTGCAAATAAAGTCCAGAATTTTCTTAGGTTCGAACAATATAAACTGCGAACCACTCTCAATCCTCCTCATGCCACCACCGATCGACTCCTAATCCTTTCATGGTCTCGGTAAAACAGTTGAGACCACTAGCAGATCCCACACCCCGGGACAGTGTCTCACGGCTGGTAGTTTGGAGAGGAAAGATGGAGACAGGATTGCGGAAATGAGAGGGGAATGCCCAGAAGCGGAAGCTTTACATGAAAGGAAAAAATGCAAAGATGATAGAAAAGAGACAGAGAAGGGAGCCTGAGGAAGACTAAACAAACTGCTCAAGGTAGAAGGCACCACCCAGCTTTTTTGGTTGGACAGATATAACTGTGATGATGGTGGCATTATTATCTACCTTACTCTTGACTATCCCTTGAGAACTTAGTTCACTATCTGACGAAATTTCTGTGACTGATGAGTGTGACTAATAAGGACCCTGAATGACCACGAGCGCCCAAAATCACGTGTTCGCTGACATTTGCCCGTTTGGCAAGTTGTCTACCGGCGCATTCTGTGTCCCCTGACTGTGGATGTGTAAGCGGAACAAGGCCTGTAACATGTCAAATAATGACGGTGAACGGAGGAGTACGGCAGGAAATATGCAAAGTTCCTTCCTCAAGTCGGTGGCGCTCTGCATTCCATGATGACAAATGAACAAAAAGGGTGGCAGGTGGGAGTTTGAAAGCCACACTCCTTTCCCTTCGACTACGATGAGCTATCGACTACCTGGTCTTTGACCATTGACTACTTTGACGACTTGGTCTAACACGCTTGTCTTATATGACTACTGTCTACCTCGACTAGTGTCTACCTTCTACTTGGTTGTCTACTTGGACCACTCGCACTACTACTAGGTAAGACCTCTATTTTCTTTGTGATGATGTGTCGCTCAAGCGTTAGTCATACAGTGTATTGTATTGGGATGGGAGTGAGGTCGGCATGAACAGTATGCACAACTGACTGCTGTGCAACGGACTTCCTATGGTAGGTGTTCAGCAATGGACGCCACATTCTATTGCTGATGGCTGTGGATAGAATATGATTCGAGTGGTCTCAGCCTGGGCACTCAGGTGTCGTCGTCAGGAACAGACTGCGTATGCGACGTTAGCCAATGGGACATGTCTGGAGACCAACCGGATCCCGAGCGCTTGTGTGGAGTGCCTTCGGATCGTGTGCGAAGCAGGGGTGATAGCAGAGGTCAACCGAGGGCAGGAAGCTCGGCACATGGTGCTGACCTTTTCCCGCCTGGGATCCTGATTTCTCGCTTGGCCCTCGCTGGCTACTGGCTGACCGCCGAACTGAATACTTGCCTCAGGTGATTAAGAGGGATCTGGACCTCCCAATTGTTATCCAAGCTTGAATTGCCGCGCTTTCGGTGCAAGATCTGATGGCGGCCTGGATGTGCTCTGGTCAGTGACCTGTGGTGAGTGTTCTTAGAAGTCTTGCTTGTTCGACGTCGGTTTTGTGCCCGAAGGAGGTGAAGTGCCGTCAAGTATGTCGTATGTCGTAGGGTCTCATTGTCTAACTGGGCCTCATTGTCTAACTGGGCCTGATAGGAAACTATGTCACCGTTGACATTTCGTTTGTCGATATTCATGTGCACCTTTGGCGTCGGTGTCTGGTTCAGCACTTGGATGTCATGTTGTGTCTTTGTATCTGGGTGATGAATTTATAATCTTATGTCTATTCCAATTCGGTCTTGAAATCCGTTATGCAAATTATAATTCTCATTTGTCTTTTGTGATCATGCTTATGCCTTTGTTCCCCATGCAAATTATCATTCTCATAATTCGTCAGTGTGATTGAGATGCTTGTGTGTTTTGTTGAACGTGCTGTTCCCTGTCACCCCATTGCAATCACAAATTCCATCCTCATCTTTCTCTCGGGCAGGCGGCCATGGCCATGGTCGCGTTATTTGAGTCAAATTTGTTGACAAATTAAATGCGTGGAATTTCGCAATTTGGCCTAATAGCCAGACTTATCGCATTACTGATGGATGACTAAGCCGCACAGACCTGTGCGCCTAGTGGGAGCCAAACCTGTGCATCTGGGAGCCATCACAGAAGTCAGCATTGATGCAAGTGGAGCAAGAATATCTCTGCAGGAAGAAGCGATTGTTCTGATGACAACAAGGTAAGCACGTATATTTTACCTCTACCTCGGAGTGCTCAGGCAGGAATGAGATTTCAAATTGATCTATGATATCCAGTGAGTCACACGCTCATTCTTCGATTTGAAACATCTCTAGGTGGGAACCTTTGGAACGGCTACAATGATGATGGCTACAGTGATCCTGAAAATGGACTGGTACATATCTGTTAGATCACGCCGACTCTTCCGACACGACAACTCCAATCAGCCAATCCCTCACCACAGCCATCTCCAACTCCAGTCAACTGATCCCTTGGCACTCACTGTTGCGTAAAAGAGATCCTGAATAGAAGAAAACAAAAAGGAGTTACATGTGACTAGTTGGTAGATATGCTGACATATTGATCAGATGACAGCTGTGTCAGCATCTTCATAATAGATGCCATCAGGAGAAACTCTGGATATAGTATCTGTTCATCCATAAAAGGTAAGTTAACATCTATCAGAGACCTCGATCATGCCCGGCATCTCGGCATGGCACATTCTACAGGAAGTCATGCATCAGGATTACTGAAACACTAATATTTAGGTTTAGACTCCGAAGGTTCAAAAGTTCAAAACTTTTGGAGGTTACTTTTGCCTCCTTCACCATATCCCTCATGGATTATAATTGCGGCCAATCGACCTGGCCTCTCCTGCTTGTGAAAGTATTATTATCAGCACTCCAACTCTTTTTTTCACTCGCATTTTCTCCCTTGGACATCGCACTGACTCAGGCTCTCGGCAAAGAAAATGCTGGCTTCCCCGGATCGTCCTTAACACTCAACTTATTTTGTCTCATGGATCAACTGGCTCAGCTTCCCCGAAATGAAACCAAATTCACATTTCTGGTCGTCGCGGTTTTTGTCGTGTTTTTTATTGTGGCGCGTACCTATCGTCGCAGATCGACCAGGAAACAACCGCCGAGAGGCAAGATGTCCAGCTTGTATGTTTTTCACTCTCATCTTTTTTGTATTTTTTCTCATCTCTTTGTCTTACAGGCCTTTCAAGCGAGGACGTAGAAATGGCTCATCCAACATGGCCTTCGGGTGCAGTCGACCTACTCGAGAAGGTAATGAGTGCAACTTGAGAACAACTGCGCAGTTCTGATTTGACTTTTTCTCAATTTATCGTCTGGGTATAGTTCGTCGCTGGTAGGTCTGACACACATGTATATGATTATTGTCTAACATATACCAATTCTGACGAACCTCATCCACATCCGCCACCAAGCCAAACTCAGGGCAGCAACGAAAAAGTGCGCTCTTTTGGCAAGAAATACGACAAGATGAGCAAGTACTCAATCTCATTCAAACACCGCTCCTTTGGCGAA
>Ga0153924_1000466_pt1 | contig 25335 bp, 27 predicted proteins | sample TSNJ008MetaG_FD_104709 | JGI IMG/M metagenome (GOLD analysis project Ga0153924, IMG submission 104709) | Attine ant fungus gardens microbial communities from New Jersey, USA - TSNJ008 MetaG | ecosystem: Host-associated > Fungi > Mycelium > Unclassified | place: USA: New Jersey, Wharton State...
CTCTCAAGCACAGCAAGACACCAATTGTGAGCCGATGTTTGGCTCTATCATTTCCCATTTACTCAGGATACCTTAGCAAATTTTAAGGTGGAATTCACTAATCCGATTTCAAGATTACAGTTTTGGCTCGTCGTTGAGGTATGCACACCACTGTTTACGTGTAGATCTCCTACTGAAATGGAATCATAGGCCCACGGTAGTAATTTACGTGCTCTAGACGCCCAGATCAAGAGTGCAGCAGAAGACTTGAAATCCTTCAAACCAGGTTTGAGCCGCCTTGGTCCTGCGAACGCTGGCGCTGGGATGCTTCTTGAGCTTGGGAAGGTCATCAGTGGGGTAATGAATCATTTTCTAGCATGTGTGTGTCATCTGACTTGAAACAGCTCAATTCTGCAGCTCAGATAGTGGTCAATTGCATTGAAGTTGCATACAAAGTTGGTCCGATTCTCTTTCAACACAAATGACATGACTGATCGGCTTTGTAGCATTTTGAAGCTCAAGAAGAATCTCAGGAAGCAATGCAAGATCTTGCAGAAAGCATGAGTAAAGTGGCTGGTCAGCTGGACAGGCTCAAGGAAGTTCCAAAATCAGACGATTTGCGTTCTATTATCGGTGAATTTTCTGAAATGATGGTAGAAGTAGTAGATTTTATTGAGCAGTGGCTGGAAAGTTGGTCGGGTGCGTATTCACCTGGGTGAGATGGAGTGCGACTTAGTTGTTGTTCATAGCTAAACATATCCTTGTTGTCCCTCAAAAGGACAAAGCAGTTGGATTACAGAAGAAACTGGATGCATTTGTGCAAAATTTTGACCGGCATCTCCTTATAGAGATCCGAACAGAGCAAGGTCTGGTCTTTGTGCCTGATATTTTTTGTCCAATCTGACTGATTCGTGGTTGGTATCAACCATCATGGCAGAAAATGCGAAGACAGCCGCCGACAAGAAGGAGCTACTGAATGCCCTCGGGGAGAATAGGCTCTCTTTGCGCAGACCATGTATGGAAGGCACCCGCACCAGTATCTTACGAAATATCGAAAATGAAATCAAGAATGTCGATGGCCACAATGTAATTTGGATAAGAGGATCGCCTGGTGTTGGGAAATCCGCCTTGGCAGCTAGTCTGGCCAAGACACTACGGGAACAGGATCGCCATGTGATATCATTCCGGTTTGACCGCACACAATCTGCCACCATCACTACAGATGCACTCTGGCGCGCCGTCGCCCTTGGCTTTGCTCACCTGTACCCCTCTGTGCGCCGAAACATGCTTGATATAGTCCAAAGCGATAAGATTCCGGACCCATTTGACATTGATGGTAGATTCAAATTCCTGATTGAGATGCCATTATCCACACTCAATGATGTACCACATGAGGAACTTCCGGTGATTGTAATCGATGCATTGGACGAGTGCGGTGGCATGAGGCATGACTCGTCTGGAAAGGACGATTACAAGGGTCTTCTGCGCATGCTCGAATGTTGGGCTGAGGCTGATTATTTGAAGAGGTTCAAGTTGGTTGTTACCAGCCGGCCAGACGACCGTATCACCTTCCCCGACTCTATCAGCATCTATGATATTCCTTCTGGCCAGGAGGTCAAGCCGGGAGACAGTGTCTCAAATGACATCCGTGTATTCCTCAAGTCGCGACTCGACAACATGGAAAAAGATTCTGCATGGGTCGCTGAGACTGTTAACTATCTGGTTCCTGGGGCTGCTGGTGTATTTATCTGGGCAACCACTATCGCCAATTTTCTTGAAGGTAATCCTAGAGCACGATTTAATATCATAAAATCGAGGAAGAGAGGGGATGACAAAGAGGAAATGGGTGATCTGTACTCATTGTATACCACCGTTGTCAAGACATCATTTGGACAAATTTCGAAGCAAGAGGTCCGAGGAATAATCTCTGTTATGGGCACCATGATCTATGCAAAGCAGCCTCTCAGCGACGATGTACTTGTGATGCTTCCCGGAGTCAAGATTGGGGACTCAGATGTAATGCGATTGATCCGAACAGGTCTTATGTCGGTCATTGACTCTGACTCTGATGGTATCCTTTATTTCCATCACAAGTCGTTCGAAGATTATCTTCTCTCGCCTTCTTTTGTACAACAACTACCTGAGCTATCTGTTATTCAGAATCGAGGCCATCACGAGCGTCAGCTTGCTGTGCTGTGTTTCAAAACCTTGGTATCATCCGAGCTCCACTTCAATATGTGCAGCTTGGCTTCTTCCACCATAAAGAATATTGATATTTCGGCCACTGTTAAGTCCACTATCCCTCCTCTCATCTTATATTCGTCTCGATTTTGGGCCGAACACCTTGTTCATATTCCGCGTGACGAGAAGTTGATCAAGGTGGTCAAGTTTGTGATGTATGAGAAGCTACTATTCTGGATAGAGACGATGAGCCTATCGGGTAAAGCATATGAGGTGTCTTCGATCCTGAAAAAGGCTTTATCATGGAAGGTATGTCTCTAGGGTTATTTTTTTGTGATATATCTGATATTGGCTGGCCAGCCCCTCAGCCTTGATAATGAGCTCATATTATTTATCCATGATGCCCTCCGATTCATCTCTGCATTCATCGTTCCAATTTCACGATCTGCCCCTCATTTGTACATCTCGGCGCTCCCCTTCGCGCCTGAACAATCTCGTGTCATCAGAAAGTTCCATTCGAGATTTCCCAAGATTCTTGTGGTCACTGAAGGGAAACTTAGTCAATGGCCAATGGTGGTATTCACTGCAGAGCATCACAAGGGTCTTGTGTATTATGTGTCCTTCTCGCCGGATGAAAGCACTTTTGTTTCCATATCAAGACCGCCTGGTCGACATTTTGAAACTATATATGTCTGCGACTCCGAGACAGGGCATTGTATTTCAGGTCCATATGAGCTGCCATATTTTGGGATTGGACGTAATGCCTGCTTCAGTCCTGATGGGAAGCGTATTCTACTCAAATTTGACTCTGATATAGTAGTCTGGGACATTGAGATGGGTAAGGAGCAGTTGCGAATCGAGGGCTCTGATTTTGCCTTCATTCATCATGACAGAAGAATTGCCTCCACACACACACGCTGGGTAGATGAAGGTGCCTCGGACGGCTCTGAAGTCAAACGCTCAACTCGTCTTCTGGTCAAGTTGTGGGATGCCAGCAACGGTGCACTAATATCCAACAGCCTGTTGGAGGTGAATGATGTTGCCGTCACCCAATTTTCTCCGGATGGGCGTTTTCTGGCCGTAGGAAAGAAGTATGAGGATGTCATTGAGCTATGGAGCTTGGAGGATTGTAAGGATCCCCGACGATTCACGTATCCTCGTGGAAAACTGTCATCACTCCGCTTTTCTCCAACCAGTGACACTTTGATGGCCGTATTTGAGGAAAAACCTAGCCATATTTACCTTTGGAGATTGGACACACAAGAGATGGTATCCTTCAGCCATGAATTCGACTATGCGATACATGTTATTCATTCACCCCTCACCAATTACTTATTTATCATACGGGATTTTAGAGTGGAGATATGGGACGTCTCTGTGACAGGCTCAAAAATGATCTGGGAGGCAAAGCTTCTAGCCACTTCATTTGTAACAAGTATCTGTCCATCACGCGATGGCCACAGGCTTTTGATTGGTTATTATGATGGAAAAGTGAGGATGTGGAACGTGGATCTAGAGGATTCGACGGGAAATCGGGCTGACACTAGAGACACTCAAGATGATACCGATATGCGACAAGCTACCCGACAAGTTATCACGGTCTCTGCTTCTGGAAAGATGGTGGTTACAAAATTACGGAGATCTCACAACATTGAATTCCTGGATACAACCACTCGGGAAGTCGTAGCGCGTACGGATATCGAGTACGGAGGCCGCATGGAGATTACGTTTTCCCCAGATGAAGAACAGGTAGCATTTTTGTCGGACTCTTTCATCACCATATGGGATATAATGCACCCGGAGAAGCGCGTCTCGTTCAATCCCTGGCCGGAAAAAGTCTGGTTTTGGAAGGTCGCCTTCCAAACATGTAACGACCTGGCTATCTGCGCCGCCTTATGTCGTGGCTCAAGATTACTGCGAGTTTGGCATCGGCAGGATCCTGCAGGATTCGAATGCACCTATTCACTAGACTTCAACGTCAACGTCAACGAAATTCCGCGCCCAATCCTGGCGCCCGATGGCTTGACCGTCGTCAACGTGCCTCAAACCTCTCCCCTTTTATCCGCCACGTGTTATTCGTGGAATCACGACACTGCCCAGTTTGATCTTGTCCACTTTGACGATCAAGGGCATATTTGCTGGTACCTTTCATCTCAGAGCTTCAGTTATCCTGAGTACTCACCCAACGGGAAACTCTTGGCATGTTGGTCTCCCAATGACTCCTACTTCCGAGTCTGGGACACACAAACTGGTCGACTTGTTTCCAAGTTTACAACATCCAAGGTGGTTGGAATTGCCCTCTCACCTCTTGTGATTGACCATTCTCCTGGCGACAGACTCATTGCTCTTAGGTTGAAAGGCAACAGCACCATAGGTCTCTTTGACGCCTATACCGGTCATCTGTACACTCAGATTTTGGGTCAAGCAAGAGTAAAAATGACGTTTGTACGAGATGGAACAGCGTTGGCATACTATTCCCGCGATTTTGGTTTGAGAGTCTGGGACATAGCAGCCCTCACAAATGAACACCGGAATTCTACTGATGGATATGAGCATATGCTACGAGGCATGACAGATGGATGGATGATGGGTCGGGATGATGAGCCATTGTTTTGGGTCCCAGTCGAGCACAGGGAACATTTACGTGTGTCACCGTTCAGACAGGTGATCGGGGTTCTCCAAATCTCAACAACCCTGGATTTGTCTAATTCAAGGTTCGTTAGTAAGTGGACGGAATGCATTGACAAAGGGTGGCTGAGAGAACTCGAGCAGAAGGAGAAGGAGATAGGAAACCTGCTGGAGTAAGAAAACAAGGTGCGTGTTGTCCTCAGCCAAAGTACTTGAAGGTGTTCAAATGAATAAGTGAACTAGAAAGCATAACGAGTTCCGCAAAGTCCGTGTCTCAAGACGTTTTCACTTGAGCGAGTCTATGGACACCCAATTTTCCTGTACTTACAGCTGCCAAGCCTGTATCAAAGTAATTAGAATGAATGGTCACAACGTGCTTTGGTAGATATCCAGTCATGTAGGAAAGATGAGTTGCAACAGTCCAAGCCTGATATGAAGGTGCAAAGAAAGAGTCAAGATAATGTCAGTCGAATGGTTCAACCACAAGCAGGGGGCGAAAGGCAGAGCAACACTGACAGATTTTGCTTGCCGATTCCCCTCACCTCAACTCTAGATACTTTCAAATACAGGACACGCTGGCCCCTTGGCCTTTGAGGTGAGGAAATCAAAGGAATATTCGAAGTTCAACTCAATAGATGTTTTGATATCATTTTCCACTGACACGGATGAAAATTGGTACAGACACCTATATTTCAACTGCATCATTCGACAAGACTACTCCACCCCATCCAAGTGCAAGCACTACCACCAGGAGACTATATACGTCGATTTAAGAAGCCTGAGGAGAGTTTTGAGCGTATTCTTGAGTCCACAAGAGATCGCCTTGACTCGTGGAAAATGGGCGTGGGATTTGACACTCAGCTCAGGTGCGAGAACCCCAGACTTTTCAACGTTTCTGCCAAGTCACTTCTGTACGTCTCTTAAGGAAATAGGGAGACAGTAAGGGACCAGAAAAGATGAGGTGGCCAATGAGTGCGTCGCGAAAGACTGAGTCAAGGGAACCATCTCCGTTGGTTAAACAGCGTTCTTGCAGCTCAAGTAACACACTGTACGGACTCGGAACTTGGCATAGCAGCATCATGACTGCGAGTGGATCTGCCCTCTGATCCCTGCGATGTTAGGCCAGGGAGACGGTCTGGCTCGAAACTATTGTGGATGATGGGTGAGGGGAGAAGTGTTGAGCAGTGATTGCTTGACTGAAAATGGAACGGCGGACTCCTCGCGGGCAACAGGATTTGTGTTTGACTCCCTGTCAGGTGCTTTGCGCCCCCAAAGAGACATCGAGAAATCGTCGCAGACAATTGTCACGACGCTATCACTGTTGGCTTCTCAAAGGAGTCATGACCCTAACCAGTGCAAGTGTTGGCAAGAAGAGAAGGGGGTCACAGACACACTCTGGTGCATGCTAAGCTGCGTTAGCGTCTGGCAACGCAAGGCCTGTCTGAAAGATGGTGAATGGGCCAGTAGACTGTAAAGAGGGTGGCGATTAAGCCACTGGGACAGATACAACTTTTACTCGTCTCCTAGACATGTTCAACAAGGCACTGACATGGACTCGAAGAAAATTGGAACGGGAGAGGTTTGACTTGTTTGGTTACTGTTCTTAAGAACGCAAACTGGATATATCTACATCACCACCCTCTTGGGAAGCGTATTGCCTAGAATAAGGTTTTGTCGTCACCAAACATACCACTTTAAATGTGATGGATACAAAGCCCGCAGTAATAACAATCAAACACTAGATTTCCAATCCTGCATAGAACAAAGTCAATATTCAACTATCTTCAATTACTTCACCAGGAAAAGGTGTTAAAACAAAAACATATTTTCATACAGGGAAATAATATTACACCTGTAATATTGAATTTTTACGGTAATGTTGAATACACCTGTGTCTAATGGTTTCCAGTAAATCAGACCAAGATAATTCAGAAAGAAGAAAAAAGAAGAAAAAAATCATTATCATGATGCTGGGTGTCATGTCATTACGACAAGCCCACAGCTGGAAAAGAAGAAGAGAGAGAGCAAATAATATACAATGACAAGAAGACCATTTATACGCTGAGTGGTACGTATAGGGAGTAAAGTAAAAAAAAAAAAGATGTGTCCCATATGAAAACTCATCTCGTTGCCGAAAATGCATATCGAGAGAGGTAAAAAAAGACGCCAAGACCCCACCGTTCACAAAGGGATGGGAACTATACTCCGTCGTATCGTCCTGTCACTTTCAGGACCCGTCACATTTTCTTTGTCACTTGACTCCTCCGGAATGCTCGGTGTTGGACTGATAACACTCGCCCGATTTTCCAGAGTCCCAGGGGCACGACGCACAGGTACCACCATCCCGGTTGGTGATTTGACAGCGCGTGAAGCGACAATCCCCGGTCGGGATGCCGGAGTCGGAGTAGCCGATGTCAGTGATAGGCGTTTTCTTGATCCGACTACTACAGATCCTTCACGCTTCCCAATCTTTATGGCGGATCCTGTCGCCGATGTTCCATTATTGAACGTGTTCACCCGACTACTCTTTCCTAATAACGCTGGAATTTTTTCGCCTTTATTGGACTCTGATTCGGATACAACGGAGGTTGCACGAGAGGGTGGTCGTGCTGCTGCGGGAGTACCGTCAAAAATAGAAGAGTCGCGACGGTGGAGGCCTTTCAGAGCCGACGATGATGACGACGCAGACGTACGAGAACTTGATTTGATCCCAGCCTTGCGCTTGTACTATAGAAGACAATATCGGAATTTGCTTAAAAAAAGGGGGAATAAAGCAAAAACTCGCACCAGTTCCAATTCTTGCTGTTTAGCATCAAGTGCAATGTTCAAGCCCTGAATATCCTCCTTATCTTGACCATGTTGCTTCGTGAGCTGGATAATTTTGATCTCCTTGTCCGCACTCTCCTGCTGCATATCATGCACATGTCTTTTCAACCTCTCCGTCTCACTCTCCAGCCATTCATTACGCTCTTGATGAGATTTCAAATCAGCATCGATGTCAGCCTTCTGACTAACCAGATCTTCAAGTTGACGCCTCAGATCGCTCTTCGATTCAGTAGCCTGGCTCAACGCACGAGCGTGCTCATTGAGATCAGCGACAACGTGTTCATACTCGAGCTTCAGGTCGCCCACTTCATCGCGAAGATTCTCAACTTGAATTTTTTGAGCACGAATCCTTTCCGTATGATGACCTATCTCCTCATCACGTTGGTGGGTGCCATTCTCAAGGCTGATGATGGTTTCGGAAGTGGACTGGCGTTCTCGCTCAAGCTGATTAATACGATCTTCACACTGTTTGATCGTATTCATGAGACCTCCAATTCGATCACGTTCTTGAGAGAGCTTTTCTTCGAGCTAAAAACAATAGCGATATATATCAATCTCAACACAGAGTGATTTCAAGGAAAGCTGGGCCTCACCTTTCCACGTTCTTTTTCAAGATCCTCTTTTTCGTCCCAGACTTCGTGAAGCTCACACTCAATTTCATGTTTCTTATTCTCACTCCCATTCCAATCATTTTCGAGGTGATTGGCGCGCTGCTCGACTTCATCGCACCTTTGTGCAAGTTCATCCCGTTCCTGCGCCACCTCTTCCTTCTCCCTCCTAGTCCTCGCTATTTCTTCTTCCAGCCGCTTCCTTGCCTGCTGCAAATCTCTCATTTTATCTGACGCCACCTCAGTATGTTTCCACTGGGCCTCTAGCTCGCTCTTCATGATATCATACTCCTCGCTCTTGACCTTAAACTCCTGTCTCAACGAATGTAGCTGTTCTTCAACCTGGGTCTTCTCAACTTGCACTGATTCTAATTTCACAACCAATTCTGCCTTTTCCTGCTCCCAATTCATCTCAGCAACACGATACACCCGTCGTTCCTCCTGCGCCTTCTCTTCCCTCTCCTCCGTCAACCGTCTCAACTCGTCTTCGGCAACGCCTCCCACACTCATATTTCCAAGCGTATCAATTTCTTCCCTAGCCTCCTTCAACCTATCAACAAGCTCTTTCTCACTCTCATCTTTCTTCCACAACATCTCTTTCAAATTCACAACCTCTGCCAAACGTTCCTTCATCAACGCTTCCAACGTCCCAATCTCAGTCATTATCACTTTCTCTCTATCCTCCCAATCCTTCTTCTCTTTCTCCAAACCTGCAATCTGACGATGAAGCATCCGTAAAGCTTCACCACTCGCTTCATCCATCACACTCCTCTCCATACTCTCCTGCCTCGACGTATCCACCTCTTCTTCTAATATCCTCACGGCCCTCTCCAGCTCTTGTACCTTGTTCTTCCACTGTTTCAATGCACTCTTTCGCTGATTCTCTTGTTTCTCCATATCAGCCAATCTCTTCCCCAACAGTTCAACCATCTCATCTTTGGCCCGAAGGTCCGCCTCGAATTGCGAACAAATTTCTGTCTGCAGCGTCAATTGCGCTTGAAGAGAGTAAATAAGATTTTCTTCTTTCGACGTCTTGCGCACGTGCCGTGGTGCACCCGCAGGTGGCGTAGTAGGTATCATCGTCTGGGGGGTATAATACGTATTCGCATTCGCATTGAAAGGATCAGGTTCAGTGGCGCTAGTGTAACTTTGAAGATTCACAGAAGATTCGTCATGAATATCGATTTCAGGTGTAGCCAATTCACGTTTTTTGTCGAGCGTCGGGGAGGAAGCACGTGTCATGGGCTGAAAAACAGTATCACTCGATGCACGATAACGTCTTCCTCTTCCTCCTCCTCCTGATCTTCTTCTACCTTCGCGTGCAGAAAATGAGGCGTTGCCGGACCCTTTTCCCACCGAGTCCGTTTTATCATCTCGAGATGACGGTGTTTTCTTGCTCATAGATTGAAAGACAGTCTGTCCAAAACTGAACGACTGACTTCGCTCATGTAAAGGAGGCGAAAACACAGGTTTTCGTTCTATGGAATGATATATCGTCTCATCTTCATCTGGGGGAGTTGCAGCCCGCTCCTTCTTCCTCTTCCTCTCCTCCTCCTTCCTCTCTTTTTCCTGCCTCTTCCCGTTCTTTGGACCAGACTTAATAAAAGGCGTAGACGTCATCTTACCCTCATCAGAATCGACGACACCTGTCACCAAAAAATCCAAATCGACAGCACTATCATCATCAAGCAAAGGGGAGTCAATATCAAGATTCAACCCAGCAGTAGGACGATCCGTATCCAACGATCCATTCGCATTGAAATTTGGAGGTTCCGCAGGTCCAGACATTGAAATATCAAGATCACCCTCCGAATCTGCAGGCGTACTAAAAATCCCATCCAAAGCTGGTCGAGGTCTAGGAGCAGGAACAGGAGAGGACGCTTTCGACATGGGTGTGCTCGTGTGACTTGATCCCAATTGATTTAATCGATCCACAAACGCCACAGGATCATATGCATCACCATCAACTTGAGAAAACGGAGAAAAAAAATTCTCTCCCATCGAATCTTCCGGACTGCTCATCACTTTGAAGGCGTCATTTGGAAAGAACCGTACATTCTGTCCCGTTCCAGGGGTTTTTGGATCACGTAAAATCGATCGAACAGACCCGTGGGTTTGATTTTCCGCAGTAGTAGCAGCGGCAGGCGATTCGAGACGAGGTCGTTCAACTTGGTCGCTATTCCCAATCGGACGAAACGATTCTTGCGACTGACGAGGTTCATGTTCAGCTGTTGGACTTGATATTGACGATCGTGATGCTGATTGGGTGTCGATAGAAATGTTAGATCAAAAATACGTATATTACGCACACATAGATACACATACGTACAAGATGGCTGTTGTGGACCAATCCCAAACGGTAAACTCCCTCTAATCTTCTTCGGTAACAACTTGAGCGAACCCGAATAACCACGGACAGAATCTGGGTCTTTATCATGATAATTACCACGTTTAAACAACGCACGGCGTGATGGCGGTGAAAACGGAGGGGGAAAAACTGGTTGTGTAAATGATGAAGGAATCGGTGGTAATGGTGGGAGTATCATTTCCGGTTTCCGCGAAAATCCATTGTCGCTGTCGTTGTCACTAGCACCAGCACCATGGCCATCTTGTGAAGAATCATGATTGATATCCGACATATCAGTCAAGATATTCATAACCTCTGTATGACTTTGGTTCATCATCGTCACATCCATATCCATAGACCCCTGTCTCGAACTCGAGTTTGATACCGCATCTTTATTATGATGATGACGGTGAAAACCAACGCTGTTCGTCATATCGAAACCAAACGTCCCCGTCTGAAGGCCAAGACCTTGTTTCGACATCCTCGTCAAGGAGTCTAAGGATGATCGTCCTTGTGCCTTTTCTTGACCTTTCTCTTGCTCTTGTACTTGCACCTGTTCCTGTTGTTGAGACGAGTCCTCCAAACCATGTCTCGAAGACGTCGACCTAAGCGCTGAACTAAATCTAGCCCACATCCTTCTTCTCCTTCAACGACGCGACGTGGCACGTGGGTACGAGAAGGTACAGAGAAAAAATGGCAAAAATAACACTTGCAAAAATGCGCACGAGCGTGTTGTGCGTGTGTGCGAGAGAGAAAGAGAGAATAGGGTATAGAGTCTACGTTCCAAATTTATCACAACTTGAACTTGAACCACGTGCCGAGAGCTATAGCGGCTGTGCTAAATTTACGACCATTTTTTACCTGCTCCTCTTGTCAATCTCGTCTGTGCCCGTTTATTATACGGTGTTCGATCGCAGTCCGTATTTTCATTTCATTGATTTTCTTCATTAATTAGTCATCAGACAGGGACAGGGTCTGTCACGTAAAGACACCTCAGTTCTGCGCATTCGGAACCGAGGTATATTATTTCATTTCTTACTGAACTCAACAGTTACCTAGAGTTCTCCTTGACAGATCTATCAAACTTCTATTTGCTGATGGGCTCTGCAGCCTAAACCATTACAACGATAAAAGTTTACCAATCGCTCGAGAATCCAAATGACCAAAATCATGATAAACTTTAACGATGCTGGATTCAGCCAAACATATGACCTTCCTCCACTGGATAGTACAGGATCCAACTACGACGACTGGAATTTCAAGATCTCCGCCCTCTTACGCTTGAGAGGCCTGTGGGGCGTCGTGACCGGCACGGATGCATGTCCTCCAGAGAAGGCAGCTGACCCAAAAGAACAACCGGGTGCCACCGCTGCGCTCGAGACGTGGCAAAACAAAAATTTACTAGCTAAAGCAGACATCACACTCATGCTAGGGAAGGAACCTCTCAGGGCAGTACACCACTACGAATTAGCGTCGGAAGTGTGGGATCACCTGGAGAATCGCTACGAGAAACAGTACACCCTGGCTCAGCTAATACACGACATATTCCGGGTGACTTTTGTAGATACGATTCCATTAGAGGAGCAACTCAATGACATGTGCGACAAAGTGTATAGGCTTCGGGATCTCGGACATGATTTGAAGGATTCACTGATCGCAACGGCCATGATCATCTCATTACCAGAATCATATTCATCTCTCCAGCGGCGTCTTTCCATGCAGGACGAGAACACCCTAACTACCAACTTCGTCATCCACCAAATACTAGCAGAGGAAAAATCCCGCATGGAGAATTCGCATGGAGCACATCACAAAGGAAAGAAGCCTACCCAGGTCCAACAAAACAACAGCAACACAAAAAAGAAGAAAAACTTGACATACCACTATTGCAAAAAAAAAAAAGGGACACATCAAATCCGAGTGCAGAAACTTCAAAACGGACAATTCACATCGGGAACGCGCCTGACAGAACAAAGCGGCAAGGATCTCAAAAATCTCTTTTCCAGTTTAAAAAGGAGTTTTTTTTAGATACACACTACACTCAACCAAGAAAGTGAAAAACAAAAAACGGGCTTCATAATATCCAAACTCAAGATATGCGTCTGATCTGATCAAAGAACCTTCTTGTGGAGAAGGAAGGAAACAGTGACTCTACCATAAACGACAAGAGCTATTTTATATTCATCAATTTATTACGCGGTCCACCTCGACAGTCCATGGTATACTGGTGTTCAAAGCGCTCCCATTGAATACACACAAAAAAACAGAAAGAAAAAAAAAGGGAACATGTGAGAATGAAGCAGCTAATTGACCAATTTTTAGCTAAGTTTTAGCACGAGTGTGAAGTGGATGGATAATCCAAGGGGGCAAGACAAGACTTGAGCAAATTCAATCGTGCTTGGAGAACAATACGATATAAGCTCAGGCGTCACAGAGTAAAGCAGACAACCGAGGGATGAACGAATCAAGCACAGCCTTCAAGCAACACGTCCAACAGAGGAATCCAAGCACCACATCAGTGAGTACCATACCGAAAGAAATACTAGTCCAACAAATACCACACCAGTCTCATTACGACATCACAGCAAGTGCGACTGTCCCTTCCAATAGAAACGCGCACTTATTCCAGCGCTCAACTCGTGGTAATTTCCTAACCTACCGGGTAGAAAAACAAAAGTCCTCCTTCAAATCTACAATCTCACACCCTCCAATCCAAAATTTCCAACAACATCCCCCAATCAAAAACGCAAATCACTCTAATCAAATCAAATTTCACAATAACACACATCACACACATACACACATACAAAAAAAACATAAAAAAAAAACACAAAAACTCTATTCATTTACCCCATCTCAATTCCCAACCTGCCCATCCACCTTGGCAGCATGAACAAGCAACTCACAAACACGTCGTGAATACCCCCACTCATTATCATACCACGCAATCAACTTCACAAACTGACCACTCAACGCTATCCCAGCCTTGGCATCAAAAATAGACGAATGCGGGTCCCCAATAAAATCAGTCGATACAAGATCCTCATCCGTATACGCCATTATCCCTTTCATCGGCCCTTCCGCAGCAGCCTTGACAGCACCCTTGATCTCGTCATAGCTAGCAGGCGTCTTCAAACGAACAACAAGATCAACAACAGAAACGTCAAGAGTCGGAACACGGAAGGACAGGCCACTATATTTTTGTCAGTGAACAATATCCAAAATCATCAGAAAAAGCGTACGTGAGCTTGCCGTTGAGGTGGGGAATGACCTTTCCAACGGCCTTGGCAGCACCCGTAGAGGACGGAATAATGTTGTTGTTGACAGCACGACCACCACGCCAGTCCTTGGAAGAAGGACCATCAACCGTCTTCTGAGTAGCAGTCGTCGCATGAACAGTGGTCATCAAGCCTTCCTCAATGCCAAATGCGTCATCGATAACCTTGGCAAGGGGAGCCAAACAGTTGGTGGTACAAGACGCATTGGAGATCTATGTATAAAAACTTTGAGAGAGCGTTCACAGCCTGCGTGATGAATCCATGACTGACAACTTTATCTTGAGGATTGTACTTGTCGTGGTTGACACCGACGACGTACATGGGCGCATCAGATGAAGGCGCGGAGATGATGACTTTCTTGGCACCTCCCTTCAAGTGGGCGGAAGCTCTGGGTAAAAAAAAAAAAAAAGGTTCACATCAGAAACGCATATAAACGACACCGGCAACGCATACTTTTCTGTGGTAGTAAAGACACCCTAAATGCGTGATATAAATCCAACCATATCAGTAAACAAAATAAAAACAAATACCGTAGATTCGACAATATACTCGGCTCCGACAGAGGACCAAGGGATAGCTGCGGGATCGCGCTCGGCATAAACCATGATAGTCTTGCCATTAACAACGAGCTTGCCATCCTGTTCTTCAATCGTACCCGAGAAGCGGCCATGAACGGTATCAAACTTGAACATGTAGACCTAAGACGGATATATACCACCGCTGAAAGAAAAGAAAAAAACAACAACCGCTGACCATGTATTTGAGATCAATGAAAGGACTGAGTTTTTTTTTTTGGTTATTGAATGCTGAGAAAACACCGAGTACGAGTATGGGGATGAAAACTTACTCGTTCACAGCGACGACGTCGATGTCTTGAAGCTCGAGAGCATTACGAAGAACGATGCGGCCGATACGACCTTGTGAACATCATCAACACGATAACGACAACCACGAACGAAAAAAAAAGTCACCAAAACTGTGTGAAACCACTTGAGCACGGGGTACTGCCCAACGTAAGAGAAGAAAAAAGGACGGCTTACCCGTTAATGCCAACTTTGACCTATCGTGCGTGCATCATTGGCAGTCAGCGAGGATCCACACTCACATTCGCAGAACCAAAAAAGACGAACCATATCGTGTTGGATTTGAGAGAAGGAGAAAAAAAAAAGATAAGACAAGCTGATCGATTTGGGGCCTACTTATCAGCGAGTGAGCGTCATCACAAGCCCGTTCTGGAAGTCGGCTCTCACATCGGAAATTCTAAATTTACTTTACAGTTACAGGATACAATAAAGAACCTAGTATAACTACATCATCGAGCGGGTTGAAAATCAACCTGAGTCGTCTCACTCGGTCTCGCAAGATCCCTAAACCCAATGAATTCGAGTTTTTTTTCTGTTTTTTGAGAAAGAGAAGGGGACAGGACGTACTTGAAAGCACCCTCCATGCAGGCTTTGATTTCCTTGTAACTGACGACCAAACAGCTGGTCTCGTCTCTGGAAACCAACATGATCCTTTCGTCTGAACCAGCGTCCAGCTAGGGGGGAAATGAATAGGATAGACGAGGTACATTAGAGGAGGACGAACCTTGTTTAGACAGGTCAAGACATGTGACATGTTGAGGAGTGGTTTCCCATGCTCGTCGACTTGATGAAAGACATAGTCGCGGAATAGTTTTATGATATATCTATCTCCTGTTTCTGACCAACGTGGTTCAAGAGCAAATCTGAGCAAGGGCGCGTGAGTCGTAGGAAAAAGGACGAAAGATAAAGAAAAAGCACTCTGGACGTTCGTTGATGAAACCAAATTTACACAACAACCTAACGAGTCTTGCATTTTCGAGTTCGCTCAAAAGCTCAGCCTGGAGTCTATCTATAGCACTAGAAGGAGAGAAGATGAGGGTAGGTTGAGAGGGAGGAAAAGAAAAGGAGCACTCGCAGCATTGATTCTTGCATCTCAGACATAATCTTGGGTCTGATCATGTCCAACAATTGGTCGATGTGTTTGACAGAGGCAGTAGGGTGCCTGACGGTCGGGGGCTTTGAAATGAGCCATAGACAGACGCTCTTGAGCTGTGGATTGTACCATCTCGCGATGGAATCGAGGCTGTTCTGAAAGTGGGGAGCGGTCCAAGCATTGGCGTTCCCGGCACAGGACAAGCAAAAGAGGAGCCTGCCGAACATGGTGAGGTCTTCTTGCATGAGGGCGATGTTGTTGATGTGGGAGAGGGCGGCACTCATGGGGTTGATGGAAGAAGGGTCGTTGTGGGGGTAGAGAAGGAGGTCGAGGATGGCACAGGAGCCGAGACGGACACGGTTGTCGGAAGAGACGAGGATTTTAGTGGGGTCGATCATGCGGACGGGGTGACCGATGTCGTGAATTTTTTTTATGGCGGAGGCAATCTGGACGATGTAGGACCAGATGGTGCGCTCTGGGATGAGAGAAGCGGGGTCAGGGGGGGAATGAGAGAAGTGGAGATCGTAGAGAGTGGTTGCATTTGGATAGTAAGTGTAGGAGACGACGAGGGCTGTTGTGGATGAGAAGTCAACTATAAGTAGAGGGGAGGTGCGCACAGTTGTCGTTAAAGGCTGTGGTAGTGAAGGCCTCGTGGATGGGGACGATGGAGGGGTGGCGAATGGAGGTCCAGGACTCGATTGCGGAGAATGCAGACTGGTGGATGAGACGATAGTCTGTTGATGGTGAGAGAGGGTAGAAAGAAGAAAAGGGAAAACGCACTTTCGACACGCCTGAGGGCGTAGGGCCTGCCGTCGGAGGAACGGATGGCCCTGTAGACGGAAGAGTGCCAGTTTGCAAGCTTGCGGCGGTCGGGGCCTGGGGGAGGTTCGAGGGGGACAAAGGAGTGGTAGCCCTGGCACTCTATGGGAAGAGAAGAGCCTGGAGGAGCAGTTGCACGGATGGTCTCGCTGTGGGTTTGGAGGTTATGGCGGAAGGTGTCTGAAGCGGGGACGAAGTGAGTGGGTGCGTCTGAGGAGACAGGCTGCGAGGGGGTGTAGAGAAGGTAGTTGAGCTGGCAAAAGGGTGAGCTGGGACAAGTTTTGAAATTAAAAAGACGGACAGGCTGGCGGAGAAAGGGAGGGGGTTGTGTGTACCAGGGGTCGATGTAATCGTAGACGGGGTCAGCAGGGGCTGCAGTGCGTGGGACAAAGACAGGAGCATTGGGGGCAAGTGTTGGGTGGTGGTAGGTGCATCCCTTGTCCTGGTACTTGCAATGGCCGTAGATTACAATGTTTCTGCATTGTCGGGGTGGTGGCATCGAGGGCAGAAGGAAGACGGCATGTCGGCGATCACGGCATGATAACGCGGCATAGAATCTCGGCATTGGTACGGCATGGATACTGGGCTCGGCATCTCGGCACAGCATCTCTCTCCATGCCACGCCAGGCCAGATTTGCTGCAAGGCTCTCGCAGGCGCTGTTTGATTTTGTGGTGCAGCTGCTGCCTCCAGACGCAGAGATTGCAATTAAAGACGACGTCCGATTGCTTTTGCAGCGTCTCCTCCGCACTCTCCAGCCAAACGCCGTCCTCCTCGCCTTTGGTTCCACTGCTAATGGCTTTTCTCTCCGCAACTCGGGTCTGTCCTTTTTCTCTCTCGCAGCTCTTGACCTATATCCTCTCCAGATATGGATCTCTGCTGTCTCCTCCACTCTCCCAAGCAGAGTCCCTCAGATCTCGTCACAAAGTGCGCAGATCTCCTCCAGCGCGGTCCGTCTTTCTTTCCGCCACTCCTCCCTTGCTCACCTCCCCCAGAAACAAACTTTCACGTCATGCCCCTCCCCCATGCACGCATTCCCATCGTCAAGCTCTCCCTTGACCCCGCACCTGGCCTCCCCTTTGGCATCGCCTGTGACATCGGCTTTGACAACAGACTCGCCATCGAAAACACCCGCCTCCTCTATTCCTATGCAAAAATGGACCCCACTCGCGTAAGAACCCTTGTCTTGTTTCGTACGTTTCTCCTTGCTCTCTCTCTCCAACGCTCACCTCTTTCCAGTCAAAATCTGGAGCAAACGCAGGTACTTGCCACCCCCGCTCTCCTCTTGCCACTCACCCTCTCCTCCCCCAGAAAAATAAACTCCCCTTATAAAGGCACTCTTTCCTCCTACGGCTATGTCCTCCTTGTCATCTACTTTCTCATCCATGTCAAGAACCCGCCTGTCCTCCCCAATCTCCAGAAAATGCCCCCTCTCCGTCCCATCAACACCGACGAAACCACCCTTAACGGCTACAACGTCTGGCATGTCAATTCCAGTCTCCCTCCCTCCCTCTCGCACTCATCCCACCCCCTCCTAGGTTCTTTGATGACACCGATCTCCTCGCCCAGCGTTGGCATTCCGAAAACTCTGATTCCGTTGCCCAACTTCTGATCGATTTTTTTCGCTACTTTTCAAGAGACTTTCCCTACAACACTGGCGTCGCCAGCATCAGACTCGGACTCATCAAGAAAGACTCCAAAGGCTGGGCTTCTTCCACAGAGGCATGTCTTGTCATTTCCTCCATACTCTCATCTCACAGGCTCCCCAGTTCTCAGATTCCTCCTCTAGAGCTCCTCCTACAGACAGAAATAGGTTTTGCATAGAAGATCCTTTCGAGACAGACTACAACGTCGCTAGATGTGTCACCAAAGACGGCCTCTACACCGTGCGTTACACACTTCCCTCACGCACACGTCTTCTTCTCAACTCCTTTTTGTAGATCCGAGGAGAATTCATGCGCGCATCTAGAATCCTTGCTACCCGTCCAGAAAGAGCTACCATCGCTCTAGCAGATCTCTGCCAAGAACGGAAAGTAGAAGATTTACTCGTTGCGCCCCCTCGCAGACCCTACTTCACTCCCCAACGAGACTCCTTTTTTGAGCCAGCCCCTGCTCTATCTGTGCCTCTCGTCATCCGGGATCCTAGACGAACTGACACTGGTACTCCCATCATCGACTCCCCGAGGTCCAACTCTCCTTCGCCATTACTTGAACATCCTTCCCCATCTCCATCGACCAGCAACGATACCCCTGCTACGACGCCTCTTATCCCACCGCCACCGCCACCACCGCCACCGCCTTCTTATATCCAGACTTTGCCGCCGCCGCCGCATATTGCTTCTCATACCCACATGTTGCCTAAGCGATCTAAATGGACTTCTCCGCCTCCTGAAGATGCGTCGTTTGATGATCGCGTTGTGTATGAGAGTCAGTTGGATCGGAGTTTGGAGTTGGGGACGAGGAGGAGCGGTGGTTATTCTTCCACGTTTGGGAGTGCGACTGGGGAGGTCAATAAGCCTGAAGAGCAGGAGGAGCAGGAGGAGGATGCGTCGTTGTCACTGTTGTCTTTGAGGGAGAGAGAACATCGGTCTTTGGGTGAGAGGAAGTTACTTGGGCAAGTGTATGTGGGATTGGAATTCACGAGAGATCTCATTGACCTTTTTATCTAGTCCGACACTGAATATCGTAACTACAACGACAATACTACCACCATCGCCGTCACCGTCCCCATTGCCGTCGCCGTCTTTGGTCAAAGGCAAATGGAAAGAAGGAGACTCGCCGTCGTCGTCGTCGTCAACATCGTCGCCTATCGATACTGTCGCTGGTAGTAGTAGTCATACAAATACTGGGGTATCTCGACTCGATACGTATGTGGGTACGAATGTGGATGTGTTGAGTCGAGGGGGTGGACTGTCAAGACGATCGTCGTCTTCTCGTTCGACGACGACAACCACGACGACGACGAGAGGACAGCAGAAGAAGAAGAGCAGTACTACTTTATCTCAACAACCATGGCCCACAACACCAACGACGGCGACGAGTAGTTTTCGTTCACGTTCACCTTTGTTGTTGGGGGTGTGGGAGGATTCGTCTTGTTTGCAAGATACGCCCGTGGTCGTGTCGTCGTCGTCGTCGTCGATGATACCGTCACCTTCGCCTTCGACGGCGGCGACGGCGAGGGAAACGTATATGATGAGGCCGTCACTGTCACTGTTGCCGTCGCCGTCTTCGTCGTCTTTTGGACCGCCGAGAATGACGTATGGGCCTCGACATCATTATTCTCAGTATCCACAACAACAGCCACAACAACAGCAGCAACAGCAGACGTATTCGAGGGTTGTTTCTGGTGGGAGATATGGTGGTGGTGGTGGTGGTGGTGTGGGTGAAGAAGGAGAGGTGCAACAGGTGTTTTATCAGACTGGCGGTGGTGGTGGTGGTGGTGGTGGTGGTGGTGCTATGATGGGTGGAAGTGGGAGATCATCGACGGGAGTATCGAGTGGTGGCGTATCACCTTTGCTGTTGGTGACGCCGTATCAGGAGCGGTCGAGGCAGTTTGGAGAGATGTGTGAGCCTTCTTCTTCTTTGAGTCGAGTCTGTGAGGAGGGCGTGAAGGGTAAGGATGGTGGTGGTGGTGGGCTGTTGTTGGGTGAAGAGGATGAGCATGAGGATGGTGGTGGTGGATTGAGCGGAAGGGTTGGATTGGGAATGTCATCGTTGGTGAGGAGTGAGGAGGAGGGGGAGTCGACGACAACGACAATAACAACAACAACACCGTCACCACCACCGCCGCCATTAAACCCGATGGTATTGGTATTGAAAGAAGAAGAGAGGTTACCTGGGACGGTGGTCCCTGATGATGATGATGATGATGAAAGAGGAGATTGTTTCCCTGGTATTGATGGTGGGAGGGACACTCACGCTCGCACAGGTGAAGGGAGGAAGAGAGAAGATATGATGAGTGAGGGTGTGAGTGGTGTGGAGAAGAGTGTGAGTGTGGATGTGAATAGGAGCGTGGATGCTGGTGGTGGTGGTGATGGTGATTGGAGGACGGTGGGCGGTGTAGAGAACAAGGGGGACGGAAAGAAGGGTGTGGGAGGTGTAAACGTTGCTGATGCTGATGCTGATGGTATAGGCAAAGGAAAGCAGAAACGGAAACAGAAACGAAAACAGAAGCGAAAGAATAATAACGGGAATGGGAATGGGGATGGGGATGGGGATCCTCCGAATTGAAGTCGTTCTTGTTTGTTTTGTTTGTTTCGTTTTTGAGAAAAGGGAGGCTTTTTTTGTTTCGGTTATGCTTTAGGCTGTAATTCTTATCTATAACGTATTTCTCATCGTTGGTTTTTGGGTGCTAAAAAAAGAATTTTTTTTAATTGTATAGGTAGTTGTTAATTGTGTTTGGTCATGGCGATGGCGATGGCGATGGCGATGGAGGAACAAAAGGCAAAAAAAAATTGCTCAGCCCTATGCTATGCTTTTATTTTTTTTCCTTTTCTTTTTGTTTTTTTTTGATTGTATTGTTACTATGCTAGGATGGGCTTCTTGTTCCTAAATTTGGGATCATGCGACAATCATGCGAATATCACACTGGTTGCTGTATATGGATATAGAATTCTCTCGCTCTCTTTTTTGACATCACGATGATGTATGGTACTAACCACGGTCGAGCTTTTTTTTACGCTTGGACCATGAAAGGATTAACGATTAAGAGGACCAAGGGTCGATTGACCTTCTTGGGATTATGTGAAATACAATTCTCTCTCTCTCCCTCTCTCAACTTTTTCTTCACTCTTGGACCGTGAAAGGATTAGCGATTTCTTCAGAGCCATCCATAGGGCTGACAATAGTGATAAGGGGACCTCGAACCACCACGAGTCCCAATGATCGAGTGTGTGGTTCTGGTTCTGTTGCGTGTGCGTGTATGCGTATGTGAACATGTGTATGTGCATGTATTGCTGAACTAAAAAAAAGATTTACCGTGAATATATTCTTCGACGTTGTCGAGGACGAGGTTTAACAGTTGATCGTAGCCTTTGAGTGTTCCTTCTACTTGTCGACCACCCATGAGTTTGATGCGAATGGGTTCGTTGACATATTTGGAGAGATCGAGGATGGCTTCGCGTTTGGGTTTGTCATTGGCTCCGAGAGTTCCTCCACTACGCGTTGGGTGATTCCTGCTCTAAGGAAAGAAAACATATGAAGCAAAGAGGGAGGGAGAGAGGGAGAAGGGAATGAGTTAGGGATAAAATAATGATTTTTGACGCACGCGATCGGCCATGATGGACGGAAATGAAGATGTGTGAAAATTGATTATAATAGTCAACCATCACTTTTGAACTTGTTTCCTTTTTCCTCCCCTTTGTTTGACCCGCCTCCACTTCATTCCTCTCCTCCCTCCTTTTTTGTTTGCTTTTCGTTTTTGCTTCTATGGATCCGACAACTCTGCTCGCCAATACGCTTTCTCCTGGTGCGTTTTTTTTCTTTTTCTGTGGGAGGGGAGGGGAAGGGAGGGGCAGGGGGATGGGGGAGGAAGAATGGGTTGCTTAAAGATTTTTTTCCCCCTGTTTAGATGCGAATACGCGTCAGGATGCTACTCAAAAACTCGAGACTGCGTCGAGGGAAAACTATGTGTGTCTGCTTGCCCCCCTCTTCTTCATTGATCTTTTTTTGTTGACGGATGAGAGTTTTAGCCTGAATATATGATTATGTTGTCATCGGTGCTCAATGATGAGACGAAACCTTTACATGTGCGGAACGTAGCTGGACTAGCGCTCAAAAATGCTCTTTCAGCCCGTGTATGTCCCCTCCCCTTTTTTTCTGGTTGAAATCGCGCCGTGTCTGACTTTCCTTTTTGTCGCATCGTGGCTCCTATAGGAAGCAGCGACGCAGGCCGAGTATGCTAATAGATGGCTTTCGCTCAACATGGATTTCAAGAACAAGATCAAACAAGAGGCTCTGATGACGCTCGGATCGCCCATACAAAAAGCTGGAAATTTTGCTTCGCAAGTCGTCGCTGCCATCGCGGCTGTCGAACTCCCTGTCAACCAATGGGGCGAGTTGATTGAGATCCTATTGAGCTTTGTCAACAATCAGGCAACGACAAACGTTCGAGTTGCGACTCTTCAGACGATTGGATTTATCTGTGAAGTGATCGTGCGTCTTGTGTGCTTTGTGCAATTTCTTCTTTTTCTTATTTTTATTTATTTTTATTTCAGAAACCAGAGTTGTTGAGTCTGCGCTCGAACGAAATTCTGACGGCTGTTATCCATGGTGCGAGAAAAGAAGAGCCTTCGTCTGAAGTTCAACTCACGGCTATCCGTGCTCTTTACAATTCACTGGAATTCATTCGTGAGAATTTCGAACGCGAGGTGAGCCGAGTTCTTTTTGATGTCGTTGACATGACTGTTAATCAGATCAATAACATGGATTGATTTAGGGTGAACGCAATTATATCATGCAGGTTATCTGCGAGGCGACGCAAAATCATAATGTGAATGTTCAGGTCAGTGCGTTCGAGTGCCTCGTGAGAATCATGGGCATCTATTATGATAAAATGGCGTTGTATATGGAACAAGCCCTCTTTGGTGTACGTCACTTGATTGGCTTTTGCTTGATAGATTACTTATCGTCACCGGATTTGATCTAGTTGACTGTCATGGGAATGAAGCATGAGGATGAGGTTGTTGCCTTGCAAGCAGTCGAGTTCTGGTCTACCGTATGCGAAGAGGAGGTTGAACTTGCAGTGGAAGCTCAGGAGGTGCGTTTATTGTTTTCTTTCTTCCAGTGGGCGGCGCAATTGACCAGGACATTTGACAGGCGTTGGAGTACGGTGAACAACCCGAAGGAGAATCTAAACATTTTGCCAGGGTTGCCCTGCCCGAGATCATGCCTGTTATATTGCAGCTTCTCACAAAACAGCAAGAAGATGCCGATGACGATGAATGGAATATATCTATGGCAGCTTCGACATGCCTTAGCCTCCTCGCAATGGCCGTTCAGGACGCAATCGTACCAGCTGTCATACCGTTTATTGAGGCCCATATCAAAACAGATAATTGGCACTTCCGTGAAGCCGCGGTTATGGCTTTTGGTTCTATTTTAGATGGTCCTGACCCTAGTGTCCTAAGCTCTCTTGCCAACCAAGCTTTGCAGGTCTTGATCTCCATGATGAACGATCCCAACCCTCATGTCAAAGACACCACAGCATGGACTTTGGGTCGCATTTGCGATTTGTTGGTTACGACTATCAAGGCTGACATGCATTTGCATTCTTTGGTTGCTGCGCTTGTGAATGGGCTGGGAGATTCGCCGAGAATTGCGACAAATTGTTGCTGGGCGCTCAAGAATCTTGCGGAGCAACTTGGTGGTAGCTATTATGATGAGGATGGGAATGAGAGTCCGAGTGGTCCTTTGTCACCTTATTATCAAGGTGTTGTTGAGGCGCTGATGCGCGCGACGGAGAGGTGAGAAAAAGGTGTCTATCCTTTTTTTGTGATTGTATGCTGATGAGACGGGGTTCAGTGGATCTAATGAGGCCAATTATCGCACCGCTGCGTATCAAGCTATTGCTGCTTACCTGGGTCAGGCTACGCCTGATAGCCTTGCCTTTGTCTCGAATGTCCTAGATTCTGTGCTCGCTCGCATGGAACATCTGATACCCATTTATGTAAGTCAGCCCATGTACTTTGACACCTTTTTGAATCGGTGGCTGAACTGAATACCAGAATCAAATCATCGGTATCGATGATCGTAACAATTGGAGCGATCTCATTAGCAACCTGTGCAATGTCGTTATGGTGGGTAATCTGGACGCTTTGCAGCGACTGTGGACTAAATCCTGGTGTTTGGGTACTTTTAGTCCGTCATCCGCAAATTGGAAGCCAATGTCCAGTTTAGAGCAGATCGAATCATGACTATTAACATTGAGCTTCTCAAAATTGCAATCAAGTCCCCTATGATCGCGGAAGATACATTCATGGTTGTCGGAGCGCTTGCTGTTGCCCTGGACAACAACTTTGCGCCTTATGTGACAGCACTCCTTCCTTACCTCTTCCCTGCTCTCCAAGCATATCAGGATACGCAGTTGTGTAGCACTGCTGTTGGGCTTATCGGTGATATTTCCCGTGCGTTGGGGGAAGGAAGTGCGCAATATGCGGAATCGTTTATGACGGTGTTGTTAGAGGATTTGCAAGTTGACATGAATAGGAGCGTGAAGGTGTCAATTTTGTCGTGCTTTGGAGACATTGCTCTAGCGATTGGGCCGGCATTTGACCCTTACTTTGATACGACGATGAATGTGCTTGTGCAGGCGGGCCAGGTGGAGCCCAACCCGGTGAGTGGTGCATCCATTTTTCCCAAATGTATGAGGATTAAGAGGTATTTTACAGCTTGACTATGATCTTGTGGATTATGTGTCCCAGTTGAGAGAAGGTATCCTGGAGGCTTACACTGGTATTATCTCCGGCTTCAAGAATACTGACAAAGGTATTTCTCATGTCAACAAGCCTTCCTCCTGACTCAATCTCGAGTACAGCACCACGGCTATTGCCGTATCTTGACAATGTTTTCGAGCTTCTCCGACGATGCCTTAGAAACCTCTCCATTTCAATAAGACCCCTGAATATTCCGTTAACTGCGTTCATTGTAGGCGATATGATGGAGTATCTGTCTGCGCATGCTACGTATCGGTTCATCTTACGTGATGAAGAAGAGGAA
>Ga0153924_1000468_pt1 | contig 25309 bp, 23 predicted proteins | sample TSNJ008MetaG_FD_104709 | JGI IMG/M metagenome (GOLD analysis project Ga0153924, IMG submission 104709) | Attine ant fungus gardens microbial communities from New Jersey, USA - TSNJ008 MetaG | ecosystem: Host-associated > Fungi > Mycelium > Unclassified | place: USA: New Jersey, Wharton State...
ACATCCGACTGCTGCCTTTCCGCCGACGACGGAACGCGCAAACGCCCCGTCGCTACGTGAGTAACGTTTCCACCGACCTCTATTCCGGCCTCACCACTGGCACCGTGAATCAGCACGTGCAGCAGGCTCCGACGTCCCATTTTGCATCCTTGTTCGCTCAAGAAACGGGTACCGTCCGCACGCGCCGCGAGACCGTACTTCATCATGTAGCCGGCGAGCGGTCCGGTCGCGCTACCCGTCGCGGGGTCCTCGTACACACCCAAGTGCGGCGCAAACATGCGCGAATACGCGCCGGCGCCCGTCGGAGCAAACACGAACAGGCACGGTGCGGCCACGCAGCGTTGCAAGACGTGCGTTAGCGCTGCAGTATCGATGCAGGCGCGGTCGACGCTCGCCGGATCCTTTATGGGAATGAACAGTATCGGGTTTCCGGCCGAGAGCACTTCGCATGCAAGATCGCCGAGAAGGTCGCTTTCGTTCAATGACACCGCGGCTGCGCATAATTCGCGCTCGACTCTACCCAGATCGTGTATCTCCGGCGTCGTGAGCCACAAGATCGGATCGTTGCCGGCATCGACCCGTATGCGCACCGGCCCGACGTTCTCTTCGAGGACGAACGTTGTGGCCTGCGAAGGCACGATGCCAAGGCGGCGCATGACGTAGGCCGTGCCGATCGTCGGATGACCCGCGAACTCCATCTCGGTATTCGGCGTAAAAATGCGCACGCGCGTTGCGCCGCCTTGCGACTGCGCCGGCAGAACGAACGTCGTTTCGGAAAGATTGAGCTCGCGCGCGATGCGCTGCATCGTATTCGTTTCTATTTCGCGAGCATCCGGAAACACCGCAAGCGGATTGCCTTCCAGCGGCGTCGTGGTGAAAACGTCGACGACGTGATATGCGAGTTCCATTTACACTGCCCGCTCGATCCAGCGCTTGAGCTCGGCGATCCGCTCCTCGTCGCGCTTGTAGAACGTCCACTGCTTGATTCGCTTGCCGCGAAGCAGCCCGGCAGCGACCAATACGCGCAGGTGCTCGCTCGCGGTCGGCTGGCTTACGCCCAGCTTCTCTGCAATAAAAACGCCGCACACACCGTCGTCGACCAGATCTCCGTCGACCTGCTCGCGAAAATGAGCGCGCGGATCCTTGAGCCATTCCAAGATAATCAGCCTACGGTCGCTCGCGAGCGCGCGAAGCGCGGTCTCGAGGTCGGTTATATTTAGATTCATTGCTATATTGCTAATTTGCCATTAGACGAATATTATGTCAATATTAAACCCGCCTTCGGAGGAATCGATGTCAACGATCGCGCGCCTGCACCCGGGGACCCGCATGAGCCAGGCCGTTACTCACGGTGGTCTGCTCTATACCGCCGGCCAGGTCGACTCGCAGGCCGTGGACGTTGCGGGACAGACGAAAAACATTCTGGCGAAGATCGATGCACTGCTGGCCGAAGGCGGAACCACGCGGTCGCGCCTTCTTTCCGCCAACATTTGGCTCGCCGACATTGCATCGTTCGACGCGATGAACGAAGTGTGGGAGCAATGGATCGATCTGAGCCATCCACCCGTTCGAGCGACCGTTGAGAGCAAACTCGCCGGACCCGAATACCGCGTCGAGATATCAGTCGTCGCCGCGCTGGCTTAGTACGGAACGCCCTCTGCGCGCGCCGCGCGCAAAGCCTTCATGTACCAGATCAGCTCGTCGAAGAACGAGATAGTTCGCTGATTCATGTTGGGATCGGTCGGCACACCGTTCTCGTCGAACGCGTCGTGGACGTTGGGAATCGGCATCAGCGAAGGCACCGTGACCATGCCCATTTCGCCGAGCATCGATCGCAGCGCCATCGCCGCGCGCACCCCGCCAAAGCGGCCGCCGGAATAGCAAGCAATACCTGCGGGACGCCAGAAAAACTCCTCGAGGAAGTAATCGAGCGTATTCGAGAGCGCCGGCGGGATCGTGTGATTGTATTCACCGGAGACCACGACGAATCCATCGGCGCGCTCGAAGAGTTTCGCCAGTTTTTCGAGTACCGGCGGTGCCATGCCGGCTTCGTATTCCTTATACATGCGATCGAGCAGCGGCAATTGCAGTTCCAGCGGATCGACGAGCACGGCGTCGATGTCCAACTTCTCTAGTCGCGCAACCACGTAACGCGCAGCGCGAATGCCCTGACGCTCATGACGAACGGACCCGTAGATCACGGGCACCGAGAAACGCTCCATGAAGCGGGGTTGTGCGCTGTAAGTCAAAACTCTTGCGCCATATGCAAGGCAACGAATCGATCGTCGAGCGCCGTACCGAGCTGGTTTCTCCTGCGGACGCAAACGTCCACGGCACGCTATTCGGCGGTAAAGCCGTCGCCATGATGGACGAGGTCGGCGCAATCACTGCCATGCGAGCCTGCCGCAAGGCGGTCGTCACGGCCTCGATCGACCGTCTGGACTTCAAGGAGCCGATTCGAGTCGGCGAATTCGTCGAGGCATGCGGGCGCGTCATCAGAGTCGGCCGCACCTCGCTTACGGTCCAGGTCGAGCTGTGGGCCGAGCACCCGACCACCGGCCGCCGGCGTCTTTCCACGACGGGCACGTTCGTCTTCGTGGCCGTCGATCCGCAAGGCAAGCCCACGGCGGTCAAATAGGGCTTGCGGGGTTGCGGCGCAGGCGGCTCTTTGTTATGCTACGCCGGTCGCCGGGACGGAGCGCGAGGCGGTAGGCAAGCCCGCACCCTGTACCCGAGCGAGACCATCCTGACCGCAAGGAGCTCTGTTTCGTGCCTCTCACCAAAGAGCAAAAGGCGGAGATCGCCGCCAAATACGGCCGCGGATCGAACGACACCGGTTCGGCCGAAGTGCAGATCGCAATCCTCACCGCCTCGATCAATCAGCTTACCGATCACCTCAAGATCCATAAGAAGGATCATCACAGCCGTCGCGGACTTTTGCTGCAAGTCGGCCAGCGTCGCCGCCTGCTCAACTATCTGCAAAAGAGAGATCTCGAGCGCTATCGCACGCTCATTTCCGATTTAGGACTGCGCCGCTAGGGCTCCCTAAGAAACCTTGGGCTGTTTATCGAGAACGGCACGCGCGTGACTTCCACGCGGGTGCCGTCTTGTTACGTTGAATTCGCGGGTGAGCTGCGAAACGATGAACAGGCCGCGACCGGATTCGCTCATCACGTCGATGGGAAGCATCGGTGCACGCTCGAATCCCGGACCGTTATCGATGACGTGCAGCACGATCTCTCCTCCGGTGCGATCGAGGACGACTTCGATCGCGCCTGGTGCGTGGCGCACCACGTTGCCGGCAAGTTCCCCAAAAACCAGCTCCGCTGTTTCCAAGCGCTGCTCCGAGAGACCGATTCCTACGAGTTCGCTTCTGAACTCGTGCCGCATCCGCGAGAGCCCGTCGGGATCCAAACTCGTCAGACTCCATCGCCGCATGTTGCTGGAGCGCCCTTGCACGCGCAGCGTAAGGATCGCTACGTCGTCGCGCGCCGATTCAAGGAGTGCGCGCTTGCGAATGAACGCGGCGGGATGCGCGACGCGATCGATTTGCGGATCGGCAAGCGTAGCACGCAGCATATGTACGCCGCTCTCCAAATCTCGCGACGATTCGACCAATCCGTCCGTATAAAAAACGAGCAAATCCCCGTCGCCGACTCGCACGCTGCTCGCGTCGATCGACATGCGCTCGCGCAAGCCGAGCGGCAAATCCACGAATATCAGCTCTTCCAGCGTTCCATCGGCACGCCGGATATACGGCGGCAAATGGCCGGCGCTCGCATACACCATTGTGCTCGCGATCGGATCGATTACGCCGACGAAAGCCGTGACGAATCCCTCCGGATCGTCCATGCGCAGGGCGCGGTCGGCGGAGTTGAGCATCAATACCGGGTCGGCGTGCACCTGCGCGATGCCGCGGATGATCTGACGCATGTTGCTCATCGTCACGGCGGCATCGAGACCACTTCCGGCGACGTCGCCGATCGAAACGACTACGCGACCGTCGGCGAGCGCAAAGGCATCGTACCAATCGCCCCCAATCTGTGCCTCGCTATGGCCCGGCTCGTAGATAGCATCCATCACGATGCCTTCGATTTGAGGCAACCGCTGGGGAAGCGAGGCCGATTGCAGCGCATCCGCGACGCGGTGCTCGCGCTGGTAGAGTTGCGCGTTCTGAATCGCAAGCGCGCAGCGGCGGCCAACTTCTTCCAAAAATTCCACGGTGCTGCCGCCGTGCGCATCGGCGTCCTCCGGGCGCACGAATGAAATCGTGCCGATCGACTTGCCGCGAACGAGCATCGGCACGACGATGGTCTCGAGCGACGCGCCTGCGACGACGTCGACGAACGTTGCCGCCCGTGCATTGCCAAATACCTGCGCGCGAATTCTCGCCGGCGGGATTTCGCGCTGCCGTCCGTTGTAGGCAAATGCTGCCGTGCGCAGCACGCCATTGGTCAAGAGATCGATCTGACAGGAATCCACTAGGAGCGGCACCGCCGCTTCACAGATGTGTCGCAGCGTGCGATCGAGCTCGAGCGAGCTGTTCACGATCCGGCCAAGTTCGGCCAGGTAGCTTTGTTCCTGCGCGATGCGCTTTTGATCGTGAATGTCGGTGCTCGTGCCGAACCAGCGCACGATCTCGCCCCGCTCGTCGCGCATCGGTACGGCCCGCGAAAGAAACCAGCGCGAGCCGCCTTCACCACGCATGAGACGGTGCTGCATTTCGTACGGCTCACCCGTGTCGATCGAACGCCGCCACCTCTGGCTCGTCTCCGGCCAATCCGCCGGGTGAACGATGCGATGCCACGGTTCGCCGGTGCATTCCTCGAGCGTCAGTCCGGTAAAACGCAGAAGTGCGCTATTGGCATAGTCTTGTTCGCCCTTTGCGCTCGTCGACCACACGATGTCGGGTAAGGCTTCCGCGATGATTCGCATCTGGCGATCGCGTTCGTCACGTGCGACGCGTTGATCGTGCACGTCCACCGCCGTTCCGATGCGGTAGAACGGAAGTGCATCGGAGCGAAGATGTACCCAGCGAAGAAAATGCCAGCGGTAAGCGCCGTCCGATCGCCGGCGCAAACGGAAATCGATCTCGGTTTCGCCGCTGCGCAGCGCGCGCATCAGCACGGGTAAGTCGAGCGGATGCACCAGCGCATTGCGTTCTTCGATCGTGGAACCCGCAGGCAAACCAGTATAATCGAGCCATGCGCGATTGACGAAGGTGAGCCGATCTTCGCTATCGGTAGTCCAAACCAAGAGCGGCAAGGCATCGGCGAGCCGGCGAAACCGATCGTCGGCGGCGTGCTCCAAGTCGGCGCGATCGCATACCACGAGCCACTGCGCAAGCCGGCCGTCGGCATCGCGAATCGGCACGAACGTCGATGAAAACATCGCGTATTCGTCGTGCGCGGAGCGCATGCGGTAACGCATTTCAAACGGCTGCTCCGCGGTTATCCCTGCTCGCAGCCCGGCGAGCGCGTCCGATACGTCATTCGGATGCAACGCCAACTGCCAACCGTTGCCTTGCGAGTGCTCGAGATCCAGGCCCGTGAACGCCGTCCAGCCGCCATTGACGAACTGACACGAGCCCTCCGGCGATGCAACGAGCACGACGCGCGCTAGGCGCTGCGCGAATGCGCGCAGCACATCGGCCTCGTACTCGCCTGCAGCGCCTGAGGTCATGCTTGTTACACGTTCTCTACCCACGAGCAACCGTGGGTCAAACGTCGTGGCGGATGCTTCCTTTCCGGGCTTGGGCGCGACGCACAGCTTCCTTGATTGCCGCAGTGCCCATTCCGTAGTATTCGATCAATTCGGGCGGGTCACCCGACTGACCGAACCTATCCCGAACGCCGACGAACTCGATCGGTACCGGGTGATGGGCGGCCAGCGTCTCCGCCACGGCGGAGCCCATTCCACCGTGTATCTGATGCTCCTCGACCGTCACCACCGTTCCGCATTCATGCGCCGCCTCGAGGATCGCCGCTTCGTCGAGCGGTTTGATCGTGTGGTTGTTGATCACGCGCGCTTCGATTCCGTCCTCGCGCGCAAGCTCGTCGGCCGCAATCAGCGCATTGTACAGCAGAATTCCGCACGCCACGATCGCTACGTCGTTACCGGCGCGGAACGTCTGCGCCTTACCGATTTCGAACGGTGTCGCCTGCGTCGTCACGATCGGCGATTTCTCACGCGCAAAACGCAGATAGGCTGGACCGAAACGCTCGGAAAGCGCGAGCGTCGCCTTTTTGGTTTGCAGAGAATCACACGGCACGACTACGGTCATGTGCGGAATGACCCGCATGATCGCGATATCCTCGATCGCTTGGTGCGTCGCGCCATCCGGGCCTACCGAGACGCCGGCGTGGGCGCCTGCAATCTTCACGTTTGTCTCGTTGAGCGCCACGATCGTGCGCACTTGCTCCCACGAGCGTCCCGGATTGAACATCGCATACGACGCAATCCACGGTATCTTTCCGACGGCCGCGAGTCCGCCCGCCATCGCGACCAGCATTTGCTCCGCGACGCCGATCTCGATGTACTGCGCCGGATGTGCTTTCTTGAAGCCTTCCATGCGCGTCGACTCGGCAAGATCCGCACAGATTGCGAGCACGTCCGAATTGCGCGTCCCCGCCTCGATCAACCCCTCGCCGAAACCGTTGCGGGTCGGCACCGACTTGAGCGCCGCTGCGTCGCGATAGTTCACCAGCGACATCTCGCGTGCGGCCGAATCGAGCATTTCCGTACTAGACATTGGCCGCTATCCTTTCACGCTGCGCTTCGAGCTCGCGCAGAGCTACGTCGGCCTGATCTTTGTTCGGCGGCTTGCCGTGCCAAGTGTAATCGCCTTCCATGAAACTCACGCCTTTTCCGGGCATCGTATTTGCGATGACGACTTGCGGCTTGCCGGTGACGCGCTTGCAGCTCTCGAGCGACTCGACCAGAGCCCCGATGTCGTTGCCGTCGCAGGAAAAAACTTCCCAATTGAATGCGCGATACTTATCGGCGAACGGCTCGAGCGGCATCACTTCCTCCGTGCTGCCATCGATTTGAATGAAATTGCGATCGACGATGGCGGTGAGGTTGTCGAGCTTGAACTTTGCAGCCGTCATCGTTGCTTCCCAATGCAGGCCACATTGATGCTCGGCATCCGACGTGACCACGTACACGCGCCAATCTTTCTTATCGAGCTTCGCACCCAGCGCCATGCCCGTTCCCTGCGCAAGTCCTTCGCCCAAGGGCCCGGACGTCGTCTCCACCGCCGGAAGCTTTACGCGCTCCGGGTGACCTTGCAAACGCGTGCCGAAGTGGCGCAGCGTAAGCAATTCCTCGACCGGAAAGTATCCAAAATGCGCCATCGCCGAATAACGCACCGGCGCGATGTGTCCGCATGAGAGCACCAGGCGGTCGCGATCCGGCCAGTCCGGCCGCTGCGGATCGTGGTTCATCACGAACCCGTACAAGACCGTGAAGACGTCGGCCATGTCGAGCGAACCGGCGGAGTGGCCCGACCCAGCCGCAAGCAGCGAGCGGATGATGCCTTGACGTATGTCGTTCGCCCGCAATTCAAGCTCTTTGCGCCGTTCCGCAGACAAATTGTGCATAAAGCCGATATACAAGGCGCGGGCACACCGAACCTCGCGAGGATTCGCTGAAGGCGGGCGATGAGCCCGGTCACGAAACGTCAACCGGCGGCTGATCGCGCGCTCGACGTCCGGGGCGTCCGCTCGGCGATGAGGAATGTCGAGCACGAACAGGACTGCGGCAAGCGTTGCATGCGGAAATTCGCCTACAATCCGTAGTGAACGGCACGAGCACGATGGGAACGAAGAACGCAACGTTCAGCCAAACGACGATGCGATTGATCCGCTCGATCGTCCAGAAGATGAGCAAATGTCCCGCCCAATAGAAGCTCGTAACGGCAAAGCTCGCGAGAAACTAGAGGAATTTCAAAGCGATTGCACCGTCCGTAAGCGCGCGCCACTCGGTCAGCGCTTCGAGTCGGCAGGCTCACGCGTTTGCCTGGGCACGCTGCACCGCGGTTGCGCTGCGATGGCATGCCAAACACAACGTCTCCAAGTTCTCGAGATGATGCAAACAGCTTAGTGCACGGTGAGCGCCGCGAGCCTGCTCGATGTGATTGACCTCGAGCCGATCGGCCGAGCGCAAGCGAGCGTACTTTGGATCCCGGCGCGACGGCGGCTTGTGACCGCACCGCGTACAGCGGTACCGGTCGCGGCGTTTCGCGGCGCGACGCGCCAGCGTCCACCAATGATTGTTCCAGAAATGATCGGCGCATCGCTCGCTGCACCACATTCGGCGGCGGGGCGGCAACGGATCGCCGCACCAACGGCATTGTCCGTCCGTGCCTGCGACCAGAGAACAGTTAGCGACTAGCTGACGAGAGCGATGCGCGGGCTGGTTTCGATCCATTGATTGAAGTCAATGGCCGTCATCGGCTGCGCAACCGCGAAACCCTGCATGTACTTCACGCCGGCCGCCCGGATCGCGGCGCGATCTTCAGCGGTTGCGACGCGCATCGCTACCACATCCCAGCCGTAGACGCGAGCCAAAGCAACCATGGCCTCCATGCTCTTGCCCCTCGCCCCGCCCGAAGGAAGCATCGACTTCGATGGTTTGATGAACCGCACCGATAGTGACTCGAGCAATGGCAGATCGAGCGGTGTTTCGCCGAACCCGTCGATGCCGACGTAAAGTCCGCAGCGCTCGGCCGATTCCGAGAAGATCTGATGCGCTTCGAGGTCCTGGGTAAAGCGATCCCAATCCAGTTCCAGTGCGAGCATCGAGGCATCGCAGCCGCTCGCGTCGACCGCGCGCAGCACGCCGCTGAGAATCTCGTCGCTCGCGACACTGATGTTCACGTGAACGCGTTGGATCCCGCGGTTGCGCCACTCGCTCGCGTACGCCATCGCGCGGCGCGCCACCCACGCATCGAGGAGGTTGATGGAATGGCGAGCTCGGGCCGCCTCCATCGTCATGACCGCAGATTGAACGCCGTCTTGCGGATGCAGCGAGCGCAACAATGCTTCCGCCGCTACGACGGATCCTGTTTCGACGTCGAAGATGGGCTGGAAACACAGCAAGAATTCGCGCGCGTACGCCTCTTCGACTTCGATTGCTAAAGGCGAGCGGGTGATGCCGACGGATTCACCCGGATCGAATACGCAATGCGGTTCGCGCATTCTCTTGGCTTGATACATTGCGAGGTCGGCATGATGCAGCCAGTCCTCGACCGTCGACGCGTGCTCGGGGAAGAACGCAATGCCGACGCTCAGCGATACGGCGCCGCCGGCATGCATGATCCCCAACTCTCGAACACCGTCGGCGATGCGCTTGGCAGCCGACGTGGCTTCCTCGGACGTGCGAACGATCGGCAGGATGACCGCAAACTCATCGCCGCCGATCCGTCCGACGAACTCATTTGCGCGCAGTGCGTCACGCATCGTCGTCGCGATCGTCTTGAGCACATTATCGCCGTGGGCATGTCCGAACGTGTCGTTGACGCCCTTGAAACCATTGAGATCGATGAATAGCAGCGCCGCGCTCGAGCCGTTGCGTTTGGATGCTTGGATCGTCTCGGCCAGACGATTCATCGTTGCCCATCGATCGGGCAGACCCGTGACGTGATCGACCAGCGTGCGCGCCTCCACGCCTTGCGAGCGCTGTCGCAGCAATTGCGTGAAGATGTCGACCAGCGTCTGTCCTTCGGTTTCGAGGACGGCTCGATCGATGCGCCCGGCGCGCTCTCCGAAGAAAAGCACCCAGTCGCGCTCGCCGGCATGCAAGGTCGAGCAGAGCGCGTCGGCAACCCCGGCCACGTTGCGCAGCGCCGCCGTTCCGTGTTCGCGCGAGGGCGTCGCGTCATCGACCAGGGGAGCGCGCTTCTCCAGCATCGAGGGATCGGTTGAATAGACACACTGCAGCGCGTCCGGGTGGACCTCGAAAATGGCGGCGACGTCGGCCCCGGTCACACGGGCGGCCTCCTCAAGGGCCTCCGCAATGACCTGGGGCAGCTCGGTATCGAGCTGCCGCAGGAATGACCGCATAAGCGCCAGGCGCTCGGCCGGACGCGTGCTTGCTTTAGGCGATTGCGGCTGCCCGCCGCCCAGCAAAGACTGAACGAGACCAAAGATATCGTCAAACATCCGGCCTGCTCTCTATTCGGCCTCCGTCGCCAGGATCATGTAAGCGCTAGGTCGCCCATGCTCTCTGGGAGCCATACGTGGTCATGAAGTCCCACGCGGCCACGGGTTGGCCGAAGTGAAATCCCTGGAGCTCCCGGCAGCCGATGGTCCGTAGGAACTCGGCCTGCCCCAGGGTCTCCACACCCTCCCCGATCACGTTCATATGCAGCGAATCCGCTAGTGCTGCCACGGAGCAACAGATCGCCCTGCTGTACCGGTCGTTCTCGGCATCCTTGACGAACGCCCGATCGATCTTGATGCAACTGACCGGATACGACTTCAAATACGACAGTGTGTTATACCCCGTTCCGAAGTCGTCGATAGCGATGGATATGCCCCGATCGCGCAGCTCCTCCAGTGTAGCGACCGCGCTGGGGATGTCGTCAATAAGAAGCTTCTCCGTGACCTCGAGCTGGAGCGCCCCCGGGTTCCACCCCGACTCGTCGAGCGCGTGCGAAACGTGCCCGATCAGCTTTGCCGACTGGACGTGCCGCGGTGACACGTTGACGTTCAGGCGCATGTCGCGGCCGAGCGAATCGCGGATCATCACCGCCTCGCGACAGGCCCGATCCATCGCCCATCGTCCGATCTCGACGACCGCGTCGCTTTCCTCGGCAATATTCAGGAACACGTCCGGCGTAAGAAGGCCCAGCTCGGGATGCTGCCAGCGCAACAACGCTTCAGTTGCGATCACGCTGTTGTCGGAAGCGTCGATGAGCGGTTGGTAGTACATCGCAAACTCGCTGCGATCGATCGCCGCGGGAAGATCGCGCTCGAGTCGGCCTCGCACGCTCATCTTGCGCTCCAACGCGGGGCCATATCGCACGATTCCGCCGCGCGCCGCGGTTTTTGCGGCTTGCAGCGCCAGCCCCGCGTTTTGAAGGAGCCCTTCTCCCGTGCCGTCTTTTGGATGCTCAGCCAAGCCCATTGTCGTTCGCAAAACGAACTCGGCCTTTCCCGCTTCGAACGGTGCGTCGAGCGCCTCGCGTAATTGCGCCACACGCTCCTCGACAATCGAAATGCCCTTCGGCTCGATCACCAAGCACGCGAATTCGTCGGATCCCAAGCGCGCCGCGTAGTGACCGTCGGCTTCGAGGAATCGCATGCGGTCGGCAATCGCGCGCAAGAGTTGATCGCCGACGGCGTGACCGGCGATCTCGTTTATTTGCGCGAAGCGGTCGATGTCGAAAAGCACGAGCGCGCCGCTGGATTCCTCCTCTGCAGCGTAGTGGTCGAGGACTTCGAGCAATTGATGCCGATTCAGCAATCCGGTCAGCGGGTCGTGCGTGCTCAGGAACAGCACCGCATTTTGCGCCTGCATGTGATCGGTAAAGTCGAAGACGCTGCCGACGCTGCGCTCGGGCACGCCCTGCGCATTTGTGAAAATCGAGCCAAACGTGCGAACGTAGCGCACTTCACCGTTCGGGCGCACGATGCGGCACTGTAGCGCAATCGAAGGCCCGGATTGCATCGCATGCTTGCGCAGCGCGTCGAACGCCTCCCGGTCGTCGGGGTGAACGCGTTGCAGCAGGTCGTCGTAGTGCACCTGCGTCGTTCCCGGACCTAGTCCCCAGATCTGCGCGAACGGTTCGGAAACCGTGACTTGGTCGCTGGGAAGGTCGATGACGTAATACGCAAAACTCGTGACGCCTTGCACGTGCCGCAGCGCCTCGCGCATTTCGTCGAGCTGCTGCTCTTGGCGAACGTAAGCGGAGGCATCGACGCCGACTGCAGCTGCTCCGACGATCTCCTCGCCGGAGCGCAGCGGAAACGCGCGGCCGTCAAAACGTACGTCGCCGATCTCCATCTGCACCGACACGTTCTCTCCGCGCAACGCATCTCGCAACGCCTGTAAGAGTGCCCCATCCGGAGGCCAAGCATTGAAGTCTAGTTTTTCTGGTCCGTGCGCGTCCACCACGCGCAAGTTGCGGTCCATTACCACGACAATCGTGGAAATGTCGTTTCGCCCTGGCGGCATCGCCGGAGCTCTCCCTTCGCCACAGCAAGCGGCAGGACCACGAACCGCAGCCGGCCGGTCGTATCCCTCTGGGGACGCGATTTTACGGTTGCTTTACAAATACCTGCTTCCGCTTGTGCACTAGTAGCCGAGGGCTGCTCCGGTCGGACTACGGCGATCCGTGCCGCCGTCGAGCAATCCGCTCGCGGGATCGACGACGATGACTTGCGCCGAACCCCAATACGGAATCTCTTTGAACGCGTAGCCCTCGCCGCGCAATGCAGCGATCGTTGCATCGCCCAGCGCTCCCGGTTCGTAATCGATCCAGTCCGGAAGCCATTGCATGTGGATGCGCGGCGCATCGACAGCTGCTTGCGCATTCATGCCGAAATCGAAGACGTTGAGCATCGTTTCGAGCGCGGTCGTAATGATTCGCGACCCGCCCGGACTTCCAGTGACCATCGCAAGTTTTCCGTCGTGCAAGACAATCGTCGGCGCCATCGATGAAAGCGGACGTTTTCCGGGCTCGACGTCGTTGGCAACTCCTTGCACGAGACCGTACATGTTTGGTGCGCCCGGTTTGGACGTGAAATCGTCCATCTCGTCGTTGAGAAAGAAACCCGTGTCGCCTGCGATTACGCCGGCTCCGAACCAGTCGTTGATCGTATACGTAACGGCAACCGCGTTGCCGTACGCGTCGACGATCGAGTAATGCGTCGTGTCGTCATTTTCGTGAACGTTTAGCTGCAAGCCGGGCTTTACATGTACGGACGGCGTTGCACGCACCGGATCGATCTCTGCGCGTAGACGTGCCGCGTACGACGGATCGAGCAGCGCTCGCACCGGATCGCGCACGAACGCGGGGTCGCCCAGATCGGCATTACGATCGGCATACGCACGCCGTTCGGCTTCGACCAGATAGTGCGTCTCGCGCACGCTGTGCCAGCCCCATTGCGCGAGCGGATATGGCGCAACGATATTGAGAATCTCGCACAGCGTCACGCCGCCGGAACTTGGAGGAGGAGCCGAGAGAATCTCCAGCCCGTGATAGGTGCAGCGTAGCGGCTGCGACTCATCCACGGCGTAATCGGCGAAGTCACGCATCGAAAGAAGGCCGCCGTTGCGCTTGGCGGCGTCTACGACGGCGCGCGCGATCCAGCCGTGATAAAACGCCGCATCGCCGTCGTTTGCAATCGACTCGAGCGTACGCGCGAGATTGCGTTGCTCGATGCGCTCGCCGGCATGCGCCCGGGTTCCGCCCAACATGCGGATTGCGCGTCGGCCGGCCGCGCCGCCAAACGGAATCATATCTCCCGGCTGCAGTACGAAACCGTCGCGCGCTAATCGGATCGCTGCCGCCATCACGCGTGGGCGCGGCATCGTGCCGTATTCCGAAAGCGCTCGATCGAGCCCCATCACCGTCCCTGGTACGCCGATCGCAAGCCAGCCCTCGCGCGAGCGTTCCGGTACCACGTTACCGTGCGCATCGAGAAACATGTCGCGCGTCGCGCGCAGCGGCGCCTTTTCGCGGAAATCGATGAAGCGCCGGCGCCCGTCGTGCATGCGAATCAGCATGAAGCCGCCGCCGCCGACATTGCCGCAGCACGGGTCGACGACGGCAAGCGCGTATCCGACGGCCACCGCGGCATCGACCGCGTTTCCGCCTTGCTCGAGCACGTCCAGACCAGCCTGCGAGGCTAGACGCTGTTCGGTGACGACCATGGCGTGGGATGCGGTTACGGCCTGCGGACCCGCGGGCGCGGTCGACGGCAACAGGAGCGCGGCTGCAAGCGCCCCGCAGGGGATCGAACGATGCATCGGCCACTCTTCGCTACGACCGCGTAAAGATTTCCTCCGAGCTGGGACTTGCCGTTAGGGTGCGATGGTACGATGACGCCGATGAGCACCTCGTACATCGGTTCGGACGCCCTTGCCTCACCGGTTACTCCGCTGACGATACCGGGCTTCGACGTGCTCAACCCAACCGGATCCGCGCCGTCGAGCCCAACCGCCGCCCCGGCGCCGGCCGCTAGCAGCCCCAGCACCGAGAGTTCGTACCAGCAAACGCTCGACAACTTGACCAGCTGGGAATACCAATATCTCTACCAAAGCTTGAACGGCACGAACGCGGACGCGAACGCGCTCTACGCAACTGCCGGTCTCTCGGTCGATCAATTCGCCAACCTGGCGACCGAGCTTCAAGCCCTCAATTCCAGCTCTGCACCCGGCAGCACCATCGATACGCAGGCCTAGATTAGACGCTGCGCGAACCTCGGGCGGTTCATTTAGAAAGCAAAAGCAAAAACTACAGGAGTTATTGTGCCCGAATCCGTGACCCTAGAGGTCGGCGGGCGCACGATGGTCATTGAGACCGGCGAACTCGCGAAGCAAGCCAACGGCTCTGCGCTAATTCGTTACGGTGAACAAAATGTCGTGCTCTGCGCCGTAACTGCCTCCGCTAAACCGCGTGAAGGCATTGATTTTTTTCCGTTGACCTGCGATTTCGAAGAGAAGATGTTCGCAGCCGGTAAGATTCCGGGCGGTTACATTAAGCGCGAAGGACGTCCGACCGAGCATGCCGTGCTCAGCTCGCGTCAGATCGATCGTCCGATTCGCCCGTTGTTCCCAGACGGTTTTCAAAACGACGTACAAATCGTTGCGACTGTATTGTCGATCGATCCCGAGCTCGACGCCGACGTGCTCGGCGTTTGCGCTGCCGGTGCAGCCCTAGCCCTTTCGGATATTCCGTTCGAGCAAACCGTCGCAGCCGTGCGTGTCGGCCGTGACGAGAAGGGTAAATATGTTTGCAATCCGGCGTTACCGCAATACGAGACCGGGGGCATGGACATCGTCATTGCCGGCACGGCCGACGCGGTGATGATGGTCGAAGGCGGCGGGAACGAGATCTCCGAGGAAGATTTCTTGGGCGCAGTCGAGTTTGCGCACAAAGAGATCAAGAGGATCGTCAAAGCCATCAACGACCTGGCCAAAAAAGCCGGTAAAGAAAAGCGCGAATACCCGCTCAACAAGGTCAATGCCGATCTGGAACGGTGGGTGCGTAAGACGTTCGCCAAAGATGTTGCAAAGGCGATGCGCATCGTCGAGAAGGGTGCGCGCGAGCAGGCGTTTGCGAATCTGAGCGTCACCGAAGCACTCGAACGCTGTGGCAAAAAAGATGACGAAATTCAACAGCTGCTCGGCACGCCCGACGGAGGAAAGGATTTCGACAAAATCATCAAGGCGATGGAAGAAGACGAGCTGCGCGTCATGGTCGTGGACGAGAAAATCCGCCCCGACGGCCGCAAGCCCGACGAGATCCGTCCGATCTGGTCCAAGGTGCACTACGTGCCGCGCGTACACGGCTCGGGAGTTTTCACGCGCGGACAGACGCAGGTCTTCACCGCCGCAACGCTCGGTTCGACCAGCGACGCACAGCGCCTCGACGGCATCGTCGCGCTGGAAGACAAGCGCTACATGCATTTTTACAACTTCCCGCCGTTCTCGGTGGGTGAGACGCGTCCGATGCGCGGGCCCGGTCGCCGTGAAATCGGTCACGGTGCATTAGCTGAGCGCGCCCTGCTTCCGGTGCTTCCGAAGAAGGAAGACTTCCCGTACACGATGCGCCTGATGAGCGAAGTGCTCGAGTCGAACGGATCGTCGTCGATGGCGTCGGTTTGCGGATCGACACTCGCGCTCATGGACGCCGGCGTGCCGATCAAGGAGCACGTTGCGGGCGTTGCAATGGGCCTGATTCTCAAAGGCAAGGATTATGCGGTGCTCACCGACATCCAGGGCCTGGAAGACGCCCTCGGTGAGATGGACTTCAAGGTCGCAGGAACCAAGAAGGGCATTACGGCGATTCAGATGGACATCAAGGTCCAAGGCGTCACGATCGAGATCATGCGCGAAGCGATGGCACAAGCGAAGAAGTCGCGCTTCTTCATCATTGACAAGCTGGCCGAAACGATCGCAGAGCCGCGCAAGGAACTCTCGAAGTACGCGCCGCGCATGATCGTTATCAAGATCAACCCCGACAAGATCAAGGACGTCATCGGACCGGGAGGCAAGGTGATCAACAAGATCATCGCCGAGACCGGCGTCGAGAAGATCGACATCGAAGACGACGGCACGGTGTTCATCACCTCGCTCGACGGCGAGAGCGGTGAAAAAGCCAAGACGATCGTCGAGAACATCACCAAAGACGTGGTGGTGGGTGAAATCTATACCGGCACCGTCAAGCGGGTCATTCCGATCGGAGCGTTCGTCGAAATTCTTCCAGGCAAAGAAGGTCTGGTGCACATCAGTCAGCTTTCGCCCGAACGAGTCGGCAAGGTTGAGGACGTGCTCAACGTCGGCGATACCACGCAGGTCAAAGTGATCGAAATCGACGGCCAAGGTCGCATCAATCTCTCACGTAAAGCCGTGCTCGCTCCCGGTTCGGAAGCGAACGGCACGCGCGGCAACGGTGAATTCCGCCCGCAACGCCGCCGTCATGAAGAAGAGGACTTTGCCGCCGCTCCTGGCTCGGGCGGACCCGGAGCTCCGCCAACCCGTCGCCGCCGACGACCCCAAGGCCGCCGCGACCAGGAATAGTCGAAGAGGGCTCGCCATGTGGCGGGCCTTTCTATTTTGATAAGTTCTCTCAATTGAGAGGTTCTCTCAAATCCGCACAGAACGCCGCGGAGATGCAATCAAGCAATACAGCGCTCCAGGAGCGTCTTCTGCGGGTGCTTTACGAGAAGCCCGCCGCCTTGCGGGAGTGTGAGGTCGACCGCGACCAATTGTTCGAGGTCGAGCACGCGCTCGCGTTCTTAGAGCGAGGCGGGTACGTCGAAGTTCGATACGCGATTACCCCTGCGGGCAGCGCGTACTTGGCCAGCCTTACCGAGCAAAACGACGTACCGCGCGAAGCCGCGCTCGGATGACGCGCTCCCAAGCCCTCATCACGGTCACGGTGATGCTCGGCACGTTCATGGCGATCGTCGACATGACGATCGTGAACGTGGCGTTGCCGACGATCGCCGGAAATCTTGGCTGTTCGCTCGACGACGCAGCCTGGGTCGCGACCGGTTACATTCTGGCGGCGGTGATCGTCATGCCCCTCAACGGATGGCTTACCGCTTATCTCGGGCGAAAGACGTTCTATGCCGGTGCCATAGCGATTTTCACGATCGCGTCGCTTCTGTGCGGCACGGCACACTCGATCGTCGAGCTCACGATTTTCCGGATGCTGCAAGGGTTCGGCGGCGGCGTGTTACAGCCGACCGCACAAGCGATTCTCTTCGAAACGTTTGGTCCGCAGCGCTCCGCGCAGTCGATGGCCATATTCGGCGTCGGCGTTATGTCGGCACCGGCGATTGGACCGATGCTCGGCGGATACATCGTCGATAACACGTCATGGCCGTTGATCTTTCTAATCAACGTCCCAATCGGCATCGTCACCTTTCTCATGGCGCTTGCGTTCATACCCACTCCGCACTACATCGAGCGCGTGAAGCGCTCGATCGACTGGTACGCTCTCGGACTGCTCGCGCTCGGCCTTACGTCGCTGCAATACGTGCTCGAACGCGGGCAGCACGAGGATTGGTGGGACTCAAATACGATTCTCGCGCTGGCCCTCGTCGCGTTCGTCGCGCTCGCGGTGTTTGGCATAAAAACCATTCGCGACCGCAATCCGATCGTTAATATACGCGTTTTTCAGATTCGCGCGTTTACGCTTGCGAACGTCGTGCTGTTCGTCGTTGGATTTGGTTTGTTCGGGAGCGAGCTGATCGTGCCGCTGTTCTTTCAAAGCATTCTCGGGATGACTGCGCTGGATTCGGGCAAGGCGCTGGTTCCCGGTGCGATCGCAACGGCACTGGCGATGATTGTGACGAGCCGGGTCATCAACAAAATCGACACGCGCATCTTGCTCGTAACCGGCGCCCTGTGCACGGCTTGGTCGAACTGGCAGCTCGGCGGTCTCACGCAAGACGCCGGCGCAGGCGATACGCTCATTCCGCGCACGCTGCTCGGAGCTGGGCTGGGCCTGCTGTTCATGCCCTTGACGCGAATCATGCTCGCACCGGTCCCGCGTCACGAACTCGCCGGTGCGACGGGCCTTTCACAACTGATCCGTCAGCTCGGCGGCAGCTTGGGCATCGCCGTCATTACGACACTGCTTACGCGCCAAACAGCGGTTGCGTGGTCCGAACTTGCCGGCGGAATCACGCGCGCGCAAGGTTACTCGGAAGCCACGCTGATAGCATTGCTTTCACAAGCGGCAACCATCAACGCCTACGACTACGTCTTTCGCCTGAGTGCACTGCTATTTATCGCTGCGATACCGCTGATCGTTCTGGTCGGAAGACCTCAAGCGGCGGCCGCCGCCCCACCCGCCGCAGCCGCGGCCCAGGCTGCCTGATGACCGGATTGCGAGCACGCAAGAAAGAGCGGATTCGTTCGACGATTCAAAAGGAAGCGCTACGTCTTTTCCTCGAGCAGGGTTTCGAACAAACGACGGTCGAGCAAATCGCGGAAGCGGCGGGCGTTTCGCAAGCGACGTTTTACCGGTATTACACGTCGAAAGAAGACTCGGTCGTCACCGACGGCTTCGATCCGATCTTCATTGCCTCGATTCTCGAGCGGCCCGCCGACGAACCGCTCATCGAGTCCATCCGCGCCATCATGATGGACGTGCTCGCGGAATATCTCGAGCGCGATCGCGAGCTGCTGATCGCCCGGCACCAACTCACGAAAGAGACGCCCGCACTGCAAGTTGCGTTTTACCTCGAGCAGGAGCGTTCGCTCGAATTGTTCTCAGCACTGATCGCGCGGCATCTGCGTCGCTCAGCAGACGATTTGGACGTTCGCATTGCGTGCGGCGCGCTCACGGGAGCGCTGCACGAGGCCTTCTCGCTCTGGTTCCGGCAGGGCGCAAAAGGCGGCGAGCAGCGGATTCGTGAGATTCTCGATCGCGCAATCACTCGCTGTGCCAGTGCGTTGAGCTTTTAAGCAAGGTCATAGGGTGGCGGGAACGTGAATCTCTTAGTGCAGGAATAGTAATCGCGCCGGAGGTTCGAAACATGCGTGTGAACTGGCTTGCGATCGTGGTGTCTGCAATCGTATTCTTCCTTTTTGGCGGGCTCTGGTATGACGTGCTTTTTGGCAGCTTGTGGATGGCGCAGATGGCAAAGACCAGCGCGCAGACGAGCGCCGGCGTTACGTGGTACCCGCTCGTTGTTTCGCTCGTCATGGGGTTTTTCGTCGCGTACGGCTTAGCTCGGATTCTTGCTTGGCGCGGCCAAATGAATCCAGGGCGGGGCGCATTGATCGGCCTCTCGACGGGGCTGCTCATTTTCGGATCCATGACGTGGATGGATTACGCCTATTCCGGCTGGGGTTCGACGCTGGGCTGGATCAACGTGGGATTTGTCGCGGTGGGCATGGCCATTCAAGGCGCGATCTTGGGCGCCTGGCGTGCTAAAGCGGCGGAATCCCAATAAATATGACAGCGCGTGTCATATAGGGCGGGCTACGATTGCGATACCACCAACCACGTGAGGAGAAAGATGAGCGTACAGACATCCAACCCTGCGGCAACGGCAATCGTTGGAATCGATCTCGTTGGAGCTACCGTCCCCGACTTGCAGCGCTCGCTCGCATTCTATCGCGACGCCCTCGGCATGATCCCCGCCGTCGAGCACGAGAGCGGCGCTGAGTTTCACTTTCCTGACGGCACCACGTTCGGGCTTTGGCAGCCTCCAGCCGATTTCGGCATGAAGCCCGGCTTCGGCGTGATGTTCTCGGTCAACGACGTGCAAGCGTCGGCCGAGCAGATGAACAAAAGAGGCGCGGGCCTCGGCGAGGTGTCCGAGTCGCCGGTATGCTTCATGTCGATGGGCAAAGATTCCGAAGGCAACGGCACGATGCTCCACCACCGCAAGACGCCCGACGCGCACCAGGCGCCGGCGCAGGCTCCCACCCCCACGACGATTCGTGGAATCGATCTCGCGGGCTACTTAGTGACCGACCCGGATCGCGCAACCGCGTTTTATCGCGACGTCCTCGGCCTGGTACCGACGGATATCGACGAAGAAGGCCGCGGCGCGGAATTCACGCTTGCCGACGGTTCGACGTTCGGCGTGTGGCGCACCGACGACGCTGCGCAGAGCGGCTTTGTCATGTTTGCGGTCCGCGACGCGAATGCCAAGACCGCAGAATTGCGCCGTCGCGGCGTTGAGATCGGCGAAGTCATGGAGTTGCCGAATTGCCTTATGAGCTTAGCTTCCGATCCCGACGGCAACGCCGTCATCATCCACCAGCGAAAAAACACGTAAGCGACTCGCGGCAAACAGGGCTCGCTCCAGCGAGCCCTAATGCTGCTGCATGGAAAACAACGCCGTCATCGTGACCGGTGCGTCCACCGGTATCGGTAACGCCATTTCGCTGTTGCTCGCGCGGAACGACTACACCGTGTATGCGGGCGTGCGCAAAGAGAACGACCGCGAACGACTGGCGGTGCAACACGAGCGCATTCGTCCGGTCATTCTCGACGTAACCATCCCGGCCGATGTCGCGCGCTCGGTTCAAACGGTTCGCGAAAGCGGCGATAGGCTCGTCGGCCTGGTGAATAACGCCGGTATCGCCGTTGCGGGTCCGCTCGAGTTCTTGCCGATGGAAGCGCTGCGAACGCAATTCGAAGTGAATACCTTTGCCCCAATCGCCATGGCACAGGCGGCACTGCCGATGTTGCGTGAGTCGCGTGGCCGCATCGTCACGATCGGGTCGATCGCCGGTCGGATGTCGGCCCCGTTCGTCGGACCCTACAGTGCATCGAAAGCGGCGCTCGCCTCGCTTATTGACGCGTTACGTCAAGAGCTGGCACGATTCGGCATCGCCGTGTCGCTGCTTGAGTTCGCCTCGGTAAAGACGCCCATTTGGCAAAAGGGCCGAGCCGCAAAAGACGCGCTCGTGGCATCGATGCCGCCGCAGGCGCTCACGCACTATGGCGTGATGGTCGACGCCATTGTCGCGCAAACGCGGCGCGAAGAGCGCGAGGGCCTCGATCCAAACATCATTGCGAACACCGTTCTCGCGGCACTGCGCGCGCGCAAACCGCGCGAGCGTTACTTGATCGGCACCCGAGCGAAGATCCAAGCCGTCGTCGCGATGCTCCCGGCAAGCCGCCGCGACGCCCTCGTCAGACGCGTAATGAAATTGCCGTAACAATGCGTTTGTCGCCGGCATCGAGAAGAGGTGCCGGCATGCCCTTTGATTCTTTGCGAGCTTTCGTCGACACGCTGCGCCGGGCCGGAGAATTGTACGTCGTTTCGGCGCGGACCGATCCGCGCTTGGAAATCGCTGAGATCACCGACCGGATCGTCAAAGCGGGCGGTCCTGCCTTGCTGTTCGACGACGTCAAAGGCTCAAAGTTTCCGGTGCTCACCAATCAATTCGGCACGCATCGGCGCATGGCGATGGCCTTTGGCGCGTCGCACCTCGACGAAGTCGCGCAGCGGCTTCGCACACTCCTCGATATCTCTCCGCCCGGCGCGTCCCTTGGTGAAAAGTTCGACGCACTTAAGCGCTTCGCACCGCTAACCAATGCCATTCCGAAGACCGTTCGCGATGCGCCGTGTCAAGAGATCGTGCAGCGCGAGCCCGATCTGCGCAAGTTGCCCGTGCTGACCACCTGGCCGCTCGATGCCGGGCCGTTCATCACATTGCCGCTGGTTATCACGAGCGATCCGCACACGGGGCGGCCGAATGTCGGCATGTATCGCATGCAGGTGTACGGTGAACGTGAAACCGGCATGCACTGGCAGCGGCACAAACAAGGCCGGGCGCATGCGCAGGCCTGGGGCGAGAAGATTCCCGTCGCGGTCGCAATCGGCAGCGATCCCGTGCTTACGTACGCTGCCACGGCGCCGTTGCCGCCGGTGCTCGATGAATTCGCATTCGCCGGATTGCTTCGCGGCAAACCGATCGACTTGGTCAAAGCACGTACGATCGACGTCAAGGTTCCCGCACAAGCCGAGTTCGTACTTGAAGGCTACGTCGACAATACCGACCTGCGCACCGAGGGACCGTTTGGAGATCACACCGGTGTCTACAGCCTGGCCGACCAATATCCAACGTTTCATCTCACTTGCATCACGCATCGAAAGAGCCCGATCTACGCAGCGACGGTCGTCGGAAAGCCGCCGATGGAAGACGCTTGGCTCGGCAAAGCCAGCGAACGCATATTCCTGCCGCTGCTGCAGATGGTGCTTCCGGAGGTGGTCGATATGAATCTTCCGGTCGAAGGCGGTTTTCATAACTTGGCGCTCGTCTCGATCCGCAAGCAGTATCCGGGTCATGCAAAGAAAGTCATGAATGCGCTGTGGGGCTTGGGACACATGATGATGCTCACGCGCGTCCTGGTCGTCGTCGATTCGGACGTCGACGTGCAAGACGTACGCAACGTCGCGTGGTTCACGCTCAACAATCTCGCTCCCGATCGCGACGTCGTGATGATGCCAGGTCCCGTCGACGACCTCGATCACGGTTCGTACTCGGTCGCGTACGGCACCAAAGTCGGTATCGACGCGACGCGCAAGACCGCGGCGGAGGGATATATGCGCGAGTGGCCGCCCGACATGGTGATGGATCGCCAAACGAAAGAGCTCGTCAACCAGCGCTGGTCGCAATATGGTCTGGACCGCATTCTCAAATCGCTTACGCCGGATAGTTGGTCGGGACAAGGTCCGCAAGCGTACAATCGTACCGTAGCGCAACCGGGAACCCATGATTAAACTCTTCCTCCGCGAGATTCGCATCGAGCATACGCTCTTCGCATTGCCGTTTGCCTACGTCGGCGCGATACTGGGTGCGCGCGGCTTTCCGTCCTGGCACGCGCTGCTTTGGATCACGCTTGCCGTCGTCGGTGCGCGAACGGCGGCCATGGCCGCGAATCGCTATTTCGATCGCGATATCGACGCACGAAACCCGCGCACGGCGCGGCGTGCGCTGGCGACCGGGGCACTCGCACCGGTAGTCATGATCTGGGCGATCGTACTCGGCCTTGCGTTGCTCGTGCTCTCGGCATGGATGCTCAATCCGCTCTGCGTGAAGCTGCTGCCGATTGCCGCGCTCGGCGTGCTCGTCTATCCGCTCTGCAAGAGGTTCACGTGGCTCGTGCATTTCGTGCTCGGCGCTGTGGACGGACTGGCGCCGCTCGGCGCGTACATCGCGGTCACCGGCACAGTCAGTGCGAGTGCGCTCCTGTTATTCGTTGCGGTGACGATTTGGGTTGCCGGCTTCGACATCGCTTACGCGCTCATGGATCTGCCGATCGACCGCGCCCAGCACATCAATTCGGTGCCGGTGCGATTCGGCGAGCGCGCCGGACGCTGGACGCCGATCGCGCTGCACGCTGCAATGGTCATCGTCCTAGCTCTCGCCGGGCTGCTCGGCGGTGCAGGCTGGCTTTACTACGCGGGCGTTATGGCAGCGGTTGCACTCACGCTCTACGAAAACCGCCTCTACGGCATCTCCGAGAACGTTTTCGTCTTGAACGAACGTATATTCACCGGGAACATGACCTTTTCGCTGATCTTTCTTGCGGCCACGCTTGGTGGCTATCTCGTTCGCTGATGCTGCGCAGCACGTTTCTGAGCAGCATGCTCGCAACGGTAACCACCACGCCATCGGTCGTGCCGGTATTGCAGCAATTGACGTTAGGCGTCAACGTTCCGCTCTCAGGTCAGTACGGGGGGTTCGGTCGCGAGATCGTCAAGGGCGTGCAAGCCGCGATCGACGAAACGAACAAGCTCAACGCCACGCTCACCAAAGCCTACGGCATTCGCTCCTTCGACGATCAGAATTCGGGCGCGATCGCTACCTCGAATGTCCTAGTCGCCTCTTCCGATCCCAGCATCGTCGGTATGATCGGCGACCTTACGCAGAACGTCACGATGACGGCTCTGCCGCAATACGCGAACGCCGGATTCGCGCTGGTCGTGCCGTCGGTTACCGCAAACGCGCTCACGCAGCAGGGGTATCGCAACATTTTCCGCCTACCGGCCAGTGACGCCGACGAGGGCCGCCTCTTTGCGGGCGCAACGCTGCGCGGGACGGGGCCGATGAACGTGTTGGCGGTCATCGTCGACGGGGACTACGGGCTCGACGTCGCCCGCGCCTTCACTGCGCAGGCGAAAGCGCAGAAGCACAACGCGGATCTGGTCAAACTCGAATCCAATGCCGACGTGCCCGACTCCACGGCGATCATCCAGCGCAGCTCGCCGGGTTACATCTTCTTTGCGGGCCTTCCGGAAAAGCTCGGTCCAATCGCCGCATCGCTGCGCAACGGCGGATACACCGGCGAGTTCGGCTTGAGCGATAGCTTCTTCACGACGGACACGACGAAGCTCTATGGCAAACCGCTGAACGGCGCACTCGTCGCTTCGGCGATGCCTCCGCTCGAGCGCGTGCCGTCAGTCGTCGCATACCTGCAAGATTTCCGCAACGAGGTTGGACCGGTGACGGCCTTCTCGGCGTACGGCTACGCCGCGGCTCAGCTCATCATTCAAGCGTCGCAGCGCGGGAACGCAAGCAATCGCTTTCAACTGCTCACTCAATTGCAATCGGGCGGGACATATTCGCTGCTCGTCGGGCAGTATTCGTTCAACTATTCGGGTGACGCGATGCTGCCCAACATCTATCTCTTCACGGTCTCGCCCGACGGATTCACGTTCAGCAAACCCGCCTTCGCCAACGGATTCGTCGCCTAGCGCTCTTTCTTGCGAGCTCTTTTGTCATGGTGAGCGTAGGTGCGAAGCACCGTAGTCGAAGGACGCCTGCGATGCGGTCCCTCGACTTCGCTTCGCTACGCTCGGGATGACAAGCGGAGAGCCACGTTTGCGTTGTCATGGTGAGCGTAGGTGCGAAGCACCGTAGTCGAAGGACGCCTGCGATGCGGTCCCTCGACTACGCTTCGCTACGCTCGGGATGACAAGCGGAGAGCCACGTTTACGTTGTCATGGTGAGCGTAGGTGCGAAGCACCGTAGTCGAACCACAGCATCGCAGGCGTCCCTCGACTACGCTTCGCTACGCTCGGGATGACAAGCGGAGAGCCACGTTTGCGACGCTCTTTTGTCATGGTGAGCGTAGGTGCGAAGCACCGTAGTC
>Ga0153924_1000469_pt1 | contig 25306 bp, 22 predicted proteins | sample TSNJ008MetaG_FD_104709 | JGI IMG/M metagenome (GOLD analysis project Ga0153924, IMG submission 104709) | Attine ant fungus gardens microbial communities from New Jersey, USA - TSNJ008 MetaG | ecosystem: Host-associated > Fungi > Mycelium > Unclassified | place: USA: New Jersey, Wharton State...
GATGGACACCCTTGGTTTCGGCTGTATCCTTCCCACTGCCGGGCGGATTGGGGACTTTCACCCGTTAGAACGTGTGCCCACCGGGCACACCAGACTTCGGCGCCCAGGCTTTCCTGGGTGCTGATTTAGTCGGAGTTAGCAGTTAGTTCGCCAGAGCGTTGCCCTGTTTGCGTGAAGCATATCGCCTCCCGCGGTGGCGTCCTGACAGCCAACATATATAATCTCGCACTCTTTTTTATTACAACTCACAGTTACGCCTCCGCCATCGTTTCTACGATAGCCGGAGGCGTTATTATGTGTTCAAATATTTCGTTCATTGCCTGTTATTTTTCCTTTGCAGCGCACATCTGATATGCCCGCCTGCTTCTTCCAGACGTTCTCTTGCCTTTTCGGCCTCACAATTCAGAAGAATCATGGTAACAGCCACCTTCACACTGCCGGCAGCTTTCTGCAGTGCCTCTTTTGCCGCTTCTCTGTTACATCCCGTCGCCGTCATTACAATATTCTCTGCGCGTGTTACCAGCTTCTCATTGGTCTGCACCACATCGATCATCAGATTTTGATATACTTTTCCGATACCTATCATGCTTCCGGTCGAAATCATGTTTAAAATCAATTTCTGTACCGTACCGGCTTTTAGTCTGGTTGAACCGGTCAGGACCTCAGGTCCCGGTGTCGGCTCAATAGCCAGTTCTGCCTCTTTTCCTACTAAGGAATCCTGGTTGCAGGCAACTGCGATTGTCTTGCAGCCAATCCCCCTTGCATAACGCAGCCCATGAATCACATATGGCGTTCTGCCGCTGGCCGCCAGGCCAATCACGGTATCTTTTGCATTCGCCCCAATTCCTTTCAAATCATCTACTCCAAGGCAGCAGCTGTCTTCCGCACCTTCCACAGCTTTCACAAATGCCTTGTTTCCTCCTGCCAGCAAACCAACCACCAAATCAGGGGATACGCCAAAGGTCGGCGGACATTCCACTGCATCCAGTAATCCCAGCCGTCCACTGGTTCCTGCTCCTATATAAATGACTCTTCCACCGCTTCTTAAGCTTTCCGTGCACCAGGTAATGGCTCTGGAAACCTCCGGAAGCACCGTTTCTACCGCCGCCACTGCATGATGATCCTCCCGGTTCATGGCCGTAACAATCTCATAGGGTGTCATTTCATCCAGATTCATCGTCGCCGGATTACGTACTTCTGTTGTGAGTTTTGATAAATCTACCATCTGTATCACCTCGTTCTTCCTGTCATCATTACTGATTCATTCCGGCATCAGTGCTGTCAGATCCACCAGACCCTCTTTCCCCGCTTCAAGGACTTGATTGCCAAGCTCCTCAAAAGGAACGGTTTCTCCCGCGAATACAGCCTGTATCACAGCCGCCATATTCACCCCTGCTACTACCCTCAGGTTCTTTCCTGTTCCTTCTGTCAGCAATTGGGCTGCCACATTAAAAGGTGAACCTCCCAGTATATCTACCATAAGCAATATATCTTCCGCATCCATCGTTTCGATTGCCTGAATCATATTGTCTTTCAATTCACCAACACTCTGGCCTTCACAAAATTCTACACTGGTTAAATATTTTGACGCTCCTGCAACCAGTTCAATGGCACTGACCATCCCTCCTGCAAAATGTCCATGTCCTGCAATAATAAACCCTGTCATAAATCATCCTCCAAACTACACATAATATCCAGTCAAATAACCAATAGCGGTCAACACTGCTGCCAATACCAGAATCACTCCCATAAGCTTCATCGGAGACCATTTCTTTTTCGCATAAAGATAATATACACCAAGCACAAGCAGCAACGGAATCAATTTTGGAAAAATACCGTCAAGCATTGTATCTGCATTAAAAATCACCTGATCTGCAAGGGTTTCTCCGGTTTCCACATCAAACACATCCTTCACAATCTGGAAGGGGATGGAACAGGCGACAAAGGAAGCTGACAATGCACCTACCACAAGCAGCCCAAGAAAATTCATGCTGTTCGTCAGGATATCCATTTTTCCGGTTGTCATAAATTTTGACATTCCCTCCAGACCGGATTTATATCCAAAGTAAAATAATCTTCTGGACAATAAACAGGTAAGGACCGGATAAACCACAAGATACAAAAGCGCACCCGTCCATGATAAAGAAGCACTTGCCCCCTGAGCAATAGACAGACAAATCGTCAGTAAAATGGGGATAATGGTGGCAACCCAAAGGGAATCACCAATGGCAGAGGTAGGTCCAATCAAAGCAACCTTTACACTGCTGATTACTTCCGGTGTACACTGGCCGTTGGCGTTCGCCTCTTCCATACCGCATACAATCCCGTTACAGACAGATCCTACCTGCGCCTCTGTATTAAACAGTGTGATATGGCGCTCCAATGCCTCTGCCTTTTCCTCTTTTGTATCATAAAGCTCTTCGATGACCGGAGCCATTGACTGGCCAAATCCCATTCCCAACATGCTTTCTGCCTGCTGGGAGCAGCCATTCCAGAAAAACCAGTTCCAAAAGGCTTTGTTTAATGTCTTTTTACTTAACTTTTTACTCATGCCTTTTCCTCCTCCTTTTGCCCCATTTGAAATACATAGTAAACAACTGCCAGCAGCGTTGCAATCACTGCAACTGCCATTGTATTTAAGCTAAGATAGGTGACCATTACAAATCCCAACAGGAAAATACAGATCTGCCATTTCTTTTTCAATAAGAAAGAAAGTATGATCCCCATTCCAAGCGCTGCCATCATACCACCAAATGTACCCAGCATTGTGGTAACCCACCCTGGAATCATGGATGCAAAATCTCCCTGGGAAGAAACTGCAGTCATAGAAGACAGAAGAATCACCGCCGGTATAAAACGGCATGCAAAACCAATGAGCTGACCATATACGACGTTTGGAATATACATCTTTCTGGTATCACCCTGCCGCGCATATTTATCGGCAATACGGTTTAACGGAAGATTCAGTGCATAGGAGACATTCCACATGATCTGACCAACCAGTCCGCCAATTCCGGCGAATACAACTGCCAGACCAATCAGCTGTGTCGCATCCATGTTCTTGCCAAAAACAAGCGCCCCTGCGGTCCCAATATAAGTAGCATAGGATAAATCCCAGGCCACGGCTCCGCCAGGTGTTACGTTACCCATATACATGATCTGCAGCGGTATTCCGATAATCATAGCCGTCTGCACATCACCCATGATTAAGCCTACAATAAAGGCTGCCACCAGGGGTCTGCCGAGCGCATACCAGCCAATGGTATTCCCGACAATGGATCCGATGGATCCCAGATAGATAAAAAATGCTATTGCAATAACCTGTATCATATTCATTTTACAATCTCCCTTCGTTAGATGCTCTTCATAAATGTTTCCCAAGTGGTTTTCGCACTGGTTGGAAGCTGATGGAAGTAAACATCGGATCCATCCCGCGCCAGTTGTTCCATAATTTCTACATCCTCTTCGCTAAGGTAGAAAATCCCTGTAGCACCATCCAATTTATGCACAGAATCCGCCTGTTTTGCCAGATTTCCAAGCATAACTGCTTTTGCTGCCTTTATTTCTTCTTTTAATTCCCGAAGTATTTTCGGTGTTTTAACAATCAGAAGGCGATTTCCGGAATGCTCTTTTGACAATAGCTCCCTGGCTTCTGAAGTAGTTACGATATGAGTTTTATAAATACCGGGTACACTCATAGCCATAATATTTTTCAGCATAGGGTTCGCGGCACTTACATCATCCACCGCAATAATTTCTTTAATACCAAGCGTCGGGCACCATGCTACAATGGTTTGTCCATGAATTAACCGATCGTCAATCCTTACGTATATTTCACCCATTCTCATTTTCCTCCAAATCTAATGACTACCACAAACTGTTTTCAATCCGCGGAGCGTACATATAACCTACTGTCCTGCAATGATTGCCTGATTCAATCTCTCTTACTTTCAGGTTTGTCGTATAGTAAGAACTATATGGGAAATTATTTATTTCCCCGTTGAATACCTGATATTTCTTCAATGCATCAAACCATTGGCCGACTTCTTCATCGGTCATTCCGAAATATACCTGTGGAACAAATCCCTGCAGATCTTCAAAGGTTTCTCCATAGATTAATCGAATGGAGCTTCCTTTCTTTCTTAAGTTCTTCACTGCCTGTGTCACTGCGTCATGGGTATTGATGTGCCTTGGATGCATGGAGCCTCTCCAATGGGTAATTACCAGATCCACCTGCTCTTCCTCAAAATAGCTTTCCAGCCGTTTTGCGAACTCATCCTGAGAAGGCATATTACAGGATACGTATCCCAGCCAAAGGGTATCTCCTCCCAGCGTCTTTGCAGCTTCCTGATTCTGTAATAACAATGACTGCAAATACACCTCCTTTTCCTCCTTCGTAGCATTGGGGTCTTCCAACCTTCCCTGTGTTACATGAATCAGGGTAGCATGGCTTCCTTCTCTGGCATACTTTAAAATCAACGGCCCTCCCAGAAGTTCTGCATCCAGCGAATGCGCCCCAATGCTGACTACTCTTTTTGCAATTCCCATAGTTACCCTCCTTAAATGTCTTTTTTATAATCTTGAAATGTTCGGAATACTTTAACGCCATGTCTCTCATAAAAACGCCGACCCGGCTCATCAGTTGAAAGAAAATACAGATGATGAATTCCTCTTTTTTCCATTTCTATCTGTGCCAGTTCAAACAAGATGCCTCCCAGACCATGGTTTCTTACTCTTTTGGCAGTTCCAATCGGACCAAAGCGCATGGGATTTCCGTCAATCATTCTTGTACAAAACCCACAAATCTGATTTTCCTGATCGAGTACAAGAAGAATACAATCTTCAGCTCTGTCGTTCTGCATGGTTAGAAGACAATTTCTTTTCCAGCCACCGCCAAATTCATCTCTGGCAAAATTTAACAAGTCAACGGCATATGGGTAGGTGAACATTTCAAAACGAAAGCCTGCCTCATTTGTCTTTTCCAGCTTTTCAACCACTTCCTCCGACAGGTGATGGCCATGGAGGTCCTTGCACATGGAATAGCTGATCTTCCCCGGCTGATAACCCATTTTTTCAAAAAATTTCACAGCGGCTCCGTAATTGTCCACATCCACGCCAGGGAAAAAATAATTGGGACTGTATGCCGCCAATGTTATATTTTTAACTCCCCGGATCGCTAAATCTTCTTCCGCGCGTATAAGCAGCTGTGTGCCAATACCTTGTCTCTGGCAGGCGGCATCGACAAACATCACATTCACCCATCCCCGATCCGGTTCTGTTCCCCGTTCCAGATAAGGAAATTTCCTTTTGGTTGCCAAAAGAAATCCAACTACGTTTTCTCCCTCCAATGCAACATAACACAATTCGGAATCAAAGTTGTCATCAAACAGGGCCTGTTGCCGGAACTTATGCACCGTGATGAGATCTGCGGGCAGTTCCCGGTTCCAAAGCGCCACAATCTGGCTTTCATATTGCTGGTTATACGTGAGAATCTTCATTGATATCCTACCTCCTGTTTCTATTTACTTTTCGTTTGCCGGTTTATAGATATGTGTCTTTTCAAATTGTTTTAAACTCTCATCATAATGCCTTTGAATATAGGCTGTATATAAAATATCCACAATAGCTAACTGGGACATTCGTGAAGACATCGCTCCACTTCGAAAGACTAATTCTGTTGCTGCCACGGGCAGGTTGTAATCGGCTATTTTTACAAGCGGTGATTCCTCAAAGCGGCTGATTGCCACAATCGGCGCCCCATGCTTCTTTGCCTCTTTTGCACAGGCAATCATTTCCTCTGTCATCCCTGAATAACTGATAATCAAAGCCATATCTTTTTCTGTCATATTTTTCGCCTGAATGTACTGGGCATGCCAGTCATCGCAAAGAAAACAGCTTTTATTTACACGTAAAAATTTCAGGTACATGTCTCTTGCTACCAACAGGGAGGAACCAATTCCAAACAAGCATACGGTACGAGCCTGTTCCAAAAGGTCTACACACCATTCTAACTTTTCCATATCCAGAAGTTTTCTGGTGTCCTCCAGCGATGCTATGTTTTTGTAGATCACTTTATTGACGATCTCTTCCAGACTGTCCTGGCGTCCAATTTCCTGGCTTTTCCAGTTGTTATTGTCCTTTCGGATTGCCAGCTCATAAAGAAGAGATTTCTGTAATTCTTTGTAACCTTCAAAACCTGCCTTTCGGCAAAGTCTGATCACGGTCGATGCCGAACAAAATGATCTTTGTGATAATTGATGAATGCTGATACCAGCTACTTCTTCCGGATGTTCCAGCAGATATTGAATAACGCCTCTTTCGGCATTACTCGCATTGGAATTGTATTCCTGTAATCGTACGATAACGCTTTTCATTTCATCACCTCTTATATCGTTATCATACCATTAGATATGATTATGTCAATGTATTTTGATTACTATGAAACATTATTTCATATCGTGACATTTTTATTTGTTTTTAACAATAATATTTGATATTTTTTTATTTATATATTGATTATCACAATAAAACGAACGCCAGGTGTATGATAATTCTTCAGTTTGTCTGGCTCTATTTTTGAGAATATCTTTTCTGGTACCCCGACAAACAGCAACACTATATCTGATTTTCCAACATTCGAAAGTAATTTAAAATTTAACACAACTTTTACACAAATTTATGGTATAGTATTTATAAATCTATTACATCATATTGGAGGAATTATATTTATGAAAAAGAAATTATCACTATTAACAGTTGGTGTTTGTATTGTATCTCTACTGGCAGGATGTTCTTCCGGTTCTTCCGGTACATATTCCAAATATGTCAAGCTTGGAACCTATAAGGGACTGGAAATAACAAAAGTCAAATCCGAAGTGTCGGATGATGAGGTTCAGGAACAGATCCAATCCATGCTGGAAGAAAATTCAGTGTACACGGATGTTACAGATCGGGGAGCCAAGGAAGGGGACGAGGTAAATATTGATTTCAAAGGCACCATTGATGGCGAAAGCTTTGACGATAATGAAGCAGAAGATTATGCACTGGTATTAGGTGAGGGTTATATGCTGGAAGACTTCGAAGCAGGAATTATCGGTATGAAAGTTTCTGAAACCAAGGATGTAACTGTCACCTTTCCGGAAGATTATGATGAAGCACTGGTAGGAAAAGAGGCTGTTTTCTCAATCACTCTAAACAGTATCTCAGAAGTTGAGATTCCTGAATATAACGATGCATTTGTAGCAGAAATTTCTGAATTTAAAACAACTGCAGAGTATGAGGCAGATCTAAAAGAAAGTCTGCTGCAATCTGTTAATGAAGAAAACAGCTATACTGCCGGAGACGAAGCAGTTAAAAAAGTAATTGAAAATTCAACCTTTGATGGCTATCCGGAAGAACTCTATGATCAATGTAAAGCGGAATATGACGAAACAAATGCTTACTATGCTGAAATGTTTGGCATGGATGTCTCCGAATTTGAACTTAGTGAAGAAGACACCAAAGAGGCTGTCCTGGAAATGGTCAATTCGAAAATGGTTATTACTACGATTGCAGAAAAAGAAAAATTGAGCGTATCTGATGAGGAATATGAAGCATATGCACAGGAAAACTTTGAGGCATATGGATATGAGTCCATTGCAGATTTTGAAACCGCTTTTACCAAAGAAGGTATTATAGAAGAACTTCTAACTACCAAGGTCATGAACTTCTTGGTTGAGAATGCAAAAATCACTGAAGTTTCAGAAGAGGAATACTATCAGTCCTCTGAGGATGAAGAGGTTGAAGGTGATACGGAAACAGATTTGGATGATGAGATACTGGAATTGGATAGTGAAGAATAAATGTATTCACGGCTAACTTTAGATTGTATGCCCTCTGCTGCTGTTTTTTCAAGCGATTTAGAAAAGAGCACTCTTCAAGTTGACTGTGAATAGTAACGATGCTATATATCTATCAAAAAGGATGCTCCAATGATTAAGAATAATCATATGCAGCATCCAATTTATTAATCTTCGTTTGTATTTACTTTATTCGCTCTATCTGCCACTTCTTTTTCCTGGATCTCGGATGGTGCCTGCTCATAACGTGCAAACTCATATTCAAAATCACCGCTGCCTCCGGTCATGGAACGAAGCTGAGTTGAATATCCGTAGAGCTCCATCATAGGTATATCTGCTTCTATAATCTGATTTCCTTTATGATCGGGATTCATGCCAAGTACACGACCGCGGCGTTTATTCAGATCTCCCATGACATCACCGGTAAATTTATCCGGAACCGTTACTTTCAAAGATGCAATCGGCTCTAGCAGTACGGGATGCGCTTCCATAAAGCCCTTTTTAAACGCCTGGACAGAAGCTGTCTTAAATGCCATTTCAGAAGAGTCTACCGGATGGTAAGAACCATCGTATAATGTTGCTTTTACACCCACCACCGGATATGCCGCCAGAGGTCCTTTGTTTACTGCATCCTGAACACCTTTTTCCACTGCCGGGAAGTAATTTCTCGGTACCGCCCCACCTACGACGATCTGTTCAAATACATAGGGCGTTTCCAAGTCACCGGAAGGTTCAAACTTCATCTTAACATGCCCATACTGACCATGTCCGCCGGATTGTTTCTTATATTTGGATTCTACATCGGAACTCTTACGGATCGTTTCACGAAAAGCAACTTTGGGCTTATCCAATTCAATATCAATCTTATATTTCCCTATCAATTTACTTTGAATAATGTCAAGATGCTGATCCCCCATTCCATAGAGCAGGGTCTGACGGTTTTCTGAATCATTGACTGCTTTCATAGTCAGATCTTCTGCCATCATCTTAGACAGTGCCTGTGAAATTCTGTCCTCATCACCTTTTTTCTTTGCATGATATCTCTTATATGTGTAAGGAGTCGGCACTTCAATATTGCCAAAACGAACAGGGGTTGCCTTCGTAGACAGGGTATCTCCGGTACGTGCATCTCCCAATTTACCTATGGCACCGATATCACCTGCGTGAAGTTCCGGTACTTCTAAAGGCTTGTTTCCTTCAAATACATATAATTTATTAATTTTTTCTTCTGACTCTTTGTTAATATTATATAGTACGTCATCATTCTTAATAACACCCGAACACACCTTAATCAATGAATATTTTCCGATAAACGGATCTACAATCGTTTTAAAAATCTGTGCGGATTTTGCCTTTGAGAAATCATAATTTGCTTCAAAAATTTCATTGGTTTTTGTATTGATTCCTGCTTTGCTCCGTTTATTGGGACTTGGAAAATACTGTACCATATCATCCAGCAGATTTGCGACTCCTCTGAGTTCTATCGATGAACCCATAGCGACCGGAACAATATCTCCCTCCGCAACATTGGCGGTCAGTGCCATCATAATCTCTGCTATGGAGAACTCTTCCCCGCTGAAATAACGATCCATAAATTCTTCACTGGTCTCTGCTACGGCTTCCAAAAGACTTTCTCTATATTGTTCAAGATATTCCATCGAATATTCAGGGATTTCACACTCTTCTTTGTTACCTCTATCCAACCATTTTCTTCCTGCTTTTTTAACTACGTTTACATATCCTGTGAATTTTTCATTTTCACGAATCGGCAGATGAATCGGGGCGATTTTCTTTCCATATAGATCTGTGAGTTCTTCTACCACCTCTCGGAAGCTTGCATTGTCTACATCTATATGTGATACAAAAAACATTCTGGGTAATTTGTATTTTTCACAGAGTTCCCAGGCTTTTAATGTTCCTACTTCCACACCGCTTTTACCGGAAACTACGATAACGGCTGCATCTGCTGCTGCTGCTGCCTCTTCTGCCTCTCCAACGAAGTCAAAATATCCTGGGGTATCCAGTATATTCACCTTGATGTCTCCCCAAATGATCGGTAGCATAGCCGTGCTGATTGAGAACTTTCTCTTTATCTCCTCTTTATCATAATCACTGACTGTATTACCTTCTGTAACACTTCCCAGTCTGCTGGTAATCCCCCCTAAATATGCCATTGCTTCTACAAGGCTGGTCTTTCCTGCTCCGCCGTGTCCAAGGATCACGACATTCCGAATCCTGTCGGTTGTGTAAACATTCATACTGTTTTCCTCCAATACTAGTTCTTATTTATGCCCATGTATATATCTTACTAAAATCACACCATTATTTCAACCTATTTATTCATTTTTAACAATTATTTTTTTTAATCAAGTTTATGGCTGAACTGCAATCATTTTTCGCACGTTAATCCAACAAAGTGTTGACAGTAATATTTAATAATAGTACAATATATGAATGCCGCAGAAAACAATCGTTTAAATATTATATAGAAAAGGATCGCTCAAATTATGATTATCGTAATGAAACCTCAAGCCTCTCAGGCATCCATTGATAACGTTATCACCTTCGTAAAATCAAAAGGATTGGAAGTACATCTGTCCCAGGGTGCCGAAGTAACCATTATCGGTGTTATCGGAGACAAAACAAAACTCTCCCACCAAAACCTGGAGATTGCTCCCGAAGTGGACAAAATTGTACCTGTAACAGAAAGCTACAAATTATCGAATAAGAAATTCCATCCACAGCCTTCCATTGTTCAGGTTGGAAAAGCGCAAATAGGTCCTGATACCCTTACTATTATGGCCGGTCCCTGTGCAGTGGAATCAGAAGAACAGCTTCTTATGATTGCACACGCAGTCAAAAAAGCCGGTGCAACCTTCGTCCGGGGAGGTGCTTACAAGCCACGTACCTCACCTTACTCTTTCCAGGGATTAGAAGAGGATGGGCTGCGTTATATGAAAAAAGCCAAAAATGAAACCGGTCTGAATACCATCTGTGAAGTAATCAGCGCAGAGGCCATTGACGCTGCGGTTAAATATGTGGATATGATTCAGATTGGCGCCAGAAACATGCAGAATTTTCAGCTATTAAAAGAAGCCGGCCGTTCAGGCTTACCGGTTCTCTTAAAAAGAGGTCTTGCAGCAACCGTCGACGAATGGCTGAACGCTGCAGAATATATTATTGCCGAAGGGAACCCGAATGTCGTTCTCTGTGAACGAGGTATCCGTACATTTGAAACCGCAACCAGAAATACGCTGGACATAAGCGCCATACCGGTCATCAGGGCAAAATCTCATCTGCCCATTATGGTAGACCCAAGCCACGCAACAGGGGTACGCACATACGTGGCACCGCTTGCCAAAGCTGCAATCGCAGTCGGTGCAGACGGATTGATGATTGAAGTACATAATGATCCTGCATCTGCGCTTTCTGACGGACCGCAATCTCTGACGTTCGAACAATTTCAATCGCTGGCTGATGAACTGAAACCTTACGCAGAACTGGCTGAAAGGACTTTTTAATTATGAGTGATTTTACCGTTGGTTTTATTGGTCTTGGATTGATCGGTGGCTCTATTGCCAAAGCAATCAAATATTTTTATCCAAATACACGGATTATTGCACATGCCAGAAGCAAATCTACTACCGACTATGCGCTCTCGGAACAAATCATTGACGAAGCCTTTGATGGTATTACAGATGCTTATGGTGATTGCGACTACATTTTTCTTTGTGCGCCTGTGGAATCTAACGCTGCTTACTTAGTTCAGTTGAAACCGGTTATAAAAGATACCTGTATCCTGACGGACGCAGGAAGCACGAAAACGGATATACACGAAAAAGTCAATGCACTCGGTATGCAGAAAAATTTCATTGGCGGACACCCAATGGCAGGCTCTGAAAAAACAGGTATTGCCAATGCAAAACGTATTTTGATTGAAAATGCATATTATGTATTGACTCCTTCTGAAGAGGTTCCTGAAGAGATGGTTCGTAAATATGAAAATTTTATCCATTCTCTCAAGGCAATTCCAATTATCCTGGATTATAAGGAACATGATTATGTAACGGCCGCCATCAGTCATCTTCCGCATATCATTGCCTCTACGCTGGTCAATCTGGTCAGGAATTCCGATACCCAAAGAGGTACTATGAAGATGGTGGCTGCCGGTGGTTTTAAAGATATTACAAGGATTGCCTCCTCCTCTCCCGAGATGTGGCAGCAGATATGCTCTACAAACAGTGAAAATATTATCACTATACTGGATGAATATATCAATAGTCTTATTTCCTTTAAATTTTCACTGGCGGAACATGATCAACAAAGTATTTATGAATTGTTTGATACTTCACGGGAATACCGTGATACGATTAATGATACTTCACGCGGATCGCTGCCCCGGACATACTCTATTTACTGTGACATGGTGGATGAAGCAGGAGGAATCGCCGCTCTTTCCACAATCCTTGCGACAAACGGAATCAGTATCAAAAATATCGGTATTGTACATAACCGGGAGTTTGAAGAGGCTGTTTTACATGTAGAATTTTATGAAATTGAAGCAAAACAAAAGGCGGTAGATTTGCTGAGAAAATACCACTATACTATTTATGAACGTTAAAATGGAGATATCAAATATGAAATTCAAAAAAGTACATGCACTAAAAGGTGAAGTTGCCGTTCCGGGAGACAAATCCATTTCCCACCGGGCTGTGATGTTTGGCTCTATATCCAATGGTTTGACCGAAATCACTAACTTTCTTTATGGGGCGGATTGTCTTTCCACCATTCATTGTTTTCGCCAGATGGGCATTCAGATTGAAAATACCACTGATCGGATTCTCATTCACGGAAAAGGACTTCACGGACTCAGCAAACCCTATGATACACTGGATACGGGAAACAGCGGCACTACGATACGTCTGATTTCCGGAATTCTGGCAGGTCAGTCTTTTGAATCCACTTTGAACGGAGACCAATCCATTCAGAACCGGCCCATGAAGCGCATCATTACCCCGCTTCGTATGATGGGAGCCAGTATAACCAGTATTCGTAACAATGACTGCGCACCGCTTCATATTGCAGGGAGATCTTTAAAAGGAATCCACTACCACTCACCAATTGCTTCCGCACAGGTAAAATCCTCTGTTCTATTAGCCGGACTCTATGCCGATGGATCTACCAGCGTGACAGAACCCTATCTTTCCCGAAATCATACGGAAATCATGCTGAATTATTTTGGCGGTGATGTTCAGACGCTGGAAACGACTGCTACGATTCAGCCTGCCGCCGAATTATACGGACAAAAAGTCCTGGTTCCCGGAGACATCTCTTCTGCCGCTTACTTTCTTACCGCCGGTTTAATCATTCCAAATTCAGAGATACTATTGAAAAATGTAGGTATTAATCCTACCCGCGCAGGAATTCTTCAGGTATATAAGGAAATGGGCGCTGATATTACTATATTGAAAGAACACTCAGACAGCGGAGAAGCTTCGGCAGATATTCTGGTGAAATCCAGTTCATTGCAGGGTATTACAATAGGCGGTGATATGATTCCGACATTGATAGACGAACTGCCTGTGATTGCCGTTCTGGCCTGTTTCGCGAAAGGGACGACCATCATCCGGGATGCTCAGGAATTAAAGGTAAAAGAATCCAACCGGATTGACGTGATGGTGAAAAATCTTTCTTCCATGGGTGCTGATATTACTGCAACGGATGATGGGATGATTATAGTTGGTGGTTATCCCCTTCAGGGAGCAGTTATTGACAGTAAATCAGATCATCGCATCGCCATGTCCTTCGCAATTGCCGGAATCGCCGCCGACGGTGAAACAGAAATCCTGGATGCAGATTGTGTAAAAATCAGTTATCCTGATTTTTATGAAGATTTATACCATTTAACCTGCAAATAAGCAGCTATACATTTAGCAGAAATAATGAATGTGGCAAAGAATGGAATCACTCTTTGCCACACATCGGTTTTTTCTTTATAACTATCCGGCAACCACCAGAGGTACGCCATCTTTCTCAGCCCTCTGCAGTATTTCCTGTTTCACCTGATTATCGGTGATAATTCGGTATACCTCGTTTAATGGACAAATCACCGAAAGATAGCCTGCCCCAAACTTGCTGCTGTCAGCAAGTACATAAACTTTTGAAGCCACTTTTAAAATTGCCTTTTTTACCTGCATTTGCGGTGTGGCAATGGAGGTCAGACCTGCATCAAAATTGATGCTGTGAACCCCTATAAATGCCTTATCCACGCGAAATCCGGATATGGTATCTACTGTTTCATCTCCCATAGTGGCAGCCAGATGTCCGCCAACCGGTCCGCCGACCATATATAACTCGACATGTTTCACACCCGCAAGTTCATTTCCCACTAATAAAGAATTTGTTACAACAGCGATCCTCTTTCCCGGATTCGACTTGATCTCTTCCGCCAGATAAAAGCTGCCGGATGCATCATCAATAATTATCGTATCATGAGGTTCTATGCATTCATATGCACAGACAGCAATCGCCCGTTTCTGTTCAACATTTCGATACAGACTTTCTGCCGAATACTTATAATATTCGCCCGAATCCAGTTTCACCGCCCCGCCATGTATTCTCTGCACCAATCCCTGTCTGGCCATTACTTTAATATCACTGCGTATTGTTACTTCTGAGCAGTTTAACTTTTTACTCAGTTCCGCCACACGGACTTTTCCGTATTCTTCCACCTCTTCCAGTATCGCCCGTCTGCGTTTTTCCATTAACACTTCCTCCAAAAACATTCACCTACCGAATTTTTATATACTCTTTTGGTACATGTGCAAATACGATATTCATAACCGGCATAAATTTATCGCCGTATGATTCTTTAGGTATTATTAATGCACTGTTATCTTCATAATAATACCCTATTGTCTTTGGAGTTGCAACAACCTTTTTTATTTTTGACCAGGCAATCTTTTTCTCAACTGTTTTCTGCTGTGAACACTGTAAACATATCCCATCATTATCAAAAATATATATATGAAAATTTTTATACTCCGGATTTATTCGTACCTGCTTTTTGGCACGATATCTTAACTGCAGCGGTGTAAATAATAAAAATGCTGTACCAGCCAGAATATAAAGCCCTAACTGTATTATTGAGATTTTTCCTCTCAATCTCATAAGAATTCCTGCGAAAACGACTGCTAACCCTAATACATTTGTTAAAAACCCTGAAAATCCGGAATATGTATGATACAGCATAAAATCAAATAATGCCTGTTCCGTCATCTGTACCTGAATTTTTTCTTTCATAGCCGTTTCATCTCTATCCTGTTACTTTATCATGTGCCCATCCTTCCGGAGAATAAATTCCTTTTCGTTTTTTCTGCATAAAACGGTCAAAGAAAGCTACTATAAAGGGACACAGGAATAAAGTGATCACGGATGCTGTGGCACATTGGGCGGTTGCCATGTCTACATAACCGGCCATAGAGGGATCCGCCTCTGCAACTGCCGCAGGTGTCTGGGCGGAATTCAGCGCTGTCGTCCCAATCGCCGCACCCATGGCATTTCTTTCTTTTTTAGGCAGTATAAGGTTGAATACAAAGAAGAATATAACTGCTGTTGCCACTGAAATCAGCCCCAATATAATTCCGGATGCCCCTGCTTTGATCAGCGTCGATATATCTGTCTTGGAGCCTATGGATATGGTCATGAAAAATGTTACCATCGGTTGCGCAGTAGCACAGCATTTTCTGAATCCGGAATCCAGATTTCCCCAAATAAATCCAATCAATAAAGGAACCAGCACAGCTACAAAGCTCTTGAACGGAATAGATGCAAGTCCTGTCGCACCAAGCGCTACCAGTGTAAAAAATGGTCCGTCATTTATAGACAGGATGGATATTGCACCGGTATCCGTTGCATTTCCAAACTGGGATGATAAGGAAATATACAGAGAACCATTCGAATTGGTGATCGCTGCGATAACGACAAAAGGAGTCAGACCCCAAAATCCTTCCGGGCCACATAATAAAGCAACACCATATCCTAAAGCAACACCCAAAACAAATTTCATCGCCGTAAGTGTAACTCCCTTATACAGCGGCATTCCAACCTGCTTTATATTGATGGCAGAACCGCAGATAATCAGAAACAAACCCATCATCGCAGCATTTCCCTCGTAGAATAAAGCGGTTACATATCCTCCGATCTGAAATACCTGCGGGCAGACTGTGGCAAGTATTACCGCCAGTAATAGAGGAATGATTACCAGTCCGCCTGGAATCTTTTTCATTTTGTTTAATAAATCCAAATCCTTTTTCATTTCCGATACCTTCTTTTGTTCACTCATCTGTTTCTCCTCCTTATTTGATTAAATATGTTTTTTCTACTTCCATGATCCGCTCTACTTTTGGGGCAGAAGACCCGCCTGCAAAATCGCAGTTCAGCCAGATATCAACCAGATATTTTGCCAGTTCCACACCCACTACTCTTTCACCCATACACATGATCTGTGCATTATTGCTTTTTCTGGACCGTTCTGCCGAAAACGGGTCATGGCAAACTGCGGCCCGTATACCCGGAATCTTATTTGCAGTGATCGCCATGCCGATGCCCGTTCCGCAGACTAAAATTCCTCTTTCGTATTTCCCGTCTGCCACTGCCCGGGCTACTTCCCAGGCCACATCCGGATACAGTACGATTTCCCCCTGTTTTGCTCCATAGTCCTTATATTCCACATGGATTTCATCTAAATGCTTCATAATATCCGCTTTTAATGAATACGCGGCTTCATCACATCCAATTGCCAGTTTCATTTTACACGCTCCCTTTCCTTATCTCCTCATTGCCTCTTTAAATAACCTGTCTACGATTTCGCAGGCTGTATAATCATTTCCAGTTAATCCGCCTTTACCGACAGCAGGCAGATGGTCATAGTTTCCCAGAAGCCTTGTAACGTCTGCCTGCGGTATCACATAGTCTAAAACCTCAAGACACTGTACGTCTAATTGATAGCATACATTCACCATAGTATCTCCGCCTGTGGTATATAAGCCGGCTATTTTCTCCTGTCCAACTGTTTCCAGAATTCTGGAAACAATGGTTCCAAGTCCTGCATTGATCCGGTCCGCACTCATACCGTCCGAATAACCGCGCTTTTTATCCTCTTCCTCCAGATTCAGTATCCGGCCATGCAGCGCTGTTTCCAGAATGATTGCTCTTGGCTGTTGCTCTGAACAAATGAAATCCACTGCCTGCTTTACCGCCCGGTCCGCTTCCTCAACTGCTTCATTCCCTCCGTTGACCAGACAGATCGGTTCCACGCTGATCATTACATGACGCGGATCCTGTGTCAGCACTTCCATTTGCCTTTTCGTCACTGTTGTCGCACTTCCCGCAGCGATCAGAACTGTTTTTCCGCTCTCATCTGCTTCACCCTCCGGAATATTCGATTCTTCTTCCCGTATCAGCCCCCTGTTAAATGCAAGCTTAGCTGTAAATGGCCCCGGATCCACCGACAGGATGTTCCACCCAAGCAACAGACATGCTTTTGCAATTACCTCCACATCCTCCAGAGTAATTGCATCCACTACGATTACTTCTTTACCTGCATTACGTGCTTCCATAAGACTTTCTTTTACTGCATTTTCCCCTGAAAGTACTCTATCCAATGTTACAAGTCCCACGTTTCTTCTGGTCTGTTCTTTCAGAAGGCCTGGAATAAAGTTCTCTTTTACCGGAGTCCTGACATCCTGGGCCACAGGAGTGCGAATCAATGCGACTCCATCAATGACAGAGAACCCTCCTACCAGAATGCGCTTTGACTGTGGCATTGCCGGAACTACTACTGCCACTGTATCCGGAAGCTGATCCAGCATTGCATCAATTTCAACGCCGATTCCGCCGCGGCAGGTAGTATCAATTCTTTTCTGATAGTATTTCACTCCCATCCGTTTCAAAGCTAACGTAGCAAGTTTTACTTTTTCATACGCTTCTCCTGCCGGAAGCGGTCTGCTGTTACTGCTGATCATAATCGCATCCAGCTTTTCCGTCCCGCTCCCTTTTTCCGCTGCTTCTTCATTAAAAAATACTGCTGTTCTTGCCTTTGATCTTGCAAGAAGAACTCCGGTCGTATTTGCACCGGTCAGATCATCTGCAACTCCTCCTATTATCGGCATGTTTACACCCCCTGTTCTTATCAGCCGATTTTATGTTCCATATTTTTTACTGCATATTCCGCTACTACCTTTGTTGACTCTATCATACTGACTGCTCCTGCTGTCCCTTTACCGGCAATATCAAATGCTGTTCCATGATCTACGGAACTCCGGATAAACGGAAGCCCAAAAGTCAAAGTAACGGATTTTTCAAAATCCAGAGTCTTACAGGCAATATGCCCCTGATCATGATAGAGCGAAAGTATGGCATCATATTTTCCGCTTTTCCCAATATAGAATACAGAATCTGCCGGACAGGGTCCCACCGCATTGATGCCCATTTCCTGTGCCGCCTTTACTGCCGGCTCTAATTCTGTCAGTTCTTCCGTACCAAACAGACCATTGTCACCATTGTGAGGGTTTAGTCCTGCTACTGCAATCAACGGATGTTCTATTCCTACTTTTTGAAGTTCCTTATGGATATTCACAATATTTTGTAATACCACTTCCTTTGTTGCATAGCGACAGGCGTCTATCAGTGATATATGCCTGCTGACAAAAAATACGCGAAGCTTATGACATGAAAACATGGTCAGTGCATATTCTGAATGCGTCCTGTTCTGATAGATCTCCGTATGTCCCGGTTCTTCTATCCCAACTAATTTAATTGCCCCTTTGTGAATCGGAGCGGTAGAAACAGCATCTACTTTACCAGCCATGCCAAGTTCAATGGATTTCATAATAAAGTCAACAGCCATCTGCCCGGCAATCTTCTGTTCTTCCCCCCATACAATGGCGTTCGTATCATACTCACCTGTTTCCATAATATCCACGAATCCGTATTTGTATTTTGCCTCAGTAGGATCCGCTATCCTGTTGTATTTTAATTCTTTTCCAAGAACTTTCGCAGCCTTATCCATAATCGCAGCATTTCCAATTAGAAATGGTCTGCATACCTCATGAATTTCTTTATTCAGCATTGTGTTTACACATATTTCCGGTCCAATCCCGGCAGGATCTCCCATCGTCAATGCTATTACAGGCTTGCATATCGTTTCCATTCCTCGTCCTCCATTTCGTTTTGTTTTCGTTTTATTTCTGTTTCACTTTCTTTAATTTGTTTTGCATAAATAAATCATATCTCTAATTTTATATTCTTGCAACCTTTTTTTCTTTATAACATACATTTTTGTTAATATTGTATTTATTGGTCTTATTTTTTTGTTAATAATTAACAATTTTCATTTTACTTTCTATTTTATGTTTTTATTCATTTTATGATTTACATATTGATTTTTCTTTCGTTTTTAGTTATACTTAATTTAAATTTAGGATTTGAGCAATATGAAAGGTATGATCACAATTATGAAAAAGAAATTGTATTTTGGTACCAATTTAAAGATGTACAAGAATATTAAAATGACTACAGATTATTTACAGGCTTTGATTAACCACACCAGGGATATCAGTTTTGATGAAATTACTCTATTTGTAATTCCATCATTTACATCTTTAAACAGCGCAGTAAAAGCTGCTGAAAGAAGCACCCTAATGGTAGGTGCACAAGATATGTGCTGGGAAGATTCAGGACAGTTTACCGGAGAGATTTCTCCTCTTATGCTAAAAGAACTGGGCTTGGATCTCGTTATGATTGGACACTCTGAAAGAAGGCATATCTTCAAAGAAACGGACGTTATAGAAAACAAAAAGGTAAACGCAGCTTTAAACCATGGATTCACAACCTTATTATGTATTGGGGAAACAAAAGAAGAAAAAGACTTTGGTATTAGTTCCGAGAGATTGCGCATACAGTTAAAAGTCGGACTTTACGGTGTAACTGCTGCTTTACTCCCTAAAATCTGGATCGCTTATGAACCTGTCTGGTCTATCGGAGTAAATGGGACTCCGGCCTCCCCGGAATATGCTGAGGAAATGCATAAAATCATTAAATTTACACTGAAAGAACAATTTGGGGCTGAATCCGAAAAAATTCCTGTCTTATACGGCGGCAGTGTGAACCCGCTCAACGCCAGACAGTTAATCACAAGTCCCTCCATCGACGGCCTGTTTGTGGGAAGAAGTGCCTGGGAGGCAGATGCCTTTCAGGATCTGATTCGCGACTCCATATCTGCATACTCATCTTCCTGACTATTGGTATTTGGTTTTTTAATAAGTCTGTTGCACCTTTACCTATAGCACGATCTTTTCATAAATACAAACAAAAAGCAGATAATGGGAGTCGAACCCACCTTTCCAGCTTGGGAAGCTAGCGTTCTACCGATGAACCATATCTGCTTATAACTATATTATAATACATTTCAGTCAGAAATCAAGCCCTTAAATAAATTATCATAAAACCCTAAGGAACAAGCGGATGGCATGAAGTCATCCGCTTGTTCCTTTTGTTTAGTTTGTATCTTACTTCTTTACTTTGATGCCTTTTGAAAACCTGATGCCGCTATAGGTGCTCTCACCCTTTACAACCACTCCATAATAATATTTCTTGCCCTTCGTTACTTTCTTATCTATGAAGGATAAGGTATTTCCTTTTTTTATAACTTTCACTCTCGTGTAACCGGAGTTTTTCTTATCAGACCGGTAAATGACGAAGCCTTTTGCATTCTTTACCTTCTTCCATGATACCCTGATCTGTGTCTTTGAAATCTGTTTTACCGTGACTTTGGATGTAGCCGCCGATGCTTTCATGGTTTTTGCCTGCCCTGCATCACTCATCTGATATTTCGTATCTTTAGAATCTGCAACTGCATAATAAGACACATTTTTATTGCTGACCGGTTCCTTATCATAGACTACACGGTTCTTATCAGTATTTCCTATCCGTTTCACCTGTTTTCCATTCTTTCTATAAACCGTATAGGAATCTGCACCGTCTACCTTGCTCACCGTAATTTTTACACCGGTGACTTTTTTCGCCGCCACTGTGCTTAATGACTGGATCTTCGGCGCCGCAAGTTTCACTGGGTCTTCGATCTTCTTCTTTGTCAATCCGGCAAAGGTCGTTTCCAGATTCGTCCTGAGCTGGATCAACGCTTCAAGATCACTTTTCCCTGATTCGAAGGACGCCTGCACTGCCTGATATGCTGCTTCAAACGCAATCCATGATTCCTGCGTATAGTCGCCTATCCCCTTATCATAGATTGGCTTGCACTGCTCTGCCACTTTGCGCAGGGCTTCCAATGCTGCTTCTTTTTCCACATCGCTGACAAGCTTCAGTCCTGCTTTTGCTTCTTCCAGTACTTTCAATGCAGCATCCACTGCTGCCTGATCGGCTTTTTCGTCTTCCATAACCGCTCTGGCTGCTGCTATGGCCTCTTTAAAAGCATCCACACTATTCTGGGTGTAAGCCCCTGTATCGATCTTCATGGCTGCATCTAAGGCAGCTGCCAATGCTGATCTGTCTATTTTATCTGCTTCTGCCGGCTCCAGGCTTTCTAACGCAAGCTTAAAGATCTGATAAGCACTTGTAAAATCGGAGGGTTTGGAAATTTCTTTGTTCATAAACAATTTATGCATCGATACATACGCCTTGTTTAAAGATTCCCATGTCTGGGCTGTATAGTCTTTCTTTTCAAGAATATAATACTTAAAAAGCAGGTCCTCACAATCTTCTTTTGTAATGATCTTGTACAGATTTAACTCTGCAATGGTTCCATGATTCGCGCCTGCTTCCAGGATCTCTAATCTCACACTCTTTGCTTCAACAGGAGCAAATGTAACAAATTTTTTCGAGGTGTCAGTAGCCCAGGTACCCCCGGAGACCACTGTTTTCTTGGTATTATCACTCTTTGTTATGATCAGGTTATATTTAAAAATACGTCCGTTTGCATTGTCCTGTCTTGGCAGATAAGATAACCCGTCTATGACGGTTGGCGTATTTAGATCAACCTGGAAATAATGGTTATGTGTATCGGTAATCAAATCTGCCGGGGATGCCCAGTTAGTATGCCAGAACGTAGATGGATCCCCGTCAATGGCATTCCCTGTGGAACCTTCCCCTGAGTGGAAACTGCATGCACTTGCCTTCATCTGACTTTGATCTATCTGGATACCGCTTTCTTCCATTGCGATTTCCTTCACAACAGCAACGTTGTCAATCAATCCTTTAAAGCTCTTCGTTCCACTGCCGATACGCCCTACAGGAAGAAGCAGCGTCGCCGTTTGTCTTGCCGCCTTATATCCCCGATTATCCATGACAGCATTAGAGTGAAACTTTCCATTCACATAAAGTTTTGCTGTTTCCACATACGTCTTTATGGTCAAATCCACCCATTTATTTTTGGGAAGCTTATAATCAAAGGAGTAATGCGAGCCCTCTCTGGAAAATCCGACTTTCCCGGTGTCTTTCTGGACGGCTTTAATTGCATAATTACCAAATGGCTTTTTAGATTCAAATAAAATCTGTTCTTCCTCTCCCGCATCACTGTCCATCTTTACAGAAAATGACAGGTTACTGTCTGGTCCGATCCTGTCAATCGGTGTCTCCAGATAACTTTCACCGCCTTTCAGCTGCAATGCCTTACCGTTGTTCCCCGCTGTAAAAGCGGCGTTCTTACTTACGGTCGCGTCATATCCATTGCCCGAAATATCCGTTCCTTTCCCATCATCAAAGGAATATTTCATAACCTCACTGCCTTTCGATTCCACTTCATAAAAAGGATTGGTATTCGGTGCGGTAGAAAGCGCATCAGAAAGCTCTTTAAACTGACTCCAGTTTTTATCCTTTCCTTCATTCCACGTCTTTTCACTCAGTGTCGGAAGGGATTCAAGGAAACGGTTAAAAGAATCATACTCCGAAATACCATTGCCCCTGGTGTCGATTCCATCATGCCACATTGCAAATGTAGCACCCAGCATCTGATTATCAGCAGCGCTGATGGTTGTTTTGCCCATCCTGTTGGGGATCCAGCTCTTATACAGGGCCTGGGTATTCAGACGATCTCCATAGCCCCCGATATATGTGCTATATGCCGGCACTATGTAAAGAGAGGTATCTTGTGTGTTGATCAGATCATAACCCAGGTCATACATCTCCAATGGATCTGCATATGTGGTGTCCCAGATATTAAGCTGTACATCTTTGGAACGCACCGGTGCCGCCCCTGCTTTTGCTGTAAGGCTGCCCCACAGACGGACGGTCCGTCCCTCTCCCTGGATGTATTCAATCATCTCATCCGAGAACTGGCGGAATGCTTCGCTATCGACATGAAATTCATCTGTCCCGGCATGGAGAACCGTATCTTTGTCAAATACAGGATTTTCCTTTTTCAGATAATCTCCCCAGATATTCTTGGCAAAATCCCTTACTTCCTGCTTCCGTACATCCAGGTGGTCGATCAGATATGCTTTTTCGCCGCTCGCCTGCGTCAAACCATACTGCGGAAATACCTTGGTAAAGGAAAAGGCATGTGCCGGCATATCGATCTCAGGCACAATATTAATTCCAAGTGTTCTGCTTTCCTGAATAAAATCACGGAATTCATCTTTTGTATAGTAGAGGTCATCCGCAGTTGCAGTCTTACCCTTGTCATTTTTTATGGAGGATTCCAGGCGGAAAGCTTCATAGGCATTGTCGATGGCATCCTGCCGCGAGTTATAATCTTCCAAAAAAATCAGGTTGTCATTCAGATGGATATGAAAGTCGTTCATTTTATACCATGCCATATTTTTAGTAAACTCTTTTAAGGTATCCATTGAAAAAGGTTTTCTGCCTACGTCCAGCATAAAGCCCCGGACCTTGAATTTGGGATAGTCCCTTGTAATACCTTTTGCTATGTAATTTCCGGTCTGTTTCAATATCTGCAGCACGGTTCTGGTCCCCCAGTAAGCACCAACCGCATCCGCAGCCGCAATCACCGCTGTGTCACCAATGGTCATTATGTAACCTTCCTTACCAAGCCCTGCATTTTCCGCATTCAGTGTCATGTAGAAATCGCCGGTTCCCGCATCCTGCCGACCGCCTTCTACGACCTGAATACGCTTCCCGGTAATCTCCTCATAATCAGCTGCAAATTCTGCCGCAATATTCGCAAGCCCCTGATCCGCCACTATTTTGCTGTCAGCCTCTACGATAAACTTGCCGCTTGTTCCATGCCATTCCTGAAGGGCCGGAATGACATCCGGTTTCTGATTGGCGTTTTCGCTGTCCATATATTCCCCTGGTACGGAAAATGTGAATTCTGAGGATTTCGCTACATCCGTTCCATTACTGACCTCATAAAAGCCAGTAATTGATTTTGTCTGAAGGGGCGTATAGATACTTCCGTCTTCACCGATTACCTGCTCATAATCTGCACAGAAGCGTATGCTTATTCCCTCCCCTGGTTCAGGCATATAGATTTTTTTATCTCCGGATTTCACCACGGGAGCTGTCAGGCCACTTGCAATCTTTTCTATTTCTTTCCTGTTTTTCGGTATTTCATCTTCATATACTTCGAATTCATAGACAGACACCGTATTCCAGGTTTTTCCTTCAGAAGTTGGATCAAAACTTTTAATATTCAGACGGACATATTTTGCCGATACCGCTGCTGCAAGGGTTATTTCCTGACGAAACTCGGTTGGTTTTGTGGTCGAAGTCCAGACGACATTGCTCCAATCGCTTCCATCGTTCGAAACAGCAATCTCATAGTCCGTTGGATTGCGCCTCTCCCATTCAATGACAAAACTCTTTACCGTTTGTTCTGAATCCCATGCAAGCTGAAGCCATTCTGCCTCACCTGATGTACCACTTGCCCATCTGGTGTTCTTTTTTCCGTCGTTTGCCTGGCTTGCTGCTAAATTAGAACCTTCACTGGAAGATGCCGAAGCTGTTGCAGCCAACGCCAGGTTGTCACCACTCGCTGCCTTTACATCCCTTGCCGGATGCTGTACGGAACTTAGTATAAGGCATATTGCCAGTAACCCTGTTCCATACCTCTTGATTTTTTTTAATAACATAATCTTCTCCTTTACTATATTTTTTTATTATTTTCCTTTGATGCCCTGGTTTATTTTTCTTATTTATCACTTCCTTTTCTAAGTAAATCCTAAACGAACTTATAAAAATAAAAAAAAACCAAATTTTTTGATTATTCAGAAAACTAATCAAAAATTTGGTTTTGCCTGCTTTACCAGTGACAGCCCGTTTATTCTTTTAAATATATAATAATATATTATTAATAAAAGTCAAGAGTTATTTGGTTCTTTCCAAAGTTAGTTGATTTTGCGCTTTAACTCAAGCCGTAATAGTTTGCTTTTTAATAGTGTAAAACTATTGCGGCCATACATAATTCGTTTTATAACTTTTAATTTATTAAC
>Ga0153924_1000471_pt1 | contig 25243 bp, 21 predicted proteins | sample TSNJ008MetaG_FD_104709 | JGI IMG/M metagenome (GOLD analysis project Ga0153924, IMG submission 104709) | Attine ant fungus gardens microbial communities from New Jersey, USA - TSNJ008 MetaG | ecosystem: Host-associated > Fungi > Mycelium > Unclassified | place: USA: New Jersey, Wharton State...
AGAGGCTTCTTTTAAGAGAATTATTTGTGTAATTTTAGCTATTTTTGCTTTTTTTTTATTTATAAAGGGGAGGGTAAATTTATTTATAATTTATTTTTATTTTTTTTTAACTTTTTTTATTAACTTTAAACATTGAAATACTGTTATATCTTTATTATTTTCTTTAAATATGACAGTATAAATTATATTGGTGAAGTTAGCAACTGAATAGAAACATAGAAACAACAATTGGTTTTATAAAATCAATATATAACTTTATTTAAATGGTTCTTTTTTATTTGATCTAATTCTGCTTTTTTATAGTATTTTATTCAAAATTGAACATTTATTTATTTTTTCTAATAATAAAATTAAAATTAAAATTAAAATTTCTATCTCTATATTTTGACCTCAATTTATTTTGAATTGGATGATAATTAATAGAAAGAATGAGTAAATTTAAAAATAAAGGTTTAATTATAATATTTTATCTTAATTTAATATTAGTATATTTATTCATTTTTTTATTTTGTATTTTCATGTTTTTTATATTATTTTTTTGCTTAAGCTTAGAGTGCGAGTATTTGTTAGTTTATTATAGTCTTTATTTGCAGCTTAGAGTGCAGGTATTATAAATTATATAATTTCTTTGCAGCTTAGGGTGCCATTTTACCATCAGTTACTTTGCAGATCAGATACTGATAAATTTATACTGAAAGTGTAAACTAAGTAAAATAAACTTTTTCTAATTTATTCCAAGTATAAAGAATAAGTAAGTTATCTTATTGGTTATAAAGTATAAGCAAAATTGTGAATGAATGATCAGCCAAACCCACTTAGACAAAATAAGTTAATGTAAAATAACAGTTAAATATAATTATAGAGAATGTTCCCCATTGTTTACAATAAAAGTAACAAATAGTTAGTTAATGTTCCTATTTTTTTTCTTAATCCCTCAATTTTTTTTTAATCATTTTTATTGAGTAAAATTTAATAGTTTCCTATAAGGAAGTTTTCTAAACTAATTCAGTTTTGTTTTTTCTGCTTTAAACCACAATGTTTAAATTCAATTCAATTATTAATAACGATTAAATTTGCCTAATAAATGCAGAGATGTATAATAATAACACTAAATTATAAAAATTTTATAGACAGGACAATAATGAAAAATTATTTGGTAAAATGGAGTTATCTTAGTTTCTAGTATTAAGAAAGTTCTATTTTTGTTTTACTAGTAGCAGCCTAGCTTACAAAGATTGCACCAGTTTATCTGCTGAGCAAAAAGATTTTAATTATTCTTAATTTAAGATAAGGCAAAACTCTAAATATAAATAGTGATTATTAATCTAAACTAAGGTTAAAGGTTGCCAGGCTAAGGTTAAACTATACAATAAATATTATCCTATAATTTATAGGGATCAAATGCTAAAAGCATACTTATTAATTAGGTTTTTTTTAGTTTATTTATTATTAAATTTTTTTAAGTTAAATTAATTAATATATAAGAATAATGTATTAAGATATAAATTATTATAAATAAATATAATTATAGGTTAATATATTTTAAGCTATTCTAGTCCGAGTTAAAATTACCCCCAATTTTTAATTTTTTTGTTCGATTTTGGATTATTTCTAATTTTTAAAAAGTTACAGATTTTGTTGTTTAGAAAATAAACTATATTTAAGCATATCTTCAGCTTCACAACTGTCAGTTAAAAAGCACCCTTCTTTACTTATCTTAAACGGATAAATTAAGTCAGTAAAATACACTGTTAAGGGATAGGCAGTTTAGGTTGTTTTGGTTTAACCTTTATTTTATTTCTTCAACAAACTCTAATTAATCCTTAAATAGGCAATGCCTTTACAAAGGTTTTTTAAAATAATCTTATTATGTAAATTGAAACTGCTACTAAAGCAGTAATATATTAAAAATATATAAACCAAAATTTATATAATATATCGAACCTAATGAAACTTTAAAGTTCACTAGTATTAAACTATAACTATAAGTTTTAAGATAGAATGTGATGAAACTATTTTAACAAAAAAGATGCTTCAAACTAAAACAATAAATAAATTTCAACATTTTCCTTTTCATTTAGTAGATCCTTCTCCATGGCCAATTTTAACTAGTTTTTCTTTATTAAATTTAACAATAGGAGCAGTTAACTATATGCATGGTTATCCTTATGGAGGTTATATTTTAACCTCAGGTTTTATTTTAACTCTATTTGGAATGGTATTATGGTTTAGAGGGGCGACCGTTCGGTTGTATGTGGAATTGTTTCAACAGAAAACTTCTAATAGTTTCAAAGAAGAAGCTTGATTGACTTACCTAAGTAGACGCACTCTTCATGGGGACAATAGCCTGTCAAAATGGACAAAACTGGAAATGAGCACTCCTTGTACCTTGTTCTAGAGCATGTGGTTAATGTAAGAATAATGGGTTATTCATGAAGTCGAGATCAGCACGGTTTACCACAACCGGTGGGTTACGCTCTATCAGCTATTAGCAGAACACTCCCACGCAAGTATGACATTGATAGTCTCTGAGTCATTGATCTAGAAACTAAACTTGCAGCAACATCAGTAAGATGCAAACGATCTGAAGATACTCTTACAATAACAACGCCCAACACGCCACACCAACCAAACCAAAAAATGTTGGGCAACACAGTCACGTATGATACCGGTGAACCACAATGCGACGGGCAAATTTTCACAAACCCGAACTTCATTACGGAGGCATACCATTAATAACGGGTGCACATTGTGGGGCGGAGGCCACGTAGTACCATTTCACTTAGACGAGCGGGAAGGAGGCTAAATACTGGGGATTGAATTACCCGGTCACACTATACAAAGTATTCACTCGCAGCGCCGTCCTGGAAGGATACTAAGGTTGCTCGTTGGTTGGATACACTATGAAAATGGAATGAACAAGAGCCTCAATTTATCACAAAACGACTTTTTAAAAATTTGGGGAAACTTCTGGAAAGCAGCTTACATTAATTTAGCTATGTCAAAGGGTTCGAACACACCATTTTTGGGAAAATTAACTATTGACGGTATCACCCTCGATAAGTAAAAACAAAATTTAAAAGATTTGGTTGTTTCTGGACAATACAAAATGGGAATAACTAAAAAAATTTAAAAACTAAGAAAAACGGTAAGCTAAAATAACTGGTAATACCTCCTTTTTAGGATAGAATAGTACAGGAAGTGGTTATAACTATACTGTAAATTATATACGAACCCTTTAATCAATCACAGGGCTTTCGACACGGCCGTAGCTGTTTTTCTGCTTTAATACATATTTGACAAGAAAGCGCAAAAATTTAAGCAGGGTAAACGAAGGTTTATTAAAGGATTATGTGATAACAACAATCACACTATTCTGCTTAATTTGCTACAAAGATTCTCGTTTTTTCGTAATTATAAGCGAGCTTATTAAGGTAAGCTTCAAATAGGAGTAGGGAACCTTCGGAATTTAAACTGGTATATTATCTACAAGGTTTTATTTTAAGCCCTCTTTTTTTTTTTTTTCTAACATATATTTACACGAATTTTACAAATTTATGGAAGAGTATAACTTAAAATTCAATAAAGGTAAAACCAAAAAAAACCAAGCCTGTTTACAAAAAGGCTTTAAAATACCATGTTAATAAAGAAGCCCGAAAAGTAGGTTACTCACAAAAATTGACAATAATTAGCGAAAAATGAGCTACGTTATATGCGCTATGCTTTTGTTAACACTATTATAGGATCTAAAGCTGATGCCATATAAATTAAGAAAAAATGCAATGATTTCCTTGACTCGCTAAAACTAAGTCTTAGTGAAGAACAGACACTTATTACCAATCTAAAAGACCGTTTTTTGTTTTTGTTTTTTTGCTATTTAATCCAAATTAGCCATTACAAAGTAAGAGAATACTTCATAAGATACCACGGTAATTTAAAAAGGTGCTATGAGCGCCCCGTAGCCGGGATATCTTTATATAAAAGTTGACGCAAACAAAGTCAAACTAAGTCTGCAAAAAAGAATTTTTAAACGGAGTGGTGAACCTAATCCAAATTTAAAATATTTAGTTAATACTCAACACGCCACTATTTTGCAAATGAACTATATACTTAGAGGACTGGCAAATTATTACAAACTCGATAACAATTTTAGACACAAAAAATGGTAAGTCGCTGGAACTATATTTTTTATATTGCCCAAGTATTCGCCGCCAAGTACAAACTACACAGTATAGCGAAAGTATTAGCTAAAGCCGTAAAGGATTTATGAAAGCCTATACAAGTGTCTAACCTTAAGGAAAAGTGATTGGACAAACAGAACAAAGAATTTGGGAATACCTTAAAACAAAAGTAAAACAAAAAATAAAACAAAAAACAAACCTAAATTACAATTAGGTATTCCATATACTAAATACAACACAATTCTTATGCCAGATTACGCACCTCTAAGCAAAAATTTAATTTTACCTTCTGGACAACCTTTACAACTAATCACACAAATTCCAATCCGCTTGCAGCTTTAAACTTATTTGTATCACGTATCGCCCGAATAGCTAGCCCTCGAAAGCCAAAGCCAGGTTAAAATGGTAAATGTATATTATATAAGGAATTTTGTCCAGCCCAAATGTAAGAATGCATTATATAAAGGGTGTAAAATACCTTAAGGGTACATCTGTACACACTCTAATGATGCGCAGGCTTAACTGTAGCAAGCACCTTTGTGTCAAACCCATCACCGTATGGCCCACAAAAATGGACTAATGCGTTTGATTCTAACCAAAAGTAAAAGTGTTCTAGATAATGACGAAACTTAATTCAAAATCTTTCATAGTTAATATAAGTAGTAGTTGGAGAGCCTAGTGACAGGTGACTGTCTCGCTGGGTTCGGGGAGGACTTTAGTACGCTTTCGAGCCGAACTTTTTACTCCACATGTAGTAATAGAAGGTAGAGCGTTAAGCTTAATTACATCAAAAAGCATACTATTTAATCATGTTTATTTTATATAAACAAACTATTTCTCCAGAAGAAATTGACCTAAAACAAGGTATTATTAAATTTTTCACATAAAATAAAGGATATTTTTATCAAAATCAATTCTGTTTTTATTTAGCTGGTTTATTTGAAGAAAATGGACAAATTTTTTTAGCAGCTTTAGGTATTACTACTTTGAACAGAATACTAAATCCTAGAATAGTATTTACTTCACATATAAATAATTTGGGGTTATATGTATATATTCAATTTAAACTAGGAGGAATAGAACGTTTTAAAAAAGTAAGGGCAGAATACTCTTAGGTATATTATTGAAGATGTTCAAGGTATTCTCTTCTTTTTGACTTGATTCATGGAAAACTTCAAACACCTAAAAATATTAAATTTAATGAATTAATTAAGTTTCTTAATATTAAATATTCTTTAATAATACCAGAAAATTTTTGGATACGGCTTTTAAACTTTAGATATAATAGTTGGTTTACAGGATTTACTGAAGCTGATGGCCATTTTGGTATAAAAAGAAAATAAACCTAAATCAGAAACACGAAAAAGATCTGTTAGTGAAAATGTAACTATCCACCCTTGGTTATAAATTAATGACAGGTTTTACGGATGCTGAGGCTTCCTTTATGCTTTTTATTATACAAAAAATGTAAAATAGGGTATCAACCTCATGCGTTATTTCAAATAGGACAACCTGAAAAGGATCGAGCATTGTTATAAACATTTAGAGCATCTTTAGGAGTTAATTTTGCAAAACAAGACAAAAATTCAATTCATTATTAAGTTACTTCCGTTAAAGATTTAAGAGTAATTGTTGATCATTTTGACAAATATCCATTAATTACGCAAAAATTAACTGATTATGTATTTTTTACACAAGGATTTGAACTAATTCTTGCAAAAGAACATCTTAGTGAAGAAGGATTAAAAAATAGTTGCACTTAGAGCCTCAATTAATATAAGGCTATCTAATGAAGTCAGTCTAAAAAAGGCATTTCCAGATATTCTTCCTGCTCCAATACCTCTTAGTCCTATAGTTCCATAAATACCGAACTGGGTTGCAGGATTTACAACGGATAAAGGTTGCTTTTTTTGTTAATGTTAACCCACGTTTAAAAGCAGGCGCTCAGATTCAATTAAGGTTATATATTTATAAGCATTCTCGGGATGCTCAATTAATGATAAGTTTAGTTGATTATTTAAATTGAGGTTATTATGTTGTAAGAACACAAACAAGCGGTGTTAAAATTTTCATATTTAACTGATAAAATTATTTCTTTTTTAATTTTGTTTAACGGGATAAAAAGGTTAGAGTTTAAGAATTTCTGTAAAATTGTAGATATTCTGAAAGATAAAGGCCATCTAACAACCAAAGGAATAGAGAAAATTTTTAAAATCAAAGACAAGGAAATTTAAATTTTCCATATGAATAAAGAAATAAATAATTATTCCTACTCGTTTACTCGTCTGGTATTAGTATTAAATTTAGATTAGATCAACGATCATATGATAAACCTAATTATTCTTCTATGTATCCTATTATGGAAAGTATAGCCTCACTTTTATCACGAAAACTTAATATTTATAAGATAAATCAACAGTCTAATTCTAGAGAAGTATTGTATCTTAGTGTAACCGGTATAAATAAATTTATTTTAAACTATTTTAATAAATACCTTTGATAGGTGAAAAGGGAAAAGATTTACAACACTGGGAAGTAGTTTATATAGTTTATAAACAACATCTTACTGAGGCGGGTAAAATAAAAATTAGAGCGATAGCATCTGAAATTAAAAATTATAAATAACCTTTCATTTTTTTTTCTTACAAAACAAAAGCAAGTAAACTTTTTACAAAAGTATGTCAAAACCTATAGTGCCTTCTATAAATTTGACTATATGCTGGAAATTTCTAAAGCTTTAAATACTCCTCATTATAATAATATGGAAGTAAAAATTTTAAAGATAATTATATGAATAATCAGCAGGAAACCAAAATACTGATAATTATTTTAGCAGGTTCCTCAGAGACTATACGTCAAAAATTAATACGTTATAAATAGTAAACCTATTGATTAAAATATAGTCCAGCCATTACTGAAAGATAATGGATAATTGACATATTTAGGTAACCACACCAAAGAAGTAAAAAGTGGATTAATGTTAGGTATAGTATTATTTATTATAAGTGAAATATTTGCTTTCCTATCTGTCTTCTTTCGACATGGACAATCTTCGAGGGAGATAGAGGTAACTCATCTCATTTACGCACTGATTATTATCGTAAAAAGGTTAAGCAATGTGCTAGAGTTCAACGAAGCTCTGGTATAAGGAATTGTTAAACGGGTAAAAAGTATTGGTAGATTCGTTAAGAATTTGTACTCTAGTTCCCTACCTAGTTCTTTTAATAATTTCAGTAAAGCGAAAGCTAAGCTTCATTTTAAAAATGGTTAACATAGGGCCGAACATCTACCTTGAACGGGGTCAATAAAATTAATGGAGTCGTTATCTGAAGACGTAATGATTCTGATCAGTATTAATAGACACACCATCAAAGAAGATTACTGAAAATATTTAACTGAGTTACTGATCTGTATAAAGAACAAAAACTCAGGAACTCCTCAAAGCCTAAACATGGGAACCCCGAAAAAGTTAAAATCAAGTAATCTTAATACTAGCCCTTCTCTCACAGTTAGAATCACATAAAGAGCAGGAGTCAGATTTCTGACCTGGTATGTAACAAATCCTTTATGGTCAGTTTATATCGGACTAGGCGGGGGCAAGATATCTGAAAAAGCAAACGTCTTAGGTAATGCTAAGAATACTGGCTATTTTATTAGAGCAAATAAACTACAAAGCCAGGGACTAATTAGTGGTCGTAGTCCGCTGAATTCAGTGTGCCTTAACATGGTTTCACAGTCTTTTTCTTCTGGAAGAAGATATTCCACCCAGGAACTCAAATCTAATCGTTTGAATAGGTCGGAACCTTTTTCACTTTTAAATCTACTAAAAAAATTTAATTACAGAGGCTCTCAATTAAAGAATCTCTAAAAGTAAAATTAAAAAAGAAGAAATTGGTGAAACTTGCTGAAAGATATGGTATTTTCCACACCAAAGTTCAGCATGCTCAAATTCTTATGGTAAGATCTCTTCTGTTTAAAATACATGCAGTTAATCTAATTGCTAAAAAAGAAAGCAGGGTCTCAAACACCCGGAGTGGATACTGAGATTTTTGACAAATCTGATATCACCTTATCCGAAAACCAATTAGCACAATGGTTAAGAAATATGGTGTACCACCCCCACGAGGTATAGGCCTAAACCTGTAAAAAGAGTTTGAATACCTAAACCAGGTAAAACTTAAAAAAGACCGATAGGTATTCCAGCTATCACATATAGAGCTCTTCAAACACTTGTCAACCTGGTCCTACTACCTCTAGTAGAACTAACAAGCGACAAGGGGGGGGGGTTCAGACCGTATAGAGATTGCAAAATGGCGATTTTAGCAGCACGAATGCAATTGAGATCACTCTCACTAAATACTCAAAAACAGGCTTTCAAAAAGGGTTAAGATAATTTATGAGAATATACCCAGTTTAACGAAAACAAATACATCCTTGATGCCGATATTAAAGGTTTCTTCGATAATATTAGTCACGAATGGTTGTTATCGAATCTATTTCTACACCCTATTCTTAAAGAGTTCGTAAGATTATGGCTTAAAGCTAATATCTTAGATGCTGGAACCTTTACCGTTTCTACAACTGGTATTTCGCAAGAAGGTATCATTTCTCCTACCCTGGTTAATTTTACATTAAATGGGCTAGAAAATACGGTATATAAATCTATCCATCCTATAACAACTTTTAAATTTAGAAAACTTGCTATCCGGAAAAATGGTAGAAATATTACAGCGGTATCACTAGGAGTTGCGAATGTGCGTTATGCTGACGTTTTCATTGTATTTGCAAAGATTAAAAATATTCTAACTAAGTACATTCGTCCTGCAATTGACAAATTTCTAGTAAAAAGGGGGTTATTTTTATCAACTGTGCCTCAGAAAACTAAAATGTTTACATTAAGGGACAAGAATGCACAGATGGACTTTCTTGGTTATACTTTCAAATACAATACAAAATGGTCGTAAAAAAGATCCAAATTTTACCAAAAAGGATATGCTAGAGGGATAGCTCTATATCCTAATAAAGAAAAAGTAAGAAATTTCATACAAAAATTAACCAGCATATTTAGGGCTTCAAATAACATGTCAGCTGCAAAATTAATTACTAAATTAAATTCCATCATAAAAGGTTGGGCAAATTATTATAATTTGGAAAATTCCTCTCACTATAAAACAATCGTTGCGCGTGCACTATATTTGAGCTGCTGAAGCTGGATGAGAAGAAAACACCCTACTTTAGGAAAGAGAATGTTAGCTAGAATGTACTTTTTACAAGAAGATACTGAAAAATCCAAAGAAAAAAGAGTAACCTTTTTCAAATTTTTAAATAGAACTTGAAATTTTAGAGGCCTTTCTTTTAAAGATAAAAGATTTTTTAAGAATAACTCTGATAAAAATATCTACTTACTGGATCCTACAAATGCTGCTAATATTGTAACCACCACTAGAAACGTAATTCCTACGAATCTAATAAAGGTAAATGCGTTCCACGATGATATAGCAAAACTGAAAGATTTCAAACTCAAAGTAGCTATTGCCTCAAGTTCTAGAGTACCTAGCCTTAATAAAAAATTATTACAAAACAAAAGGGACTATGTTCACTTTGCTTGAAAGAAATCAATTCAGATTTTCTATTACATAATTCGGTTCAGATTCACCATATAAACCCGAATAAGGATGGAGGAAGCAAATTCGCAGTGAAAAATCTTACTTTAACCCACATTTGGTGTCACCGAAAACACAAACATTAGTTTATTAATTTATTTAAAGAACTAATTACCATATAACTGTAAGCAGACAGTCTGAAGGTTCCAGCTCTACTCATATGCCTGAGCACAATACAATCTACTGTCTTGTTTTGGTGAGCCGTATGCGCTGCGAGGTGCACGTACGGTTCTTTGAGGGGTATAGTCGTGAGACTTGTTCTATCTCTAGTTGGGCATTCTTCCACTCAAGTTTATCACCTGCAATAGAAATAGGAGGTACATGGCCTCCTTTAGGAATCACACCCTTGGATCCTTTTGCTATACCTGTGCGCCCTTTAATTAATATAATGCCCGTCGCACTAACGACCATAACTAAACTAACGTTACGTAAATCAACAGACTTACCTATAATCGAAATGAGGAGGGGAGTGGAGCATGTCGGTAAAGTCGAAAAACAAACTAGTTACAAGATTGTAATCGGCGAGATAAATTTTATCCACGGTCTAATAACACATCCGTTCCAGGACGCAAAACTGAGTTTGAAAGTAACTGACACAAATTTATTCAATTCTACTATAGAAAAGGTATATGTAGTAGAGAGTTTATTGAATAGGACAGACATAACATATGTAAAGATGAGACCTACAGATAGAATATCAGACATTATACTAAGAACTGGGGATCGCCTAAGGGAAGCAATTCCTATGTTGGAACAAAAGGCCAATAACTACCAATCAAAAGGAAGTGGCGACGGAGTGATCGTAGTACGAAAAGTTACCAAAATTTAACTACAGGAAGGGTCACAGGAAATTTAATTGATATGAAACTTGCAGGTGTAAATTAACGCGAAACTCCTCTATCAATAACTAGAAAGGGATTTTGCTATAGTCCTAACATTTTAATTCAAAAAAGATATATATCAAGTAAACCTCTTAAGACCTAAATCTATATAAAGACGCATACAACAAAATGAAATCCATACCTGGAAATATGACAAAAGGTGTGAACGGAAAAACATTAGATGGAATGTCGATAGCAAAACTGACTAAGTTAAGAGACAGTATAATAGATTGATCGTTTGATTTTAAGCCTACTAGAAGAATTTATATACCTAAAGCTAATGCTACAAAAAGAGCTATAGGAATACCTAGTACAAGGGATAAAATTGTCCAAGTCGTGTTAAAAGATCTAATGGAAGATAAATTCGAAGAAAACTTTCAGCCCGCTTTTAGGAAAAATAAATCTTTGCACCAAGCCCTAGCTAAAGCAAGAAAAATGATTGGGGTCACATGAATTATTGAAGGAGATATTAAAGGCTATTTTGATAACATTGATCAAGAAATATTGAGCAAGTTCATCTAAAGCCGTATAAACCCTAATAAAACTATTCTTAATCTAATTTGGAAATTTTTAAGAGCAGGATACCTAGAAAGAGGAGATGAATACAAAAACTCGTTTTTATTAGTTTTCCAAGGGGCCCCTATGTTGTCAAATTTATATCTAACACCATTTGATGAATTCGTAGAAGAGTTAAATAAAAATTGTATTAGCTTGCCTATTTCAAAAATGAACCCTGAATACCTCAAATATCAAACTCTTATTGCTAATAATAGGAATAAACTAAAAAGAAACAAAAAGAAGTCAGGAAGAAATATCGGAGATAAAAGAACAAATTAGAACAAATAGTGTTTTCCTTAGAAAACTTTCTTCGTCAGTTCGTGTGGGTAGTCGAATATACTATGTAAAATACGCGGACGACTTAATAATCGGTGTTTTAGGACCTAGAAGTCTAGCTATAGAAATTAGAGACTTAGTAAAAAACTTTATAAGGAAAGAATTAAAACTAGAACTTAGCATGGAGAAAACTAAAATAACCAATGTTGGTTCAGAATACGCAAAATTTCTAGGCCACTATATTAAGGTACAAACAAACTCGCAAAATATTTCCTCTAGAAGAAGGAATAGCAAAACAGGAAAAATTCTTAACAGTAGGAAAGCTACTGGAAAACCACAAATTTTGGTCCCCAAAAATATTGTTAAAGAAAAACTTATAAGCAAAGGCTTCGCTCTAGCAAATGGTATGCCAAAAAAATGTAATAAATGAATTTTCCTACCTGACCAAAATATTATCCAAAGATTTAATGGAGTATTAAGAGGCCTTATGAACTTCTATAACATGGCTGAAGACAGAACATCACTTAGTGAAATGATATATATCTTAAAATTCTTCCTAGCTCACACATTGGCTGCTAAACATAAACTTTCTATTAAAAAAGTATTTAAAAAATATGGTACTCGAATAAAAAAATTTGTAAATAAAAATAAAATTTGTGAGTTCGATGAACCACTGTTATTGTCGGCTAAATACCTAAACGAAAAATACTTCAGATTAGAAAAAAAACCGAAAATGTTAACACCAGCTGCGCACAAAAAATGGGCAGAAAATATCGATCCATTTAATACTCTTAATTTCGACGTTAGACCTCAAAACTTATTAGACCAACCTTGTTTTATATGTAAGTATACGGAATCAGTAGAAATGCATCACCTTAGACATTTAAAGGATACTAAGGACAAAGAAACTCTAATTAAATTTATGAGTAAAATACGTAGAAAAGTAATACCTTTGTGTCAATTGTGCCACCACAATGTTCACTCCGGAAAGTCTGGAGGCTTAAGTTTGGTATAAATGAAAAAAAGATCAAACGCTTGAAGAAAATAGAATTATAAATGACTAGAAAATTTTTGGAGAGCCGTATGCGGGGAAACTTGCACGTACGGTTCGGAGGGAGGCTATTCGTTGCCAGTCGAAAAATCACGGTGCGGGCAGTCGACCCAACTTATTAAATACAATCTTATTATTGAGTAGTGGTGTTTGCCACAAATGTGAAATATCTGATTTAATTTTTTGTATGGCTAGTACATTGCCTTTTAGTACTCCCAGGATTAATCCTTTATACCGTATAGGTCCTCACAATATAGATATACTTAGTTTTTTAGTAGGTTCATTATTGGGTGACGGATCTATGGAAAAATCTGTAAATGGGTCCCGTTTTGTTTATTATCAAGCTAAAGTTAATGGTGAATATTTATTATGGTTACACAGTTTCATAAGTAAATTAGGATATGCACACCCGGAAATACCAAAATTATATTCAAGGCCTTTAGTCAAAAGTGATGAAATTAGATATTATTATAAATTTAGAACTTTTACCTTTTCTTCATTTGATTGAATATATGAATCTTTTTATCCAAATGGAACTAGAAAAGTAGTACCTAAATATATAGACAGTTATTTAACTCCATTAGCTTTAGCTGTATGAATGATGGATGATGGAACATCTATTAAAAATAAAGGATTTAAGTTTTGTACTAATGGTTTTACACTTAAAGAAATACAATATTTAGCTTTAGTTTTAAAAAATAAATATAATCTTGAATCTTCAATACATAAAACAGGAATAATCAATCAATATAGTATTTATATACCTAAATCTAGTTTTAAAGAATTAATAAAAATAGTAGCTCCACTTTTTCATCCTACTATGTATTATAAAATTAGTAATTTTGATCCTTTAGTACCTAAAATATAAAACATTAAACAATGTAAATTAGGCGGAAAAGGTGACAAAATGTTTCTTTATAGCTAAATTATAAATATTATATTCAGTAACTAATTTGTAAGTACAAAGGTCATCACACTGTTGCTAGCTGACTTGAGCAACTGCGAGTGTGTTTTAACCAATAATATTTGTAGCCTTTTATAAAAAAATTATAAATATTTGCCCTTTTTATTTTTATTGCCTTTTATTACAAATAATAGCTTCCTGCTTACGCAACAAATTGTATAATAATAAGCTAAATTTTGAGTGGGTTAAAAACAGTTATCTTGTTATAACCTTAAGCAAAGTACCGTCAAGACAGATGAGGATAATTAATAACAAGTAAAAATATAAAAAAGAAAACAAAATTAAATCAATATTTTATATAGTCAAATTTTTTTAATAAATACAATTTAATTATTAAATTTTGGCGACACTAATGAAAACGGTCAACGTAATACATTTGAATTATAAGACCGTCGGTTTAATAACTAAAGAAGTTAAATTAGCTTTTTTTTAAATAGATCGCTACAGACTGGTTCATTGGTGGGTGTTTGTTATTATTAAATTATAATATACAAATGCTTAATGTACAGTCGGAATCTCAATAAGAATTATAATTTATTTTAAGTATAAATTTTATATGTTAAGTAATATAAGAGTTATTTAAATAAAAATTCTTTTCAAAGGCTTTATATTAATTTCAAAAGGTACAGCAAATTTGAAGAAACAATTTAATGTAAAGTACAAGGACTATAATATTCAAATGTTTAAAAAGGTTTTAATGCTTTCTTAAATTTATTATAGTTGGAGATTTGGCATTTGTTACTTATGGACACCACGCTTTAATAGCAGGAAATAGAAAAGGAGCAATAGATGGAGGAATCTTTACAATACTATTAGCATTAATATTCACTGGATTACAATACTTTGAATATTCTGAAGCTGGATTTACAATCTCAGATGGTGTATATGGATCAGCCTTTTATGCTAGTACAGGTTTACATGGATTAATCTTAGTAGTCCCTAAAAATTTTAATATATTAAAAACCGAGCCAAACATTATTAAAATAATAAATTACTTTAATTTTAGCACTAGTTATATTACTAAACCTTAAAAACAAAAAAAAAACAAAAAATAAAATTAGATTTTACCAACTCCTGCCTATCTAAAACTTAATACGACTTCTTTAAATTCACTTTTAAATAAAATTGACTCAAGTCTAGAGTTGCAATCGCCAATAAAAACACAAAATTAATATATTCCTTGATTACATAAGCACTTAGTTTTTAAAATGGTTTACTGGTTTTACAGATGCTGAAGGAAATTTCAATATAACCTTAAAAAAATTAAATAATAATAATTATACTACAGCAATGTTAACTTTTCAAATATTTTTACATATTAATGATTTATGTGTATTAGAGTATATTAAAAACAAATTAAATTGCGGGCATATTTCTATTTCAGGTTTTAATTGTCATTATTTTGTAAACGATAAAAATTTACTTATAAAAGTGATAATACCTATATTTAATTCTGTTTAATTAAATAGTTCTAAATATTACCAGTTTATTGTTTTCGAAAAAGCGGTTAATTTATTTAAAGAGAATAAACATTTATCACCTGAAGGTAAATTAGAAATGATGAATTTACATAAGGAAATAAAAAAGAATAATTATTATTTAGCGCATTCTCCTGAAAATTTTAATAATCTTCATTTAACAAAATATTGGTTAGGTGGCTTTATTTAGGAGACGGAAGTTTTTCAATTGGAAATTATAAACCCCGCAGGCTCGATTAAAATATGAAAATCATATTAAAGAATTATTTAATAGAATTAAAGAGTTTCGTTTCAATTTTAAATATTGAATCTAATATAATTATAACAAAACCTCAAAATAGTAGACCGAATGTTACTGTTACTGTTACTGTTGTCTTAGATATAAATTATATAGCATCTTTAAATTTTAAAGTTTTACCTCTTTTTTTTCAAATTAAAAATCAAATAAGTCAAGTATTTTAAAAATTAAAAATTAAAGGATTTTAAAGATTGGTCTATAGTTATAGATACTGATTATTTAGGTTATCATTTAATTCCATAAGGTAAACTATTCATAAGTGAAATTAAAAAAGGTTGGAATAATTTTATAAATTTTTCATCTGCACTTAACTGAATACAAGGCAAGGAATTGGAATTAATGTCAGCCTGAAAATGGAATCGCGAAATCAAAAACTAGATAATATAAAAAATAATCTTTTTGTTTTTTTTGTTTTTTTTGTTTTTTTTGTTTTTTTTGTTTTTTTTTTTAATCAACCCTTCATATGAAATGCCACCTACTTCTTACAGAAGGTATAAGATATATTAGAGGAACCAATAAATTAGTTTCATAAGGTCTAAACAATAATTTATATTGATACTAGACTTAGTAATAATAAAAAAATTAATTTTCCTAGTATTTTAGAGTGTAGTAGAGTAGAGTTTTAACCGCCATTAAACAGAGCTAAAATTAAGAACAGTTTATTAACTGGAGAGAAATATAAAAATTATAAATTTATTTTTTTTTAAAATCTTAATTTAGGTAAGTAACCAGGGGCTTATATTAAAGAAAGAAGAAAGAAGAAAAACCGAGCCCTAACATTTTTATAAAAAGATAGTTGGCATGCAAGTGTCAATTGCAATTGAATAGGTGGTGTTTTTATCTCGCACGGTAAAATATTTTTAATAACTATATATTTTTTTAGAAAATAGGGTTAATTACAAGAAGTTCCTTAAATTTATTTTTTTAGGATAATTTGTAGCCAAGCATATATTAATATATATTCATAAAAATATATGAAGGTTCAACGACTAGTAGGTGAGTATTATATTTACAATAATCCTGCCACGAATGCCCTACAATACTAATATGTTCTTATTAATGTTTTTGCGTTGTATCCCATTAAGGGTATAAGATAATACGTTTTACGAAAAAGTAATAAATCACAAAACATAGAAGGTACGAATAATTAATAGTATTGATGACATAGTCTGAACAGTAATGTAAATTACTGAAGTAATAAATAAAGAGTTATTACGCTAACAAAATTGTACATGTAATTGTAGGAACAATCTTTATTGCTGTAGCATTAACAAGAATAATTAACTACCATAGTACAACAAAACACCATTTTAATTTTGAAGCTAGTATCTTATATTGGCGTGCGCCGTTTGGCTTAATTAACGCCCACTTGAAGAAACAAGTCAGAATTGTAGTTATATTCTGTAAACTAATCGACTCATCAAAGCTAGAAATGGTGGAGAAAACAGAGCATGTCGATGAAGCGAATGACGAGATAAGATCTATATTTTATGATCTTTCGCAAAGTACATTACCTACGATTACGTTATTACACAATCAGATGTCAAAGTATCATCATATACTCAGATCAACGAAAAGTATATTAATTGTTTCAGAAATGATTTGTCAGTTCAGTCCTGAAACTACAACAATTATGAAATACCCAACCAGGGCTAATTGTGGGGAATCTAAGGGTAATTATGACGTTAAACAGAGAAATACGGGATTGCCTAAGGGTATAGTACATAGTGTACGTGCCTATGGTGACGGAGTTCCAATAGTATTTAATACTAGTAATACTACTATTAGAAAAGTGGAACAGCGAAGAAACTTAACAACGACTAGTGCCAGTCCTAGTGATCGCAATAGTTCGAAGTTAAACTTAATAAAACTTGATAATAACAAGTTTACTAATTTATATACAAGTATGTATGACATACGTTTACTAACCGAAGCATATTATACTATAAAATCAAAACCTGGTAACATAACACCGGGTGTAGATTCAGAGACGTTGGATGGAATATCCGAAAAATGTATAGAAAAATTGTCGGAATCAATAAAAGACTGTACGTATAAATTCAAGCCTTCAAGAAGAGTAGAAATACCTAAAGCTAATGGTAAGATGAGACGAATCTCCGTAGCATCTCCGATAGACAAAATAGTTCAACAAGCTATGTATATGTTATTAAATGCTATATATGAACCAAAATTCCAAAATAGTAGTCATGGTTTTAGACCTCAAAGAAGTTGTCATACGGCTTTGAAAGAAATCGGAAAATGATCGGGAACAACCTGAGCTATCGAAGGAGACATCGCAAGTTACTTTGATAGTATTAATAAACATAAATTAGCGCATATCTTATCAGAATCCATAGAGGATAAAAGATTTATTGATCTATTTTGAAAATTCTGTAACGCTGGTTACTTAAAAGACAGTATAATACATAACGACAATACTGGTGTACCACAAGGAGGGGTAGTTTCTACAATATTGTCTAACATATATTTAGATAAACTAGATACATTCGTAGATAAGCTGATTAAAGAAAATACTAAACTTCCTATTTCAAAAAATTGTCCCAAGTATCGGAAAGTCTATTACGCTTTAGAAGATGCATTAAGAAAATATAAGAAAACAGAAGATAAAACTTTCTTAAAAGAAGCCTTAGAAGTGAAGAAAACATTGAAAAAGATGCCGTCAACGGTACGTATAGAAACTAGAGTTACATATATAAGATATGCAGATGATTGAATAATAGGCGTAATAGGGGATAAACAGTTAGCAATTAAGTTAAAGAATCAGATAAAATCTTATCTAAAAACAGAGTTAGACCTAGAATTGTCAGAGGAAAAAACAAAAATTACTCATTTAAAAACCGAAAAGGCAAGATTCTTGGGAACAGATATATTTACAGCATCAGGAAGTGCCAGTAGTAAAGACTTAACTAGAAAAAAAGTAATAAAGAAAAAAGTTACTCTACAAACTGGTAAGAGTTTTAGTTATAAATTACGTACAGCACAGACTAGAATTGGTTTCAGGGCGCCAATGTTGGATATATTAAAGAAACTTGCACAAAAAGGGTTTATAAAGAATTATAATCCAGATAAGAAATTATATGGTGAGGCATCATATATTGGTAAATGAGTATTTCTAGATCATAAAGAAATAATTATGAGATATAATGCCGTGATTAGAGGTTTATTAAACTATTATTCATTTGTGGACAATAGATATAGTATGAACTCTTTAATCAAATTATTCTTAAGACCTTCGTGCGCAAAAACGTTGGCTAGAAAATTTAATCTTAACTCTAGGGCTCAAGTATTCAAGAAATTTGGCCCTCTATTATCATTTAAAGATGGGAAAGAATCCACATCTCTACATATACCTTCAACTTTTACAAGAACTAGGTCATTTAATGACCAAAACATATGTGAACCAGATTATTTAAAAGCATTAAATTTCAAAATTAGGAGTCACATAGCATTGCAGAAAGAATGTATAATTTGTGAAGACACAAATCAAGTAGAGATGCATTATTTAAAACACATAAGAAAGGGTCCAAAATCTAATAACTTGAAAGCAATAATGTCGGCACTGAACAAAAAAAACAAATTCCAGTCTGTAAAAAATGCCACTTATCCATCCAAACAAACAAAGGTTTGTATAATAGCTTGAAACTATCTGACTTATCAAGCAAACAAAACTAACGTACAAATATAAAATAGGAATTTAAATGCTTTTTCGTGGAGAGCTGTATGCAGTTAAAGTTGCACGTACAGTTCGGTGGGAACTTTCTTATATCAATAAAGTGGTATAGGCTAGTGACCCAACATATGGTTGATGTTGTGTGGCTATTTTGTGCGCCATTGTGGATATATTTTGGTAGTGTAATGCCAATCGTAGCAGTGTTAATTCTCATAGCTCTGAGGGTTGCTTATGAAGGGATAGACACCAAGGTTGCAGTTATACCTTGTAATTCATACGACTTACCTATAACCGAAAGGGATAAGGGAACGCAGCATGTCGTAAAAGCAATAAACGTGAATAAAATCATAAGGTGTGTTGCGAGAAAAATCTGTCAAGGTCTCTCCACTATATTTAGTTGGGCGCTCCAGAACCCTTTATGTGTCACATATGCAATTTCTATAAGGTTAAACAAAAGTGTTAACGTTATAACTGCGGAGATTGAACGTAATTATGGATATGGACCTAAAACAGAAAATGCCGGAATAGAATCAACTGTGGGATCACCTAAGGGAAGTAATTCCTATGGAGACGGAGTCCCAATATTAGGTTTAAGAAAAGGAAGCCATTCTTGAACTAAAGTGGGACAGCGTATGTATTCGACAACTACCGCTGCTGTTAAAGCAAAAGTTTTAAACGGTACGGAATTGCTGTCGGAAATGAAAGTACTTAGTGGAAAGTACACCGGATTGTACAACTTGATATCTTCTGAAAAACTGCTATTAGCAGCTTATCATAGCATCAAATCTAAAACTGGAAATTTGACTTACGGAGCGGATGACACCACTCTTGATGAATTTTCTCCTGAAGTACTAAAACATTTGACTGAGGAGTTACGTAGCGAAAAGTTTAAATTCAAACCAGTCCGAAGAGAGTTAATAAAAAAGGCAAATGGAAAAGTTAGAGCTTTAGGAATTCCATCTCCAGTCGACAAGGTCATACAAAAGGCAATGGCAATATTACTAGAATTAATTTATGAACAACAATTCTTACCTTCGAGTCATGGATTCAGACCGAACCGAGGTTGTCACACGGCGCTTGCTACAGTGAATAGATGAAAGGATACAAACTGAGTAATTGAAGGAGACATAAAAGGGTTTTTTGATAACTTTGACCACAAAATCCTAATTGAACACCTTGAAAAAAGGATAAAAGACCAAAGATTTATCGATTTAGTCTGAAAACTAATCAGAGCGGGTTATGTCGAAGAGGGGATTAAGTGAGACTTTCTTATGGTTACCCCACAAGGAGGCATTCTGAGCCCTATTCTATCGAACATATACTTACATGAATTCGATGAGTACATGGAAGGAATAATATCTGAATATGGTAGCACTATTAAAGATATTACTAAGAGAAACCCAGCACATGATAAGATTACGAGACGAATACAGTACCTGAGAGATAAATACTCAAAAAAAAAAGTGCCTCATGAGATAACTAATGAAATTGAAGCTTTGATAAAGGAACGTAGCAATATGCCTGCAAGACACCCAAATGGGAACAGAGTCAGATATGTTAGATATGCAGACGACTGAATTATTGGAGTTTACGGTAGTCGCGAACTTACTGAAATGATTAAAGTTAAAGCAGCGGAATTTCTAGTAAAAAGACTAAAAGTAGAATTGAGTGAAGAGAAAACCAAGATTACGGATCTCTTCAGTGATAAAGCTACATTTCTTGGATTTTATATCAGAATCAACAAACCAAAAGAAAACAACAAAGTTGTAACCATCTTTAAAGAAACCAGAAGAAAGGTTATTCCTAAAATAGGACAGAATGTTATAGAAATACTAGCCCCTTTTTCTAAAATAATCCACAAATTAATGGAGTTAGGTTTTGTAGAAGAAAGAAAAGACTCAAAAATAAAATACATACCAAAGGCTATGAAATCCTGGATTTTCCTTGATCACCATGGAATCTTGAGTAGGTATAATTGGCTATCTAGGGGATTCTACAACTACTACAGAAATGTGAATAATGTTGCGATTTTCCATTTTATCATTAATTACATTTTGAGGAATTCTTGTGCTAAAACGCTGGCAAGAAAACTGAATTTGTCTTCCAGAAAAAAGGTATTTCAAAAGTTCGGATATGACCTTGAAACTCTAGAGAAACCCAAATTGAAGTTTTACTCAGAAGAAAATTTAAAACAAAAATTGGAATGAAATAGAGTAATAGACAACATCCGTCCCTTTGATGCAGTTAACTGGAAGTTGAAAACTAAAACTAACTTTTGAGACAGTTGTAAGGTATGTGAATCTAAAGAAAATATAGAAATGCAATCAAGTAAGACAAGTCATAAAATCCGGTAAACATATTAAAGGGTTTACACAACTCATGTTTACATTAAACCGTCAATAAATTTCGGTATGTAGAGTGTGTCAGACAAAAATCCATAAAAAAAAAATACGATGGATTGAGTTTAAAATACCTTGAATAATATGGTAAATTCGTAATCATACGTGGAGAGCCGTATGCAGTTAAAGTTGCACGTACGGTTCGGTGGGAGGGCAATCGTTGCCAGCTAAGAAATTAGTAACGGTACGGGTGTTCGACCCTACTATTTGTTTGTGTTTACTTCTGGGGAAATACTTAATCTAAAATAATAATATTTTTAAATATAACACTTGCCTGCTAATATATTATATAATTAAATAGGATAGCACAAATAGTTTAATTCATTTAAATTTTAGCTTAGCTGTTTTTGTTTTCTGCTAAAAGCTAGAATAAATAAATATCAAAAATTTAGTCAAAAAAAATAGTATATAAAAATTAAAATTAAAAAAAATATTTTTGCTTTTCAAATTTGTTGCCTGATTTTGTGTTTAATTAAATTTTACTTTAGCTTAAAAAAAAATAACAGCCTTAAGCCTTAACCAACAAAATTGTGATTTAATATAGTTTAATATTATTAGCTTTCAATTGTAAGTTTATATTAATTATTAATATTTTTATTGCGATCAAGAATAAACCCACTATTTTGTTAATCTAAGCTAATCTAAGCTATTTTAATTAATTTTAAGACACATTTTTGTGGTGAGGGTAACAGCAAGAGATTTTATATTTGTTTTTAAGAAAAATTTTAATTTTACCTTTTTATCCTGTTGAAATGCAATCAATGCTAATCATCAACATATTTATACATTAGTTGAAGCTCAGGGTCAGGAAGCGTGCCAATATTCCTATTAACAGGTAAGCAAAAAGTCAGTCTGGTTTTGGTGAGGCAATCTAAAAAGAATAAAACAAAAAAAACACTCTTTAAAAGAATTATGTATTATAGAAAACTAAATTATAAATAAATAAGAAATTTAATAAAAAAAAATAGGGGAAATCCGATAATGGTAATCAGTTGTACTTGCACTACAAAAATGATAGTTCGATTCTATCTTTCTCCAAGATACAAATTAATAATTTATTGTTTGTTTATTTGTTTGTTTATTTGTTTTTTTAAAAAATTTAGGCAAAAAAAAATACTTGCATAGTGAATTGAATTGATGGATGCTATTTTAATATTTATAACTAAATAAGTAGATCAACCTTTGAATTCAATTTAAGTAGTTAACTATTTTTCATAAATAATAGATTGTTGCAGCCTAAGCTGTAGCTATGGCAAATTTTCTAAAGCTTAATAAAAAAATAAGCCAGATAAAAAAATTTCAATAAATGAATATTATAGAATTATTAATTTGTAATCTAAAGCCAAGTATTAAAAAATTAAAAAGTAAATATAAGGTTTTAAAAAAAACATAAAAAGCAATTATTAAATGTAGACAAGAATGTAAAAAACTTCAAAAAAATGAATTTATCAATTTTATTATTTTTAATAGGAATATTAGGTTTTATATTAAATAGAAAAAATATAATACTGATGATCATAGCCATAGAGATAATGTTATTATCAGTAACTTTATTGGTATTAATTAGTTCATATGGTTTTGATGATAATGTAGGTCAAACATTTAGTATATATATAATATCAATAGCAGGTGCAGAATCTGTTATAGGTTTAAGTATTTTAGTTGCATACTATAGATTAAGAGGTACAATCTCATTAAGAGTACAATAAAAGATGTATTTAAGTATTATAGTATTACCAATATTAGGATCATTAGTTTCAGGATTATTAGGAAGAAAAGTAGGAGTAACAGGATCACATATAGTAACCTGTGGAAGTTTAATAATTAGTTCACTATTAATAACTATAGCTTTCTATGAAGTAGGTTTATGTGGTTCACCTGTATATATTAATATAGGTACATGGTTAGACTCAGAAATCTTAAATATATCTTGGGAATTCTATTTTGATCAATTAACAGTATCCTTAGGTTTAGCAGTTATATATTGTTCAACTTTAATCCATATTTATAGTATAAGTTATTTAGCTGCCGATCCTGCAATGCATTACGGGAAATTGCTACTGTGGGAAAAACTATCAAACTCCGGGGACACCCTAAAGCTTATGATACCAAACTATCCTTTAATTTGGGTAAGTGGCCAGAATAATTCCCTGGGTAAGGTAAAAATACATAAAATGATGGAAACTGAAATGGGCTATCGCGGATCTAAATCAGAAAAAAACTTAATTTCTGTAAAAGAGCAACGAGTAGAAGGTAGTTATTGCAAGCTACAAAAATAATAGTCTGCAATTAAGGTATACTCTAATGGGCGGCGAAAGTCGTTCTCACGTCAAAATCCCTTCTAAACAATTTAATGCTAGAATTTTTTCTACCTCTAATTCACCTTCCAATGTAAACCCTTGGTCATCAATTGAGTGGGTTACTAGATGCTGAAGGTTCATTTTCTATTATAATAATAAGAAATATTAAACGAACTTTAGGTTGGCAAGTTGAACCTATATTTAGGTTAGGACTAGGTAAAATTGATATATCTTTATTATTACAACTACAAAAATATTTAGGGGTGCATTATATAAATAACCAACTCGAAACTTAGTAAATTATTCAGTTTCTTCTATAAAAAATATGTTAAATTTAATTAGTCAATTTGAACAATATTCATTATTAACAAAAGCAGGCTTTGTTTAAAGAAGTCATAAAACTTATGAACAATAAAGCTCATCTTTCTATCGAAGGGTTACAACACTGGCGGTATTAATATAAGATCATCAATTAATTGAGGTTTATCTCAATAAAAAAAGATTTTCATAATAATACCCCTATTAATAGACCAGAAATTATATTTATAGGTATTACAGATCCTAATTGAATATCCTGTTTTGTTACAGGTGATGGGTGTTTTGATGTAAATATTCCTAAAGCAAAAAAAATAAATTAGGATATCGAGTTCAATTAATAATTAAAATAACCTAACAAGAAAAAGATAGAATAATAATGGAATATTTAATTAAATACTTATTTTCAGGTTATGTTTACAAATATCCAAAACAATCAGCTATTAGCTTAACAATATTTAACTATTCAGATATTTATATCACAATTATTCCTTTTTTTGAAACAAAATCCATTATTAGGTGTAAAATTATTAGAATATAAGAATTGGTGTAAAATAGCTAAACTAATTAAAGATGGATCACATCTTACAGTAAAAGGATTGAATTTAATCCGATTTTTAAAATCAGGTATGAACAAAGGTAGAAGTTTTACTTAAATTAAATTGCAGGATAAATTTGATAGCCAAGCACAATCAGAGATTCTTCTCATATTTATCAGCCTTTACAGGTGGTATGTTAATATTAATATGTGGAGGTAACTATTTTGTAATGTTTGTAGGTTGGGAATGTATAGGAGTAGTATCATATTTACTAATTAATTACTATTTCACAAGAATACAAGCTAATAAAGCAGCAATATTAGCCTTTACTATGAATAGAGGAGGTGCTTTTTGAAGTTGGATTTCAAATTTGTGCCTAAAATTATCAAACTCCGGGGACACCCTAAAGTTTAGGATACCAAACTATGGTCGAAAGGCCATAAGTGGCCAGAATAATTCCCTGGGTATGGTAACAAGTCCTAAGATGATGGAAACATAAATGGGCTATCGCGGATCTAAGTCAGGCCTAATGCCTGTAAAAGAGCAACGAGTAGAAGGTAGTTGGTTTTTAGCTAAAATGGCTAGAAGCTTAAGGTGTATTCTAATGGACTGTGAAAACAGTTATCAAGTCAGATTCCTTTCTAAACAA
>Ga0153924_1000472_pt1 | contig 25242 bp, 18 predicted proteins | sample TSNJ008MetaG_FD_104709 | JGI IMG/M metagenome (GOLD analysis project Ga0153924, IMG submission 104709) | Attine ant fungus gardens microbial communities from New Jersey, USA - TSNJ008 MetaG | ecosystem: Host-associated > Fungi > Mycelium > Unclassified | place: USA: New Jersey, Wharton State...
AGGTCTTCAAAAGCTGAAAGCACACTCAAATTACCGCGACACACAGTAGAAGATACCCTTCCATAGCTTATCCATCTCAGATTTTGAGAGAGCATCTTCGGGCGCCTCAGAAAGGAACGCAGCAAGATTTTTCACTGCTTTGTCCCGAGTCTTTTTTTCTTCACCAAAAAAGTCAGCAACTATTCGTGAGAGAGAAAGGGACATCTTGCATACCGATAGAGGCAAAGTATTTGGCGAGCGGGGGAGCATCAACCGCGGATGGCATAGTGGAGGATCAAAAAGGAAGTTTTTCCAATTAGGCTACAGGCCGATGCAATGTATGACTGTGTGATGACTGTGTGATATTAGCATATTAGCATGTCTAAATCTCCCATCACCTGCCATGGTGAGGCTGCGTGCATTTTCCTGTTTCCTAATCATTTACTGGGTTTGTGTAGTCCTTGATTCGTCTATCGGCAAGCCTGCCGAAGGCGTTGAAGTCACTCTTCAGGTCCTTGAGGCCTCCCCCACTGGGGACGCAGTGGGGGCATTCCGATCAATCGCACAAGGGTACATTGATAGAATACTTACCGGCTATGCCATCTAAAAGTTGCACCCAGAGTGACTAATTCGGATGGCCGATGTATCAACTTACTGCCGCCTCGTGGTTCAGACGAGGCAGAGAAGGCTCAGACAGATTTGCAAACCGGACAGACGTACAAGATGAACTTCAAAACAAAACAGTACTTTGAAAAAACAGATCGGATGTCTTTCTACCCCTGGGTCGAAGTACGTACAATTGTTCTGGCAGAATCGACACTGATTATCGATCCCGCAACAAGATCTTGTTTAACATTGAAGATCCCACTGGGCACTACCATATACCTTTACTCATAAGCCCATACTCGTTCACCACATACAAGGGAAGCTGAGGAATTAATGAAATGTTATTTACTCAGGATGATCAACCGTATCACATGTGTGGGTGAGCAAGGAGAAAGATATGCCCAAATGAGATGAGATGCAAGGATGCAGAATGTACAATTGAAGCGTGAAATGAAGAAAGAAAAGAATGGTAATGATCCCTATGCAGCAGCCATGACATTATCGTACCGGTGGGAACCTATATGACCTCCACGCATTGTATTCTTCACGTTTGCAGCAAATTTGTCTCTATTCTTGGTCATCTCCGCAGCTGCCTCTGTTGAACATAGAGTTCAGTAGAGTTCAAAGTTGGTGAATCAAGCATACCCTTATTTAGGGGGTCGTCTGCGTTGGGCTCAAGGAAGAGATACTGCAAACCAACCATGACCGAATTGAGGTTGAGAACAGGTTTCCAGTCTTCTCTCAAGATATTAAGACAGACATTGCCCTCAAGGTCGACATTAGGGTGGTAGATCTAGATGTATTATGATTTAGCCTAAAGGCATGAATCATCTTCCTGGGAGTAGCTATGCGCACCTTGGGTATGCATTTGACCTTGGGTGGTTCATGAGGGTAGTTTGAATTAATGTTGAAGGAAAATCTAAAGGAACCACCCTTGTACATGCCTACGTGAAGGCACCTGTCAATCGACTCGGCTACGGCTCGCATAGTACCGACCTTCATCGGGAGTGATAGTGAGGGTGAAGTTGAGGAGATCAGCGGGATCAGCAAACGCTGTCTTCATTGTGGAAGGTAAATCGAGCTCTGTAAGATCTGTAATCCAAGCATGAACGAGGACCACCTGATAACACAATTTGAGGACGCACCTTTCTGCACCCGAATCTGAGCTGCACTGGTCTTGGGCTTCTTTTTGGCTGCAGCGTTCTCGTCCTTCTTCATGCTCCATAACTATAGTAGTGAGAGGGACTACAAAGGGCTAGTTTCCAAAAAGAACACACCTTAATCATGGTGGTCAGGATGTGAAAGCGTGCTGGAGTAGGGAAATTATAAGGAATCTAAAAAAGGCAATTCCGTCGGTCACGCAGTGCCTCCTTAGTCTATGGCAGGCCATCAATTATAGATCTCTCAATGGACCTCCCTGTTGTAGACTTGGATGTGTTTTTGCTGGGGCCTCACAATTCTGACGCTGTCACTCAGGAATGCAAAAAGGTTTGTACTAATCGTGTGGGGATCATACTTTCACATCAATTCCGTTGTAATTAGGCTGCAGATGCACTGATAACCTACGGCGCTCTCATTCTACATGACTCGCGCGTCCCCGAAGAGGACAATTCTCGCTTCCTTGACCTGCTAGAAGACTACTTTGCTTAGCCAGAAGACAAACTCAGGAAAGATGAGAGGCCAGAATTCGGTTATCAGATCGGTGTTACACTTGAAAATACCGAAAAGCCAAAATGTGCTGTCGATGAGTCATGTCTCCATATCATTGAGAAACTCGAGCCTTCTGAGAGACCTTTGGACGTATCTGCTCACCAACCTGACCCCAAATGTCGGTTCTTTTGGAGGACGGCCGAGGTTCCACCCTATGTGACACAGTATCCGCTCTTGAATGCACCCAATGTTGTTCCAGAGAACGAAGAAATCAGAAAACGCTGGTCACCGATTATGGAACAGTGGGGAAAGGCAATGAAAACGGCGTAGGTAAAAGAGACCGCGGTTGAGAGCTGACATCTGACTCACAAATAGCGTCGCCGATCTCGCCGACATGACCGCCATTGGATTGGGTTTGCGCGCTGAGACCTTTCGAGAGGCCGGTCAATATGGGTAGGCCTTCCCTATTCGCCTTCGCCACTTTACTCAACACATTACAGTCCCCATCTGCTTGCGCCGACAGCTTCGGATCTTGCAAAGTACGGCAAAAAGGACACTACTCTTGCCGGCTTTCACACAGATCTCAACTTCCTTACCATACATGGACGCTCTCGTTATCCTGGCCTCCATATCTGGGCACGAAACACTGGAAAGCGTATCCCAGTGCGTATTCCACCAGGAAACAACCTTCTCGTCCAAGCCGGCAAGCAACTTGAACACCTTTCTGGTGGCCTGATAAAAGCCGGTTATCATGAGGTCGTGGTGAATGACAATACCGTTGACGTGAGCATCACCATGAATTTGGACCGGCATGTTATTTATTGGTTCTTATAGACAATCATCAAGCGAAAAGTCGAGTTCCCCGATCGCCCGCTCATTCGTATCTCTTCCACATTCTTCTGGCACCTTTCTTCAGACTTCGATCTGGTGCCTATTCCTGAATTGACGAGACGAGCTCAAGAATTACGTGCTGCACACATTGGCGCTGGCAAGGACGACCTTGGGGATGTTGTCTACAAACCGATGAAAGTTGGCCAGCAAGTTTCGAAGTGAGCATTCGTTTTTTGACGGTGCCATGATTTTCACTAATATCCACAACAGTGAGCTCAAGGACATTGCGCTCATGGCCTAAATATATACAGGGATCATATAAACGAATAACATAGGCATAGACTTGTACTGATGAGTGCGATTACTTTCCGATCAACTAAATGCGGGTATTGTTGGCGTCGTCCTCAGCCGTTCAATCACCAGCACAGATATGACGATGTCATCTATGAAATCGTGGCCTGTCGGCAGTACTTCAAGTCTCTTAGGTTCAGGTAATCTGCCATACTTTCGTGGAGGAGGAGGAGAGATAAATTTCGCGAGGATATGCCCTTGTACTCTATCCTTTGACGAGTAACACTAGTAAACAAGATCAACCTCAATGAAATTCATAAAAGTCTGAACAAGAAGCTCACTGATAAAATCCCATTTGATTCATTCCAGTAAAGCATATGCTTTTCTGTGTCCATAACCCTCCACGCCCAAGCCTGTAAGATAGTCAGCCCCGAAATCAGTGCATAGGCGACCAGCAACAAACAGTCTTGACCAGCCTATAGCTCGTATCTAATAGGTCTGACAGCGCAAACTCTTTGCCTCGTGTGAATACTGTACACTGACTCTTCAGCGTCGCCAAACCCATTCTAAATGATGCACATATCTATCAATCAACTGAAGGGCAGCCTAAATCAACGAAACATACTCGAAGTCGCCAATCGTCTCGCCTTCCCATGATCCACGCCGAATTGTTGTTATATAGCATGAAGGTGTGAAGCAGTTCATGCTGACAGAAATGTAGTAGGCTTCTTGTGGAGCTTCGATATATGCTGGAGCAGAGAGGATCATGCTGTTAGGTGGGACATTCTGAGGAGCGAAGGAATATGTAATAGATGTCGCTGGTCGTCTTGATTCCAGATACCTATTGTATAATTCTTACATGAGACCAAAGATCCTGAGGATGGAGAAGGATTAAGACAAACCCAGGTGGTGTAGCAGGCTGTGATAGATTTCTCAGTGGATGGGCACTTAGAGGCGGTGAGGGTGGCAGAGGCGTCCGTGTGCCATTGGTGGTTAAACTGATCAACGACGAATTAGCACTCAGTGGACCTCCATTCGACGAGGAGTGTCTGAGGAGAGGGGGTTCCAGGTAAAAGCTTGAAGTGCTTTCAGATGATGATTTCAGGGACTGCGATTCACTATAGCACGACAATTGTTGGAGTGAATTGCAGGGCTATGTACCATCCAGCGCTCACCTTTGAGATAGAATTATCATGTCTCCAGCTCAGGATTACAAGAACGTCAATGTGACGAGGGATCTTGAGAAGCTGGGTTAAATGAGGCAATGAAATATAGGAAAACTCCGATGATGCCTGAACAATTATAAATGGTTGTGCCTAAATAGTGAATTTGAGGAAGTCGGCTAGGAATGTATCCCGGAGTCATTTTAGTAAAAGAGACCCTGATCAATATGTTTTGCTGTGACCCCACGATCCAGTTGAATCCTTGACACACGATTTCAAATCTGATACTGAAGGCTATACTTTCAGTGATTGATATGTCGGTCTCATGATAGGATTTGTTGAAGATGCTCACTGCTTCCAGGCTGTGTTCGTGATCATGGGCTGTGATCTCGCAACATCGGACAGGGGCAGCGATTATTATCGAAAAGAGGTACAACTAATATATTCACAGAATTGTGAAGACTCAACTCAGAAGTACTCAGGCCTTACAGCATGGGCAATTGATTGATAGTGTATAGGAAAATACAGTGTAAAGAAAGCTTCTTTTCCGGTAGAGAACTACTTTCTCAAACTCAAGATCAGAAAATCGGAGTAGGATCTTTACTATGTGAGATAACGACCCACCAATCACCACCTACTGAGCGAGCCCCTTCTCATGGGACTCAGTTGCGAAGAACACCTTGAGCACCACAGCATATTACTTGTGTGTCATTCGTTGCAGCCGGCATCGGTGGACAATGGGTGAGCTCATGGTTGTAAGGTCTTATGTAAGTATTCCATTAATAGATCACGGGACAAGAAGATCCTTCTAGCTGTTAACTTTCACTCCTATTGTCCAATCCATCCGAATGTCCGGTTTATTCGCAATCGTAAGACCTTCAACAATATGCTTCGTTTCCATTGACAGCCACTTCGAAGGTCAAACCCACCTGTGTGGGTCTCTTGGGATCTTCTAGCCTCACGCCTCTAACGATTCCAATTTACCTGAAGCACATCGATGATCTAGTATCAATTCTTCGGTTCCACTCTTCTCAGCTTCCTCCTTCACTCGTGTCCTATATCTTCTTCCCTATATCATCCATCCTTCAGCGCAATGCACCCTCGATTATACCTGACCAGATATTTGAGAAGGTATTCATTGTACTTGGCTACCTCTCAGAAAGTTGGTGGTGGCACTGCGAGGCTGCGGTCTGGGAACAGATTTTTATGCTTTGTAGTTCTGTCTTGGGAGGAATTGCAAACAAAGGAAAGGGGAAGGAGAGAGACGATGAAGTCAAGGAAGCTGCTGCTCAATGCCTTTTTGTACTCCTCAAAGAACGTGACGATGATCCGTTGACGAAATCTCAGCAAGCCAATGATCGTCTTGCATACTTTCAAAGTTACGCCCGCTCGCCACATTTCGTACCCGTCCTTGGTCAAACTCTTAGTGCCACGATTTCCATATCCGAATCTCGTTCTCTCTCTTTACAAAAAACGTCCCTCCAAATCCTTCAGGTTTTACTGGAGTTATATACTCCTGACGAGATGTTCCCCGTGGTTCTTCCAGGAATTGTCAGCTCTATGTCTAAAGTTGCTCTCGGTTCAAAGCTGGAGAAACAGTGGGCTCATGGCGAGATCGTGGCGGCAGCGCTCCATGTGATGCAGACTGCCATCATCAAATCTATTGGAGATGATATCTGCATAGTGGCGGGTATATTGAAGCATGCCGACGATTTGGAAGGTCTCTCTGAGCTTCTTGCTCCCTCCGCTGCAGAGTTTGATGAAGCAAAGTCGAGTACGCAGTTTAGAGTTGTGCGGACTCCGTCCTGGCTGAAGGGCACAACGTCTCAGCTTCACATTGCCATCAATGCCTTGGACTTGTTAACAAGGCACCCTAGTCCTGTTGCTCTTCGTGCTCTAATTGAATTTTCTCGGTATGTTCTTGAAGCAACGCCACAAACCTTGACACAAGCTCAGCCTCTCCTCCTTGCATTTATCCTTTCCTCATCTAATTCAACCTTTGATTCTGTATCATGTCAAGCTCGATCGCATCTTCTTTCCTTGCTATCAGATGAAAATAAATCGCACGTAAATTTGATGCAAATTCTGATGCGTCTCACAAGCGAATATCTGTCATCCCTACCTCGCCTCATATTCATTCAGGAAGAGAACAAAGTACAGCATCTGAGCTGCCTCATAAGAGCGGTCTGTAATCTAACAGTCTTGGATGAAGATTCTACTACTACTACTTCTTCCTCGATCTCCGCTATCTCCAAAGGTATCGGAAAGCTTTTGGGGCCAAGTAGTGACATCGAGAAGTGGGGTTGGAGTCTGTTGTCCGTTTTCCAGTTTTCCGACATGTCACTCACAGTCGAGCGGAATTCAATGAAACGGCTTATGCTTGAGAGCGACCCAGACAGTCCTCAAGTCCCTGCTTTCCCTAGTCTTCAGCTCAAAGGTCTAGACATTAATACTTTACAAATACTGGAGCAGATGTTTCGATCACTAGGAGCAGCAGCAGGTGAGACTTGCTTATATGCTATAGAGTGGTTTTTTGGGATCGGGAAGAGTGGTGTTAAGAGGAATGCTGTTGCAGCTATGTGGTTTGCGTGCCGTCTACTGGAAGGAGTGTCCAGTGTCAGCTTAGCCTCAGAAGAAAGTGTCAGTCGTTTGAGGCCCAAACCAGCAAAACGATTGGAGAAACTGGCTAGATCACTGGCCCGAACTCTCTCAGAACAGTGGGATCGGGGGATCGAAGATTCCGATGTTCCACCATCTTCGGATGCTGTTCAGGGCTTGTCTGATGCTCCACTTGTCGAACGGAAAACGGGTTTATCTCAGCTTCATGAGAACCTCAAAATCACTCAGTCATCACCTGCTACAATCAATGAAAATACCGACCAGCCAGTCAATCACCGTGTTTTGTCCCTACAAACGCTGTCTGTTTGTATCGGAATACTCCAATCTCGTTCTTCTTCCCTTTTCATCCACGTCCTCTATCCAGTTCTGCACTCCCTCGTCTCCCAAGCTTCATTCCTTTCATCGACGGCATATGCAAGTTTGCAGTTCATGACTGTCATGACCTCTTATGCCTCCCCCGCCAACCTCCTTCTGTCCAATTTTGACTATGCCCTTGACGCTATTTCACGCAGGTTGACCCGGCGTTGGCTTGATGTGGATGCAACACAGGTGCTTGCTTTACTTGTGCACCTAGTCGGAAGTGATGTCGTTGAGAAGGCAGGGGATGTTGTAGAGGAATGTTTTGACCGCCTGGATGAGTTTCATGGATACGATGTACTTGTAGAGGGATTGGTCAGTGTCCTCGTTGAGGTGACAAGGATGCTCAGGAATGACGCATCGTTGGAAGTTAAAATAGAGAGGGAATCTGAGTACACAGTGTATCCTCGATTATCGGATTTATCGAGTTTTCTTGAGTGGTTCCGCAAACGAAAGGAGATGCCGGATGATGAAACGACAGATTATGGACCAGCACCTCAACGAGCATGGAGTAAACCCGAATTAGAGACGGACGAACAGAAAGTCAAAGAAGAAGAGGCCATGGCGAATGCAGCAAACCCGAATGCTGAGCCACTTCCCACATCGACACAGACATTGACACAGCAAATGATCACTCGATCCCTCTACTTCCTAACACACGATTCCCCCGTAATTCGTGCCCGCATACTTACGCTTTTGGCTTCCTCAGTTCCCAATCTGCCTTCTTCGGCCCTCATGCCTGCAATCCACTCAGCCTGGCCGTTCGTTCTCAACAGGCTTAGTGACCAAGAAACGTTTGTCGTTAGTGCTGCTGCTTCCTTGATTGAGACACTTTCCACATATAATGGAGAATTTATGTTCAGGAGGATATGGGACGATGTTTGGCCCAAATTCAAGATTCTTCTGACAAAACTACAAGTTGCTGACGCAACAAGTGCCTTGGCTCGGAGAGGAGAAAACGGAGTTGGTACAGAATCATCCTACACACATTCTCATCGGTTATATCGATCCCTTCTCAACACCATGGCTGCGGCTCTAGAAGATGTTCGTGCACATGAGCGTTCTTTCTGGGATGTTCTGCTTCTGTTTCGGAGGTTCCTTAGTCGAAATGCGAATCCTGAACTGCAACAGTGTGCAAGGCGGCTGTATACTGCTGCTGTGTCACAGAATGGTGATATGGTCTGGTTTGTCTTGACTGCGACATATACTCGCGAACATCCCGTTATGAGTTTCATGTACAATGAAAAGTGGGATATCGTAGATAATGCACGTTTAATTTTGGATATCACATCCACAAAATAAATTGCTGTTTATTACGATCATGACTATTCAGTCGAGGCCCCAGGTAGGTGATAATAGCAAGGTACTAGGTTGTCGAGAAGTGGAATCTCTGATTTGGGTCGAAACGACGCAACTGCACACCGGCCTGCTGGAGCAGCAGTGCTGAGGCATCATCCCTAATTTAACGTGAGTAGAGGGCATACTATAGTGGCTCCACGTACATTTTGTAGCTGAGGTTATATACGACGGTTTTGATCCCTGTTTGAATGATTTTGATCGTACATTTCAAACACGGGCAACTAAAGGACATAACCAAGGTTGATTTTGAATACTAAGAATCAGAATAAAGTCGAAGACTCACGTATTGCAATAGAGTACCGCATTGATACCAACACGCTCTCGACCAGCTTCAAGTAACGCGTTTTCTTCGGCATGAAGACAGACGCATTCATCCAAGATGGAGGAAGCAGACGAATTTCCATTGCAACGACCACAACCACCTTCATTACAGTTTTTCAAACCTCGTGGGGTACCGTTATATCTGAGAAATAAGTTGGATTAGTATCCAGCATTGGCCATTCTCCCCATGTCTTACCCAGTAGCTAGAATCCGATTTTCCCTGACAAGTACGGCACCAACGCGGCGTTTCATACAGTTAGATCGTCGAGATGCCAGCGATGCCAATGTCTAATTCGTGTTAGCAGCGATAAAATCTGATCACAACAGTTTTTCACCATGAAGTACGCATCCCAACTGGGGCGAAGGTGCTGCGGGTCCAGGAGATTAAGGTTTTCGAGGTATGCATCAAGCTCCGAGGAATCGTTGAAATCATTGTTGATATTGACATCCACCAAGTCCTGGATACCTCGCAATGAAGACAAACCAGACATTCCATTGCTATTGTTTCCGAAGACCAATCCGTCATTCTCCCGCAAAAAGCACTCTAGCGATGTATTCTTCCGACTAGCTACTTATCAGGCGGCAGCATGTCGTCAAGAATCTTGCGCACCTCTTCTGAAGTCGAGAATAACGAACAAGCAGGGGTGCATCCACGCTGATGAGCATGAAGAACGGGCGTTTGATAAATATTTCCACTAGAGCACGAGTACAAAGATCCGTAGTTACGAAATTATCTTTCCAGTTCAGCGTAACATAATCCAACATCGCAATAGGACTACGGAATATCAGCGGTTCCGGATGATCTTCAGTCCCTTGAACATGCGAGGTGAGGGGATTCGGGGACGGATAATCGGATAGAGCCTTCATCTGTGATGTTAAAACATCCCCGGGCAGAGGTCCTAGGGGTTTCTTCCGTGACCAGGTCATTTCATCACCTTTTTTGCTTGCCTGGTGGTCCAAAATCTACACTCAGTCAAGACAATGATGTAGCCAGCATACCTCACAATCAGCTTCAGTGGATACATTTTCCAAGTCTCTGGGGCTGAGGCAAAGAAGAATGAAGTCTTTTTTCAAAAGTAAATGGTGTACAATAGTGGATTTACCAGAACATTGGGTACCAACTATTGCAATTAGCATGGAGGAATCGGTGCCGATGTCAATGTCATGTGTGATTTCTGAATATCCCATCGTCATGTGACACATGCTGCTATCTGGGGAAGGCCTATGGGTGTAGAATTTTGTAAGTGATAAGCCACAATCATGTATCACATTTGAAGCATTACCCAGCCCCCTCCACTAGAAAACTTCACACCCCATGTGGATATGGCAGTGGGGATGAAGGAAGTAGGTGAATGCTTCAGATGTAAAAACATGACTGTGGCTCATTACCTACAGAACTCTAGATCCATGGGCATGGCATTACCACAGTCACTTTGACCCTCAAATGGGCCCTCTAGTCTTAATTCAAAGTGATTTGGTGAGTCACATTCACATAACAATTCAAACTATCCCTTTGTTGGCAGCAGTGATTTGGCGTGTGAATAGTCAGCTTACTTCTAAATTTAGCTTCAACTATGAACCAGGATGTGCTGAATCTACTCACACTTGGCCGAAAAAAATAGAGAGTATCCAAAACCTACAGGCATGTACCCACAGTCATATTCATTAAAGAATAGATCACATGTAAAGGGACAGGTAAGCAAGACACAGTCATAGTACCATGCATGATGAGCTGGGTCCTCCTTCTGAACACTCAGCACATTATTCTGGAGCATTAATCTCAAGATTTTTTGAGATTTTCTTGAGTATTTGAATTGTGGATATCCTATGTACCAGCAATACAACATGTGCAGGCTGTTGATACAATATACCAGTTATTGGGGTTGGTACAACGAAGGAAGGAGCATCTGAAGTTGTACTCAATCTGTCGTACATGTGTGTAATTTCAATTTGCGGGAAATTGCAGAAATAATATGCATGTATTTGAGTTACATGCATGTGAGTAAATGATATCAGTGGAGGGAGAAGACTAGATGACAGCCTATGTATTATACAACCACTTGTATGCGGGGGACTGGACACTTGGCTTATCGAGTTCAGACTCTAGAATGAGGCCTAGAATGAGGCCAATTTTGTGGGTGGATCATTTTCGCCTGATGCTAAGGGCGTGCGGCAGGGTTGACAAGTATCAACGTCCGATATCAAAATACAAGGTTGATTTATATCATTCAGGCCTTTGCATTGTTACAAGGACCACGGTTGACACGACACAAGATTTGAAGGAACTACGTTATCTGGATATCATGAGTACCCGTCGATGCGTCTTTGGAAACCACGTTGGTCTTTCTCAGCCTCGAGCGCTGTGATTTTGCAAGAGCCTTTCCTTTTGCTCTTAATTCCTTGGCTGCTTTCATATCTCGGGGAGCTGTTGTTCGGATCTGCTTGATGTGGCTTTGAACATACAATCTAGCAGGGATGGATGACAACCAGGGTGCGGTCACCGGTGCAATTGAATCCACCACTGTTGCAAATCGCTCCTCAGAGATAGTAGAACAGGCCTATGAAAATGATGATCAGAAACTCAACCTCTGAGGATATGAAGATGTACACCGATAGCAAGGACAGCCAGCTTTCGTACACCGACGACCTGGGCAAGTGTCGTTTCTGCTCCTTTGGGCAAAGTTGCTAATACAATTGGGTGGGAATCTTGTCGTAACGTGTTACATATCGCAACAAGATGAGGAAAGTGATCAATGAGAATAGGTGGATCTATGTCTGCTCGACAGACGAAAAGGAATCTGATGGGATTTGTCGCTTCTCCTGTAGCCTTGACTTCACTACCAGATTTGAAGACAGATTTGACTCGGGAATTTTCAATTTGAACTTCTAATCGTTTGGTAACTGCATTGATGCCATATATCAGGTGGTTAAGAATGGGAGGCTCCGAGCTCTCCAGTTGATGAGAGACTGAGAGGGCTGAGGGGCCCTCGTTCAAGTGATCTTGATCCATTGTGGCGTCTCTGGAAACCATCCGCCTTTTCACACTGCGATGCGAAGGTGCTTGCTTCCGTCTCTTGGAGCTTCTACGACGACTTTGATCGAATTCCGCGACACCATCCAAGAGATCTGCGAGATGGGCTAGAATTGTATTTTGCACATTGGCGGGAACAACTGGCCTGAGGTCCGATAACTATCACTTTTCCTTCTCGTTGAATATAATGAAGTATTCACCATGGAATTCTGTGAGGATTGTCCAATACACATTTGAAGGCTGTTTTTCTCTCCCCGGCATTCTTGAGCTTTGCGCGTTAAGATTGATGACTGTGAACCTTCGCCACCCTCTCTTGAGCCATATTCAAACTTGATGGCGATCCAAGAAGCGTGGGAAGTGTTTAAATCCTACAATGAACTAAAACAAAGGGTCACTGTGTTACTGAGCGATATATCAACCTACAAGTGACAATTCAACTCCTCTGATGTTGCAGCCCGAACATGTGTGGCATCACATTACATTCATTGTTTCGATGACGTCAATCAGGCTTTTTTGAATGCCTCAGTGTTTTTGGGCTGGCCTCCTTAATGACCTCTGGTTCCTCTCAACTCTACCACATCATCAATACCAGGAGACAACCTGTTCGAACATCTGTAGGCTCAACAGCATCTGGTTGTAATCAATAAAATTCTATGTCTACTCATAACTCACCCAAGCCCACGAGGATAAGTCAACCCTCAAACTCCCAACAAAACTCTTCCAGAAATGCACTCACCGAACCCCACCTGACACTGGGAGATTCCGGATTGATGCGACATGGGACTCTTCTGACCTCCAACGCAACTTCCGCCCGAGCTGCTGCCGAGCTCAAGTCGATTTTAGGGAACCATAATTCACGATTGAAGTCTAAAGCTGCTCTTATTCGACTGGACTCTGGATCTGCAAATTTTAATCGGCATGTGACTCTTGAACAGGCGAAATCCCGCGCTCGAGTTGAAGTTGACATCCTTCCTCTAACAAATATCTGTGTTCAGGGAGGGTATCTTCGTGGTCATGTCAAGATCCTGGTCCGAAATGCAACTTACAAAGAAGGTTCTGTCTTCATCGCCGGAGGTAAAATACGTGTAGTAGGATTCGAGAGCCTCGGGGATAAGTCACACTCGATTTTCTATCAATGTTCTACTCTATTAGCTTCCGTTACGCCAACTTTAGAACGGTTATATGCGTCTGAGCCTGACGTAGAAGGGTTCATGTTGGCAAGTGAAGGAGAACATGAGTTTCCATTCGCCCTTTACCTCTCACTGTCAACCGACCATGGACGAGCTAAAGGTTTCCTCAAGAATCATCCTGGTATTGCATTAAGTTATATTGCTATGGTGTGAGTGTCCCCGACCCGTCTCCTATCCCTACATCTCTTTAACCAAGTTCGTTCACTCAAAATTAAGGACGAGCTCGGCCGCCGCTCAATCGCTCATTTTTATCGATCTATTGAGGTTTGGCCACGGCTGGACCCGACTGCAATCCTTTCCGCAGCCCTTCGTCCTCTGCAAGCAACTGGGTCAACAAATATCCCCAAGGAGCCTGGTGCTGGAAGGATCAAACTAATGGCTTCACTTCGTCGACTCCATTGGATTGCAGGCCAATCTTGTCAAGTCAAAGTCGTTGTCCACAACAATACAACCAGACTACTCAAACGATTCACAATCAGCCTTCATCGTTCCATTATTATATTCCCTAAAGCTTCCAGCACCAATTCTGACTTGAATCTCGGCACGCGTCAACCCGAGGTGGCCGCCAAGCAAGTTGCCGAGTGTGTGCTAGAAGCTGGTCAATCCAGGTCCAGAGGTCATGCAAGTGCCAAAGGGTGGTGGTTGGGAGTCTCACCACGGAGAAACTCAGAGTTCGAGCACTCGTTGCTGATTCCAGTAAGTGCTCTATTCCGAAAGAATTTTCTCGACTAATGGGTCAATAGGTGGATGCTTTGACAGTCACTGATGGCAGAATTTTCGAGGTGGAATATTCTCTTCGAGTTGCAATAGACTCAGGTACCCGCTTCTCTTCCGACATACAGGTTACGCTGCCCATCAGAATTGTTGGTTTCCATTCGATAGATCCTCCTCCTTCCCAACCGACCAATGTGCAATCTGTGGCTTCCCGACCTCCATCTCCAAGATACAACTCTAAAAACATTGCTCTCAGTGAACCCTATTCTCTCAGCTGTCCCAGGAAGGGTGAGGAAATTCCGAATCAGATTTCAACTGAACAAAAGACAAAAATGGATGATGACAACACCTTCCTACATGACTCACATGATACTCCTCGTGGACGGGACACTCAAGAGCTATTTTCAGACTGTAGCGGTGAAATGGGTACCTTGGAACTTGGAAATCTCTCTTTAGTAGATGATACTGATGACGTCGTTCAGCACGCTATTGCTACAGCCAGGATGAATTCTACGTATGGCCACTTCTCAGATCTTTACTATCTTCAAGACAAAATTGAAACAGATGGGGCTTCTTGTGACGACAGATGGGAACACTCCATCGACGATCTGGTCTCTGGGTCTCCTTCCATGAAGGAAATTAAACTGGAAAACTATCCAGGTATGAATGTCTACGACGTCGAGGTGACACGGGCATTGGAAGTGCACAGGCGTTCGTCTTTTGCTTCCCGTGTTGAAGAAAAGACACGGATGGCTACTGCCGCATTTGTAAATGGAAATCATAATGTCCACATCCATCAGGAACAACCAGAAGAAGACGCTCTGGAGAATGACAAAGAAAGCAATAGAAAACCACATCTTATTCTGAAAGTCTCTCCTATCCTATGCGGGGAAATCAGTCAGAGCTCTGGGGACCTCCCGCATGCATTGGATACCCAGTTTGATGACTTCAGAGGAATACCGGTAGAATCTCTGAACGATGAAAATAGCTGCAATACTCCGACGCAAAGTGATCATCCATGTTCTCCCGCCACCATGATAACCAGTTCCAAGAGACATAAAAAAGCTACCACAGTCGATTCGTCGACATCGACAACCTTATCTGCACCAGTTTGCAGCCACTGTGCGATGCATATGTCAGACAACCTCACTTTAAGAGATACCACATCGATCAAGAATTCATGTCGACAGGATACTCCCATATTCGAAACCAAGAATAGTGACGACGCGACCTGGCCTTGTATTGATTACTCCACCATTAATATAACAAAGGCGTCTGCGGTGAGCACTACAGCATTGGTCTCGCCGACAAGTACCACTTCAACAACCTCTGCAACTTCTGCCGGAAGTGTCTCCGTCAAAGATGAAATCAGACGATTGGAAGAGCGAGTCAAGGCATCCACATCTCTTTTGACATGAGAAAAATGAGATATGACTATGGTTATGTTATAGATAGTAATGCGCTAGAAGCCCTTTCGACATAAAATTGGAACCTCTTGTCTCTTCAGCATATAGCACCATTCGGTATCCTTGCACAGCTGGACGCAAAAAAAGTCAGTCGAAGCATGTTCAGACCATTAATCAAACTCACATAGATCTGCCCCTCCCTTTACAACATTGGTATTCATCTGGACCTATGTTTTTTAAGTCATCAGCATATTCTGTGTTACAAAGCTGTGGCCCTTACACTACATATATACATGGGTGATGCATTCCCCAAGTCAATTCGAATGAGATATGACCCGAAAAGTCAGGGATAACTACCTTGGTGTCCACACCGCCTGAAATCGGATCATGAGATATACGATGGTATCGGGTTCCTTCAAGGCTTACATGTGGCACTTGGCTTAGGAGCACCGCTCACTTGAGACTTTGAATGAGGCCGGTTGATCGGGTGTACCAAAGTTGCAGCCACAGTAATTGTGAGGACAAGGACGTGGAAAAAAAGAAACAGTAGTGATTGTAATCCGAAACGCATTTCTGACACGAAGAACTATTTTTTTAAGATGGAGCCAATCTTACCAAGGTGTTGGGTTAGGGAATAAGGAGGCTGACTCGGAGAAAAGCGAGTCTAGTGCGCAACGGACACGAATCACTATACGTCATGGGCAATCATGACAGCCAGCAGAGATCCAAATACTGAGTTTCAGCACTAACACTTACTGAAGAGGTATACCGTGATGCTGGTGTAATTATCAAATTGACCTTGATGAACTCGCAAGGCAAATGTCAAGTCACATTACACTAATAAAAATATAATTAGATGCTTGTTAGCCACAAGATCACATATGGGCCAAACGTCAAACCCTAGTTAGAAAGTATTCAAAGGCCTAAGACATATGAATGTTCACAGCAAAGAAGTTTAGAGGCCACCAAGAAGAGCCAATGCTGTCCTGAGTTCCTTCTTCGCCTGTTCTACATCCTCGTAGTCCAAGGAGCTGATAGCAAATCTACAGTGTTTCTGGGCTTTTGCGATGAATTCGGGGGCCAACTCCATAGATGATGGAGGGATCGATGCTGTTACACAGCGTGCCGAAGATTTTGGTGGAAGGCAATTGCTTGCACTTTGATCAGGGTATACATGGAGGAGATTCATAGGTGAACATGAAGCCGGAGAGGATGTACCCGCTTCAGGTATTGAGGGTGGCGGTGATGTTCGAGGGGAAGGTGCACAGATGCTCGACGGACTTTGATATACCTCTGCTTGACTCGGAACTTTGGATGAATGTTCCAGGAAAGGATTAAAGTTACTTGCAGTGCTGAACTGAGTCTGATCGTTGCGCTCCAGGCTCCCTTGTCGTTCTGATGCTTCTATAGTGCTCGGTTGAAGAAGAGACGATGGAGAGCTCATTTCTTCGACGTCATCGGAGACCCACGCCTTCTCCTGCTGTGGGGATGATATACTTGTTGAGTTTGTGCTACTCCCGTTGCCTTCACTGCGAAGTGAATGTGGATCTCTTGTGGGAGATTCATCGTGAATATCATAGACAGCTTGTGTTGCAGGCTGATGCATTAACTTATTTGAATCTGATGATGCCCCTGGTTGTTCGAAGGATACTGAATCTTCTTTTTGGCCCACAGGACCTGGTGTAGGTCTGCGCCCCTCGCGGAATGCCTTGGAAATGTCTGCAGCCTTCCATTTAGCGTAACGAATCTTGTCTTCATTCTGTACAATTAGAGGGGACGAAAAAGGCAGTTGATGCCGACTCACAGATTCAGACACGTCGGTCTTTGGAAAAACCTTGAGGATTTGCAAAAAGTTGGATGCTGCATAAAACTTCTTTGCAGTTATTCTACAGAAGAATGTAATTACCACGAATGATCAGGAGGGAAATGGCACACAGACCTCGTAGCAACACCTCTACGATCTTCGTTATCGGCGCTCTGGAAGACTTTCAACGCGAAATTTTCAACGAAAGCCGCGCTCACGGCCTCAATCTCGATCGCGTCCACAGGACCGATTTCTGCCTTCATCTGCTCGAGCGCACCCAGAAGGGCAAAAAGAACGTTGCGTGAAGCATTATCGCGAGCCTTCGAGTCAATGCCAACCTGGGCTGCATAATATGCGCCTGAAGGTTTGAGTTAGTATTTCCGGCATGATCAATGAGATACGGGTTTACACCAGTATGCGATTACAGGTTCTTGCTTCTTGAGTTCCTCCGCGCGTTGAAGGAAAGGGACGATGGCTTTAAGTTCTGTAGAAATCGGAGGGAGACCAAGGAGTTTGGGCGATGACATTCTGGAGGAGAACAGATGACCCTGGAACTGCAAAAAGCGACGTCGAGGTGAGCATGCGCCTGAGCACTGTGCTGTTTGTCGCGCATCGATCACTTGACGTCACCAGTTGTTACATTAATTGGATATCAACCCATCTTTGTGCACGAAAAACCTACTACCAATGCTTTATTTCCCTATGATATTTCAAACTCTTAGCAATTTGGAAGCGTGTGCTTTATTCATAAAAGGAGCATGAAGAAGTTTATGTAGAGAATAGGGACTCAATAGTGCAAACTGGCGCTAGTTTCAGGGTGGTAAAGGCATGTAATAACTTTCCTTATTCTCCACTTCATGCTGCATTTCATGACTATAAAAATAGTCTATACTATCTCATATGGTGGCAGGCGCTCCTTGTACTCGAACCACGGTGTGGTCTGGTTTTTCCCACAGTTTAGTGGGGGGAGGAAAGGCCGACTTCGCCTCGTCACATCACCAATCGACCGGACTAGCTTCACACCTAGCTCTGTGTCACATAATCTGTTAGCATGCCTGCTAGCACCCCACCTGCTGTTGCTCTACCACCAACAACATCCAATTAGTTTCGATCGTCGCGACCTCGAAACTGGAGCTCACATCATGAACAGCTGCAGCTGTTCATGTATAAACTTAACAGGCGCTGTCTCGTTAGCTAGCAATCTCTGACTCCCTTCCTCTTCTTCACTTCCCTTTTTTTCTCCCTTTCTTCAAATGGTTTGGATTAGTTGTGAGTCATTTGATTTTCATTTGTGTTTGTGTAGGTAGGACTTTGTAGTACGCTGCTGCGGACTGCAATCGAGCCCCGCATTATAAATTCAATATATATATCCCATATGGTGGTTTCAGGGTCCTGCATAGCCACTCACGGCCACTTTCGAGTCTAACGACATTTAAAGCGCGGAAGTCACTTCTGAGAGCGATCATCTATGGTGCATTCTACAGTTGAATAAAATTATCTAGCAATTTGTGCTTCAGGACGATCTTGTACAATCTGCTCTCATTACCCAATTTGGGCAGGGGTTCAAGCAATTTGGTTGATCCCAATTAACGCATCGAGTAGGCCTCATTCAGCAAGCCCCTGGCTCACCAGGCTCGACACAAGCTACTGAAGACCCAGAATAGTAGTCTATACAATAGCTGAATCTTCTGCTTTTCTCAGCAGAAAATGTGTATAATAATGTGTACACTACAGCATACCACTACATGTATCTGTAAAGTCGCCTTTCGAAAAGGACGGGTTTCATTGTCTTGTCGATTCTCATGCGGAGTTTGAAGTTTGTTGATGCCTAAGCTGGCTGGATGTGACTGGCTAAAACACGTGAAGACCCTGAAAGTGGCTAAAAATATGGGATCTTACCTATTTTAGGCTAGTCTACTAATGTATCTGCTGACTACTTATACCCAGTTGCGTACTCTTGTACACCTCAGTCGTTGTCCCAAACGCTGAGGTTATTAGTTCTCACACTTCCCTCCAATGAAATTCTCGAACTCAACAGTTTTCTCCTCTTCTTTTTGAGGTGGTTTCATAAGGCTGGTGATGTGATTGTAACCTAGTTGGGCTAGTTCGGTTTTAGCGTAAGTGTAAGGGCGGATTTGTCCCTGTATCATGCTAGCAAACCCAATTTTTGATCTAAAAAGTAGATTCAGGACTATAAATGAACCTGAGATGCGGCCAATCTGGAGGTAAGTCAAAATTCAGAAGAAATAATGCTCGAATCCTCTATATTTAGAACAATTTTACAACGCTAAGCGCGGTATCATATAATTATTAATCCAGTCGGATCCACACTGTTGCGGCGTGGGTCAAGTACCCCACTGGAGACATTCAATAGATCCTAGGCTACGAATTGGTTGGATCCTGCTATCGCCGCTCGAACATTGACACAATCCCAAAATATATTGTGGCGCAGCTGGAGCCGTTTCCGAATGCCAGTATTCAAAGGATATTCAATGATCTCAGCAGTTTTTTGATGAAAACAAATAAGCAATTGTACAGGCTGGTAGACCTCCGCAATCGTTGATGTTGAAGACTATATTCTGAGGCGAAGAATGTAGGGGAAAATAGTATAGAGTCAACCAGACGTAGATGGCAAGAGCAACTGCACTATCAATACCTGCCTGATGTAACCAAATTGGTGTGCACAAGGTAATTTCCAATTTGGTTAGAGGCTGGAATAAAGAGGTGACAGAGGCACGAAAGCGATTGATTCGGTAAGTTGCATCGACGAGTCAGATCTAGGATTCAATCCACGAAGCGGATGAAAGTACTCCCTGTCTTGACCGCCAGTGCTCCCTTTCCTTCGCATCGTCTCTATTTAAACCTCTAAATTGACGAGGTACGTTCTGCTTTGCCTTTTGTCATTTCCCTCCTGCATTCCTATTTATATACCCAATGACGTGCTCTAGTCCATCATCTTTATTCTTTCTTTATTCTACTAAATTTTCCTTAACGACGTATGCGGAAGATCCCCGAGACATTTACATTTCATAGTAAATAAATGCATATTCGTCTCGTACATAAGACATCTTCCCGTAAGCCCTAAGACCAGTCGTTTCCGCCTGGCCTTAGGTGCGTATATTCTTTGTATTTTTTCTTGAACATTCAATCTAAAGTCATTCCCACCTGGCCTTAGTCCGTCATTTATCTCAGCACTCGAAGACGTACCTGTGCACTTTTCCTGTAATAAATTCCTTGCTTGAGCTTGTTCTGATTAACATCCAGGGTATTCCGAGAAGCCGTCTTCAATCCTGTCGTTACTCTGATCTCAAGTCCGACACACACACTCTTGTCACAATCATGTACTCACAGACTGGACTCTTGGGAATATTACTCGCTGTCTGTGTTCTAGTATTGTTCCGAAATCAACGAAAAATCAAGCTTCCCCTGCCCCCGGGGCCCCCAGGACTTCCAATCATTGGTAATGCACTCGACATTCCAAAGGTTCACATGGCTCAAACTTACTCTGGGTGGACTAAGAAATTCGGTATGCAGTATACGTGGATCTTCAGTGATAGTCTGAAATTAGCATGCTCTTCAGGCTCGGAAATTATATACTTGGAAGCATTCGGCAAAAAGATGATCATCCTGAACAGCCATACAGCCGCTACCGAGTTACTCGATAGAAGGAGCCATATATATTCCAGCAGGGGAGTCTCTATCCTGCTGACTTTTATCGCGAATATTTACCCAAGAATAAATAGACCATTCTTGACGTTTTTGGGGGAGCTGTATGCCTTCCACATTCTCATCATATTGCACACAACGCTCATGATACCCCAGAATGGATCTAGGATGGCTTTTTGCGATGATGCCCTACGGTCTGGAATGGAAGGAACACCGAAAAACTTTTGCTCAATACTTTCCAATGTCACGCACCGATATCCACCAACCCAAAGAGATTCAATTCATTCGCCTGCGTCTTCTTCCTCAACTTGTAAAGTCGCCAAATCAGTTTATGGAACATATCAGACAGTTAAATCCTATGAACTCAAGTTTCAGTCCGTTCATGCTGACATCCACATAGTGTAGTTAGTGGGATACTACTTTCACTTGCTTATGGAATACCCACAGAACATGAAAACGACCCTTTGGTTCATCTTGCGGAGGAAGCAATGGCTGCAAGCGCCGCAGGTGCTATTCCAGGCAGGTTTCTCGTTGATGTCTTCCCATGGCTCAAATATATCCCGGAATGGTTTCCCGGTGCCAACTTCCAGCAGATAGCAAGGGAGTGGAAGGAGTTGTGGCAGAGGTTTGCAAACCAAACGTTCGAAGTGGCAGAGGCAAACATGGTAAGTTTGATTCGGAGATCTTCGCAAGCCCTACTTTTTAATTCGAGTGGCAGATGAGTGGCAGTGCGGAATACTCCTTTGTGTCATCTTCTTTAGACGCTGTGGAGGAGAACCAGGACATTGAGAGACAAAAGGTGATAATCAAACAGACAGCGATCACATTCCTTGCGGGTACGGTAAATATAGATCCGATTTGGGCGTCCCTCTCAATCTGAGCTGTAGCTGGCGCTGATGCGACTGGTGCTTCGATCGTCATATTCATTCTGGCTATGACCCTGAATCCCGACGTCCAAACGAAAGCTCAGGCTGAGATTGATCGAGTACTCGAAAACGGGAGATTGCCTGATTTTAGCGACGGGGATTCTTTGCCATACGCCACCGCCATGATGAAAGAGGTTTTGCGGTATGTCCATCACATCCATCTCCTGTTGAGCACATTTATACTACCTTCTCATTTGTCTCTATGATGACGTACCCGTGACAGATGGCAGCCTCCCAATCCGCAGGGTGAGATTTTGCTCCGATCGGCTGGTCTAGTTGACTCTGAAAAATGATTCACGTGGAATAGCTGTCCCGCATCTGAACACAGAAGACGATTGTTATTTGGGATACCAAATTCCCAAAAACTCTATTGTCATTCCCAATATCTGGTAAAGTGATGCCTTCATACAAGTGAATTAGGTGTTCAAACTCGTTGTATTGATCAGGGCCATGTCCCGAGATGAAACCCGTTATCCAGAACCCGAAATATTCAAGCCTGAGCGATTCCTCACCGCCGACGGTAAACTCGACCCGGACGCAAATGACCCATACAGTTTCGTATTCGGTTTCGGTCGAAGGTCCAGCTCCCTTCCTCGTGATCAAGTATAATTAACTCTAATTATCAAAATTCCACTCCAGAAAATGTGTTGGTAGCCATATCGCAACGTCATTACTGTGGATAGCAATGGTATCCATCCTCGCTACTCTCAGGATTGACAAGTGCAAAGACGAATTCGGGAATGTTATCGAACCAGTCATAGATTTCAAATCCGCTAATATTGTCGCGTACGTTTTTCCTTTTTGGATGTCCATAACATGCTCAACTTGCAAACTAGGCTTCCAACTCCATTCAAATGTTCAATAAAACCTCGTTCTTCAGAAAGCGAAAAGCTAATTTTTGCTGCTGCAGAACAAAGTTATTGATTTTATTATTGAGATTTATTTCTGTCTCTGGCAAACGTTGTAATTACAATTCTCTTCGTCGTGCCCAAGCGTTCCTTTGCCAGATCTCACATGAGAGTATGGGAGTACCTAGCAGGATGGAAGATGTACAGATTCGCCTGGAATAGAACCAAGAGAGGGCATGTGGAGGGAGTATATTGTGAATGATGGTCGAACTCTCACCTCAAAATCCAACTCCTTGTTGTCGTCGCAGCAGTAACGAAAGAGCTTGAGGGAGAAATGGAGTCACAGACAAATGTGTCGTTGGCAGGGAGTGAAAAGCCATTTTGATGCCTTCTAAGTCCTGGTCATTCTGGATAGCCATTTGTTTTTGCCTCTTTAGCTGGCTGTCTAGATTGAACAGGATACTGATTAATATTCAAGCAAAAAAAGCAATTTTAGTGAGGTAGATCATTAATCTTCAGGACTCCAACAAAAAGATACGGCTGGAGGACATTATGATCTGAGATAAGCTGGCTGATACACAATGATCTGTGTGCACAAATTCCCTGTATGATATTGACGCGAGTCGAGCGTCAGGACCAGAGATCCTGGGCACTGAATGACTAAGAAGCATTTCATTATGACGTGGAACAATGAACTGTTACTACATGAGTCTGAAAGCCAGGCTCAATCGAATCGATGATCCAGTTGAGTGATCCAGTTGAGTGATCCAGTTGAGTACAGTTGCTTTAGATTAAAGGAATGCATCTGACATAGGATTGGGTTGTGATTCTGGACTACCATTATGTATAGTCGGCTGAAGATGATAAAAGGTGGGTGGACGCATTGCAACGCTGAAAGATTGCGCACTTGATTAAACATGATTCATGGGAGAGGTGTCACTGGGAGGAATGATAACAGGCTCATGGTGTGAGTCGCTAGTGCTCGCGCTGTTCAGAGAACTATTTCTTGAAGGATTTGAACACTCCATCTTGGGAGTTTGAAGCGAATGGAAATTTGTGAGTGCCTGGGCAAGGTCATCAAGCTGTAGACATTGAGCCTTTGTTGGTGGTTGCAAGGTAGATGAGCCAACCTTGACCATCATGGCATCTATCGCTTCCTTTCTGCCTTGAAATTGGGTCGCCAGCTTTTTGAATTCTCTTTCCCGAGCCCTTAGTTTCTCTGCCTCCTCATCCACTGCACCTACTGTCTCTTCATCTTCTATATCGCCACCAGTGACTGAGCTTGCGCTTGCCGTTCTAGGACGAGGAAAACCGGTGGCCCGCGATGAGTTTCCAAGAGAGCCCTTCCCCTTACCGTCGGGTTGCTTTCCAAGGGCAACACCTTCTAGGTCCACATGCATTCGAGCGATCTGGTGCTGGAGATCGAGGACTCGCGACAGATGCGACCACATTTCATCATGAGAACTTTCATTATTTGCAGGCATGCTTTCCCCTTCACGTTCGGCTGACTCTACAGGCACGATTATACCAAGGGGTGAGCCGTCAAAAGGGTCGTAGAGCCTGGTAGCGAGGGAAGGATTGCTTGTAAAAGAAGCAGCTGGGCTAGCTAAAAAATTCACAGGTTCATTTAGGGAGCGTGACTTGTAATTGGTATTGGAGCCATCAAGGAGTGACAGGGACGTGGCACCCAACTCGTTTGCCAAAGGTAACCCGCCCTCTGATCGGTCCTGAACGTTGTACACTTTTTCGAGTATCCGGTCATGAGGTGTACTCAAAGCGGTAAAGTTCCATGAGCCTTGCTTCAAATTGCGCTTTGCCGAAGAGGTGCGGTGCAAGGAGGTGGGGACATCTGCAGAACTTGCATATGGCCCGAGCGTAGAACTATAGCCGTCAATGGAACGTAGCGCCCCAGTTAATCGTTGTGATGAGCTATCCATGGGATGTTTTGTAGGATTCTGATCAAAAAAGACGGAAGTGTCATGGCACGTGACATACCGATACAGTAAAGACTTGATTTCATCCCACAAATGGACAACACTCACGTGCATATTATATCCAACATATGACTGTACGTTCAAGAATCATATATTCCTCCGATGATCGCAAATCCAACACAGCACCCCGGTGGCCGAGGAGTGCGCAGTATAAGCGCAGTAGCGCAGTTTTGATTCAATTTGACTCCATTACAGTTCGTCGTTGACCTATAAAAGCCCTTTGCCGTCATTTTATCTCACTACCTATGTCGATCATCTTCAAGCTCAAATACAGAGACATCACTCGCCGTACCATTCTTGCAAAGCTGCCCGAATGGAATGTTCTTGCTGAAAGGCTATCATCTATTTTCCTTGTTCCAGTGGCTGATGTTGGCGTGTCATATCTTGATAGGGATGGCGATGAAATAACTTTGAACTCCCAAGAGGAACTCGATGACTTCTATACAACCACTTATAGAGACGGCGAGAGCATTAGATTCACTGTTAA
>Ga0153924_1000473_pt1 | contig 25156 bp, 24 predicted proteins | sample TSNJ008MetaG_FD_104709 | JGI IMG/M metagenome (GOLD analysis project Ga0153924, IMG submission 104709) | Attine ant fungus gardens microbial communities from New Jersey, USA - TSNJ008 MetaG | ecosystem: Host-associated > Fungi > Mycelium > Unclassified | place: USA: New Jersey, Wharton State...
GTAAGCTTTTATAAAAATTATAAAGACATAAAAATTGTAAATAATCAAATTTCGTATAAAAATATTGTTCTAATAGTTAAAGAAGATATTATTGAACAGTCTGTGCAAATCAAAATAACAGTCAAATGAGTCTCCTGTTCCCGACGGAATGGATTATATTGATATACCAGCCACTTATATTGCCAAAGGGTGGCTCAGCGGCGAAACCGGTGATGTCGAAAATAATGCCGAAAAACTAATCAATGACGCTATCAGCCAGCATGTAAAATATATTGCGGAAAGTTGGAGATTTACGGCTAAAGTTTATGCAAAAGACACCCTTACCGGGCCATACGAAGATTCGATTTTGGTTGTTATATAGCATGTAGTGCAAGTGAAAAAGATTAAATACACAGTATATATTTCATTCGGAACCGGGTCACGGCTGATCTTAACCCGGTTAAGTCCGATTCCGGTTAAGATTGATTAAGTCAATATCGATAAATAATTAATTTATATAGATATACCATAATAGTAGAATATAAAAATAAAAACAGAAAGGAAAAATGCAAACATATATACTTTCACTCTTTGTGTTTGCAGCTCAAATGAACATGCGAGCATGTTTGGTTGAGCATTGGTATCAAATTATGAAAAGAAGGACAATTACATTATTAATGGCAGCACTAATGGCAACAACACTATTGATAGGATGCGGAAATAAAGATGACACTGCAGGAACAGGTGACAAGACTTATACAGTTGGAATCTCACAGTTTGCACAGCACGGTTCACTAGATAACTGCAGAGAAGGATTTATCCAAGGTTTAAAAGAAGAAGGAATTGAAGAAGGTAAAAATTTAAAAATAGAGCTGCAAAATGCTCAGGCAGATACAGGTATTGCTAATCAAATAGCACAGAATTTTGTATCCAATAAAGTGGACTTAATATGTGCGATTGCGACACCTAGTGCACAAAGTGCGTTTAATGCGGCTATGAGTACAGATATTCCGGTGATATATACAGCAATATCAGATCCTGTTGCAGCCGAATTGGCGAAAGAGGATAAGAGTTCAGTTGGAAATATAACAGGCTCAAGTGATAAATTGCCGGTCGAAGCACAGTTGAAAATGATTCGTGAAATATTACCGGAAGCTAAGACAATTGGAATTATATATACAACAAGTGAAGCAAATTCAGAAGCTACGATTAAGGAATATCAGGCAATTGTTGAGCAATATGGATTTACACTTGAAACAGTTGGAATAAATACAGTTGCAGATGTACCTTTAGCTGCTGAAAGCCTGTTAGCAAAGGTAGATTGCTTAAATAATCTGACTGATAATACGGTAGTAAGTGCTTTGCCAACAATATTGGCGAAAGCGAATGAAAAGAAGATTCCTGTGTTTGGAAGCGAGGTAGAGCAGGTTAAAATTGGATGTCTGGCAGCAGAGGGAATTGACTATGTAAGTCTTGGTATAAAAACAGGAAAGATGGCTGCAAAAGTGTTGAAAGGTGAAGCAAAAGCAAGTGATATGCCATTTGAGTCAATAGAGGAAAGTAACTTATATCTAAATACGAAAGTAGCCGAGACACTTGGGATTACTATACCGGAAGCAGCCAATACCAGAGCAATAGAAAAATTTGATACAATTACAGAGTAAGTATTATATTGGAACCAGGTTAAGTCTGACCGGGACCGGGTTACGGTCAGACTTAACCTGGTTCCGGTAAAGCAGAAAGGAATACTAAAATGGGAATTATCATAAGTGTTTTTGAGGAAGGTATCATATACGCAATTATGGCACTGGGTATTTACATAACATATAAAATACTGGATTTTCCGGATCTAACGGTAGATGGAAGTTTTCCTCTGGGTGCAGCAGTCACTGTTGCGTTGATTACAAGAGATGTCAACCCATACGTAACATTATTAATATCGTTTGCAGCAGGCGTTATAGCCGGTATATGCACAGGTCTGATACATGTTAAGCTTAATGTAAGGGATTTATTGTCAGGAATTATTATGATGACGGCTCTATATACAATTAATCTGGAAATAGCCGGAAAGGCGAATGTACCGATATTCACCAGGGAAACGATATTTGATAATGATTTGGTGAATCGTATATTTCCCGAATTTTTAAAAGATTATAAAAAATTAATTATAATAGTAATAGTAGCACTGATTAGTAAAATATTATTAGATTTATATCTTAAAACAAAATCGGGTTACTTACTTCGTGGAGTTGGCGATAATTCAATATTAGTCACTTGTCTGGCAAAAGACAGTGGAGTGGTTAAGATACTTGGTTTAGCAATTGCAAATGGGCTGGTTGCTTTGTCCGGTAGTGTAATGAGTCAGAATCAAAGATACTTCGACGCTACAACAGGGACCGGAACCATGGTAATTGGTTTGGCAAGTGTTATTATCGGAATAAATCTATTTAAAAATATGACCGTTATAAAGGCTACAACTGCAGTTATTATCGGCTCTATCATCTATAAAGCCTGCGTAGCAGCAGCGATACAGATAGGAATCAGTGCAACCAGCTTAAAATTAATTACAGCAGTATTATTCTTAATTATTTTAGTAATTAGCAGAGATCGTAAAAAGAAGGTGAAAGCAAATGCTTGAAGTAAAAAATATAAATAAATATTATAATTTAGGTACAGTAAATGAAATGTGTCTATTTAGAGATTTCAATCTAAAAATTCAGGACGGAGAGTTTGTATCTGTGATTGGGAGCAACGGTTCGGGCAAGACTTCACTTTTGAATATTATATGTGGAAGTATAAATGTTGAATCGGGGAATATTTATATCAATGATAAAGATATTACAAATAAAAAAGATTTTAAGCGTTACAAAAAAATTGGTCGGGTATTCCAGAATCCTGCAATGGGAACTTGCCCGAATATGACCATATTGGAAAACATGTCGATTGCTGATAACAAAGGTAAAGTATTTGGATTGGGAAAAGGTACGAATAAGAGCAGAGTAGATTATTATAGAGAGCAATTAAGTCAATTGAATTTAGGTCTGGAGGATAAACTGCATACTAAGGTAAATTCTTTATCTGGAGGGCAGAGGCAGGCAATGGCATTACTTATGTCAACCATGACACCAATAGAATTTCTTATTTTGGATGAACATACAGCTGCATTGGATCCTAAAACAGCGGAAATTATTATGGAACTGACAAATAAGATTGTAATAGAAAAACAGCTTACGACTATAATGGTTACCCATAACCTTCGTTATGCAATAGAATACGGAAATCGTCTGCTTATGATGCATCAGGGAACTTGCCTGATTGATAAATCAGGAGCAGAAAAAGATAAAATAGAGATGGATGATCTATTGCAGATGTTTAATAAAATCAGTATAGAGTATGGGAATTAGAATCAGAATAATTGTATTTAATTGATAGCAAAAGGTATGTTATTATTTTGTATAACTGATAAATATTCCTATTTGACTTTATTTTGAACATATATTAATATTTAATAATGAGGAGTGTCAAAATAAGTCAATATATGTCGAAATTGCCATAATTGATAATAATTTGGGGAGGTTATACGAATGAAAAATCTTTTATTCTCATTATCTAATATAGAGTGTAATAAGTTAGAATTAAAAAAACCTTGTATTTCCCGTGTTAACCAGTCTTGTAATTATTTTACTTTTGACATCATGCTCAGGAGGGACTATGTTAAATAAAATATTTAGCAAAATACATCTGGGCATTCTGATGAACGGTCGCGTGCAAACATTACGATGGACAAAGTATTAGAAGCAATTAAAAATAAAGACAATGTCGAATTAAAGGCTTTATTTTCCCAAAAAGCGATTGCACAAGCAGAGGAGTTTGGCCAAAGTATAGATGATTTAATTGATTATTTCCAAGGCGATTTTGTGTCATATAATGATTGGGGCGGACCAGGATCTTTTGATGGACTAAATGATGATGGGACTGGTCGCAATTGGAAAAGAATAGACTCAACATACGATGTAGAAACGAGTGAGCAAAAGTATCGTTTTGCAATACAGGAGTTTGTACAGGATATAGCCGATAAAAATAATGTAGGTGTGTGGTCACTTTATATAATCAAAATGGAAGATACAGATTCGCAATTTGCCTATTGGGGTGATGGTAAGAACACACCGGGAATCAATTTTAACAAATAAAACGACATTTCTTAAGAAGTCAACCTATCGCCGCTCATTTAAGGCGGCGATGGTATTTGAGGTCACATATGGACAAATTACAAAACAAAACATTGCCTTGCGCAACAAAATATCCCATTGTTTTAGTACATGGGGTAGGATTCCGGCACAGAAAACATCCAAACTATTGGGGAAGAATCCCAAAACAACTCCAAAAAAATGGTGCAGAGATTTATTATAGCCGTCAAGATGCGTGGGGTGCACTAGAACATAATGCGTTGATAATAAAAAATGATATTTTGGAAGTGCTGAAAACAACACAAGCAGAAAAAGTCAATATTATAGCGCATTCCAACGGTGGCATAGAAGCTCGATATATGATTCATGAACTCAATATGGAATCTCACGTTGCATCTTTGACTACAATCTGTACTTGCCATCGTGGTTCAAAAACCGTGGACAGGCTTTATCGGTTACCCAATATCTTATTTAAAATTGCGGCTGTATTTGTAAATACTGTTTGTAGGATACTTGGAGACAAAAAACCGGATTTTTATAAAGCATGTCAGCAACTTACAACCTCAAAATGCGAAGAATTTAATGCAAAAATTAAGGATTCTGAGGATGTTGTGTATAAAAGTTATGCTGGTAAAATGAAAACAATGTTTAGTGATTTTATTTTAACTATTCCTTATGTTGTTGTAAAACATATTGATGGTGATAATGATGGTTTAGTACCAGTAAATTCCGCCAAATGGGGCGAATTTAAAGGTGTACTTGAGGGAAAGACAAGGCGTGGTATATCTCATGCTGATGCGGTGGACTTTAGCAGGCACACATCAAAATCATTTGATATCTGTCAAACATATATAGATATTGTAGCCGAATTAAAAAACTCCCATTTGTGAGAGGATAACAAACAATCGTGTGCTTTATGGCTGACAAAATTTTATAGGCAAACAAAAACTGCGCTGCCCTTTTATGGGTGACGCAGTTTTTGTGTAACTTCGGGTCAAGTTCGAGCTGTTGACAAAGTCATATGACAAATGCAACAGCTCAAAATGGCGCTAAATTCTGACAAATGACCTAATTTCTACTATATATACCTGAAAAATATAATTCTAATATAAAATATTATATAAAATTAAGTGAAAAGTTGCAAGAGTTTACCCTTAGGAACTAAAAAAGTAGTTGACAAATGATTATAAATGGGTATATTATATTAACCAAATCAAAAATGCTATGAAAGAGACTCTAATCTATGGAACTTGACAGGAATATGGTGTCACCGACTGAAAGCACCATTAATGGAACGAGATAAAGGGAACACTCTGGAGCAGACTTGTCGAATGGATAGAACCAATATCCTGTAGGCATGTACGTTACACGCGTTAAGTGATTAAAGAGGAAATCAAATTCATTTGAATTTCAATCTGGGTGGTACCGCGGATTCATATATTCGTCCCAAGACAATAAATTGTCTTGGGACTTTTTGTGTTCTGAGACAAGAGTTAGTATCTGAAACTGAATTGTATTAGAATAATCAGAAAGGAAGCAAAAATATGGAATTCATAACTGGAGTCAATAAAAAGGATACATTGGAACTTAATGATATTTTAAACGGTGACTATATTGATAAAACAGTCAAAGTAAATGGTGCAATCCATACAATCAGAGATATAGGTGAGGTGGCATTTATAGTTTTAAGAAAAAGAGAAGGCTTGATTCAATGTGTATATGAACAAGGCAAAGTAAATTGCAGTTTAAAAGAATTAAAAGAAGGTATGACTGTTGAAGTGGAGGGTTTCATCAAAACGGAAAAACGGGCGGCAAATGGAATAGAGGTAAGATTGGCTAAAGTCAAAATATTGTCAGAGCCGGCAGCGCCAATGCCTGTTCCAATCAGCAAATGGAAGCTAACATCTAATCTTGAAACATTGTTAGACTTAAGACCCGTATCTCTAAGAAATATCCGGGAAAGGGCAAAGTTTAAAATCCAGGAAGGAATTGTGAGAGGATTCAGGGATTTCTTACTGGAGCAGGGATTTACAGAAATAAGAACGCCTAAAATTGTCTCAAGAGGAGCCGAAGGCGGTGCAAATATATTCAAACTAGATTATTTTAATAAAAAAGCAGAACTGGCACAGAGCCCTCAGTTTTATAAACAGACGATGGTTGGCGTATTTGACAGAGTATTTGAAGTAGCACCGGTATTTAGGGCTGAAAAGCATAATACCCCCAGACATCTGAATGAATATACAAGTATGGACTTTGAAATGGGATATATAGACAGCTTTGAAGATATTATGGCAATGGAAACTGGTGTCTTAAAATATACCATGAAACTACTACAAAAGGAATATCAAAAAGAGATTAAGATATTAAATATTACGCTGCCAAATGTTGAAAAAATTCCAACGGTCCGCTTTGATGAAGCAAAACTAAAAGTATCTGAAAAATATAACAGAGCAATCAGAAATCCATATGATTTGGAACCGGAGGAAGAAAAATTAATTAGTAAATATTATAAAGAAGAATGCGATGCTGATTTTGTGTTTGTGACACATTATCCTTCCAAAAAGAGACCGTTTTACGCTATGGATGACCCGGATGATACAACATACACATTAAGCTTTGATTTACTGTTTAATGGAATAGAAATTACAACCGGAGGGCAAAGAATCCATGACTATAATATGCTGCGGAAAAAAATTGCAGAACGGAAAATGGATGAAGAAGGAATGGAGCATTATTTGATGATTTTCAAACATGGGATGCCCCCACACGGCGGGCTGGGTATTGGATTAGAGCGACTGACCATGAAAATACTGGGTTTGGAAAACGTAAGAGAGACTACACTTTTTCCAAGAGACTTATCTCGACTAGAACCATAGGCGTGAGAGAAAGTATGACGAGATAAGTCTCTTGAGATTATATCTCGACTAGAACCATAGGCGTGAGAGAAAGTATGACGAGATAAGTCTCTTGAGATTATATCTCGGCTAGAGCCATAAGTATAATAGAAAGTAATACGGGATAAGTCTCTTGAGACTGTATCCCGGCTAGAGCCATAGGCGTGAGAAAAGTACCACCAATATTAAGTAAGGAGAGAATAATGGCAAACATAATAACAGATGAAACAATTGATTACGTTGGAATTCTTGCTAAATTAGAATTATCCAATAAAGAAAAAGAGCAGGCAAAGAAAGATATGGGCAGTATGCTTGATTATATTGATAAGTTAAATGAACTTGATGTAACAGGTGTAGAACCGATGTCACATATTTTCCCAATAGATAATGTATTTAGAGAAGATATCGTGGCAAATGGGAATAATCGGGACAAAATAATATCTAATGCACCGGAAAGTAAAGACGGTCAATTCAAAGTACCTAAAACGGTAGATTAGCAACAATAATTAAAATACCGCATAAGCCGGGCAGCATTTCAATTACGCATACACAAAACGGTAATACTGCGCAAAGAAAGGACAGGATTTATGGATTTAATGAGTTTAACTGCCGTAGAATTGGGCAAGAAAATCAGAAATAAAGAAGTAACTGTAGTGGAAGCTGTAAATGCAGCATTTAATCAGATCGAGAAGGTTGAAGATAACATTAACAGTTATGTCAATGTAATTGACAAAGAGGTAGTTTTAAAGAAAGCAGAAACTATACAGAAACGAATTGACAATGGCACTCTGGCAGGTCCATTAGCGGGTGTTCCGGTTGCCATTAAAGATAATATGTGTACAGAAGGTACGCTTACCACTTGTAGCTCCAAGATTCTAAATAACTTTATCCCAACCTACACAGCTACAGCTGTTAAAAATTTAGAAGAAGCGGGTGCAGTGATAATCGGAAAAACAAATATGGATGAATTTGCAATGGGCAGCACCACAGAGACATCTGCCTTTGGAGAAACCAAGAATCCATGGAATGTAGAACATGTACCGGGCGGCTCTTCCGGTGGTTCCTGTACAGCAGTTTCTGCAGAAGAGTGTTCATATGCCTTGGGATCAGATACAGGCGGATCAATCAGGCAGCCCAGCTCTTTTTGTGGTGTAACCGGTATAAAACCAACCTACGGAACAGTATCCAGATATGGATTGGTTGCATATGGTTCATCATTAGACCAAATAGGACCGATTGCGAAAGATGTAACGGATTGTGCTGTGATATTAGAAGCAATTGCCGGTTATGATGAGAAAGATTCAACCTCTATAAAAAGAGAGAATTACGATTTCACATCCGCTCTGACAGAAGATGTAAAGGGTTTAAAAATAGGGATTCCAAAAGACTATTTTGGAGAAGGTTTAAATAAAGAAGTAAAAGAAAGAGTATTAGAGGCAGCCAAAGTATTGGAGGATAAGGGGGCTGTTGTCGAAGAATTTGACTTAGGTCTGGTTGAATATGCGATTCCGGCCTATTATGTAATTGCCTCCGCAGAAGCCAGCTCTAACCTGGAGCGGTTCGACGGAGTGAAATTCGGTTATCGAACCAAAGATTATGAAGGACTTCATAATATGTATAAGAAAAGCCGTTCAGAGGGATTCGGATCTGAAGTGAAAAGAAGAATCATGCTCGGCTCCTTTGTACTGAGCAGTGGGTATTACGATGCATATTATTTGCGTGCTTTAAAGACAAAAGCATTAATTAAAAAAACATTTGAAAAAGCGTTCGAGAGATTTGATATGATTCTGGGTCCGACAGCACCGACAACAGCACCTAAAATTGGACACAGTCTTACTGATCCAATTAAAATGTATTTGGGAGATATTTATACAATTTCCGTAAATTTAGCCGGACTTCCCGCAATTTCAATTCCATGCGGAGTGGACAGTAAAGGACTTCCAATCGGATTACAGCTGATTGGGGATTGCTTCAAAGAAAAGAATATTATTCGTGCTGCTTACACATATGAACAGACAAGGGAATATAGACGACCTGAATTGGTGAAGAAAGGAGCAAAATAATATGGCAAAACAATATGAAACAGTCATTGGTCTAGAGGTGCATGTGGAATTAGCAACCAAGACGAAGATATTTTGTGGGTGCACAACAGAATTTGGCGGGGCGCCGAATACCCATACCTGTCCGGTCTGCACAGGTATGCCAGGCTCTCTCCCGGTGTTAAATAAGCAAGTTGTGGAATATGCAATGGCAGTGGGATTAGCGACTAACTGTGATATAACCAGATATAGTAAATTTGACAGAAAAAATTATTTCTATCCCGACAATCCTCAAAATTATCAGATTTCTCAATTATATCTTCCTATCTGCAGAAATGGATTTGTAGAAATTGAAACAGGGTCCGGCACTAAGAAAATCAGGATTCACGAAATCCATATGGAAGAAGACGCGGGAAAATTAATTCACGATGAGTGGGATGATTGTTCTTTAGTGGATTATAACCGTTCCGGAGTTCCATTAATTGAGATTGTATCAGAACCCGATATGAAGAACGGTGATGAAGTAATTGCCTATTTAGAAAAGTTAAGATTAATCATCCAATATCTTGGAGCATCAGATTGTAAATTAAACGAAGGGTCTATGAGAGCGGATGTCAACTTATCTGTTAATGAAGCCGGTGCCAGGGAATTTGGGATTCGAACAGAAATGAAGAACTTAAATTCCTTTAAAGCAATTGCAAGGGCAATTGAAAATGAAAGAGAACGTCAGATTGAACTAATTGAAGATGGTAAAAGTGTAACGCAGGAGACAAGAAGATGGGATGATAATAAAGAATATTCCTACGCAATGCGTTCTAAAGAAGATGCACAGGACTATAGATATTTTCCTGAACCTGATTTGGTTCCGATTTCAATTAGTGATGAATGGATAGAGTCAGTAAAGGCTACGATTCCGGAATTAAGAGATGAAAAACGTGCGCGATACAGAAATGAGTATAAGATACCGGAATATGACGCAGATATTATTACATCCTCTAAGCATTTAGCCGATATTTTTGAGAAAACGGTTGCTATTTGTAAAAAGCCAAAAGAAGTCAGCAATTGGATTATGGTTGAGACCATGCGCTTGATTAAGGAAAAAGAGATTGAAGCAGATGATGTATCTTATTCACCTAAAAACTTAGCAAAATTGATTCTGCTGATAGATAATAATGTAATCAATAGAACCGTTGGAAAAGAAGTATTCGAAAAGATTTTTGAAGAAAATATCGATCCTGATGTATATGTAAAAGAAAAAGGTCTTGCAATGGACAATGACGAAGATGGTTTAAAGGAGTTAATCAATAAAGTAATCAATGAAAATCCACAGTCGATTGCCGATTATCATGCAGGAAAAGAAAAAGCACTTGGTTTCTTAGTGGGGCAGACTATGAAAGCAACACAAGGGAAAGCAAATCCCGGAATGATAAATAAAATTCTAAAAGATTTGATTTGACAAAATAAGTTATGATTTGTCAAAATATATGTTTAATAAGAAAAATAAATGGAATAATAAAAGAGTAAAAATTATATATAATTTTTACTCTTTTTGCATTCTATGCTAAAGATGTTTATGAATTTAACTCTATACAAAACATAGCGGTAGGGATTGGCATAATATGTAATGAAAGATAGAGGGAAGGTAAGAGAGATGAACAGCTATAAGAGAAAAAAATCGCGTAGGCATGACAATGAGCAATCTAGGAGTGATTTGAAAGCGACCATTCTGCCAATCCTGGCAGTATGCGTATTATCCATTGTGATTGCAATGCCGATTATTTGGTTTATAACATATAAACAGTCAAATCATAATCAAGGAATTAATAACGAACAACGGTCAGCCGGCATTGAAGCAATATCAGATGTAAGTGCAGCTATAGAAAAAGCAGATCAGCTGGCAGCCATGTATGACTATGAAGGGGCAACTGAATGGATTGATCAATCATTAGAGGTAAATCCTGAAAATGAGGATCTACTTAATAAAAAAGCAAAATATATAGAAATGAAGGAAGAATTAGTTGAATATACAGGAGAAGTCTCTCATGTTTTTTTTCATTCCCTAATCGTTGATACTCAGCGATGTTTTGATGGCTATCCGGACATGTCCATTGTGACAGGCTATAATAACTGGATGACAACCTTAGACGAGTTCAATAAAATGATGAAGCTAATGTATGAAAATGGATATGTCATTGTTAAAACTACCGATTTCTGCGAGGAAGTACAAACAGCAGATGGCAAGACAACATATATACAAAAAGCCATTTTACTGCCAGAGGGTAAGAAACCCTTTGTAATATCACAGGATGATGTAAATTATTATGATTATATGAAATACGACGGATTTGCCTCAAGGTTTGTATTTGATGAAAATGGGAATGTTAAAAACCTTTATGTCGATCAAAATGGAAATGAATTAATCGGTGATTATGATCTTGTATCGGCACTGGATACATTTATAGATGAGCATCCGGATTTTTCCTATAAGGGAGCAAAAGGCTATATTGGGGAAACCGGTTATGAGGGAGCACTTGGGTATGATACCCATATAAAAGATTCTCCAACCTATGATGAAGATTGTGAAATGGTAAGAAAAATTGCCAAGGCACTTCGGGAAGACGGATGGGAATTCGCCAGTCATAGCTATGGACATGGCCGGATGCAGAAGCAAAGTTTTGAAGAGCTAAAAATAGATGCAGATAAATGGGAAGATGAAGTAGGCAGCTTAGTAGGACCTGTGGATGTATATATCTATCCTTTTGGTGATTATGTACCGGCAGATTCTTGGAAATTTAAATATTTACAAAGTAAAGGTTTCAAATATTTCTTTGGTGTTGGTGCGAGGACTTATAATGCATTTCACAAAGATTATGTTTTCATGGACCGTTGTAATTTAGATGGATATTCTATGAATTATAGACCGGAGTTATTGTCTAAATACTTTAACACTTCCCTTGTACTGGATTCTAATAGGCCAGCGTTTGAGAATTAAGAAGCAGTAGATTAATAAAAGTACTAGAGGATATGATTTTTTGTCGTTTTTACTAATTTATTTCTATATTAAGTCTTAGTTTCAACAATGTTATACAAAATATTCATTTACATCCAAATTTATTTGATTTTAGTCATATGATGAGATATAATGCAAAGTGGTAGAGAAGTCTTTATTTCTCAAAACATACCTTCAGCTGACAAAGTAACATATGGTATTTTATCAACTGAGGGTAACAATAAATCAAGAAAAGGATAGGTGTAAATTCATGAACAAAACAGAATTACTTTATGAAGGAAAAGCAAAAAAAGTTTTCAAGACTGATGTTGAAGGTGTTGTAATCGTAGATTACAAAGATGATGCTACAGCATTCAATGGTGAGAAAAAGGGGACAATCGTCGGTAAAGGTGTTGTGAACAACCGGATGACAAACCATGTATTTAAGCTACTTGAAAAAGAAGGCATTCCTACACACTTAGTAGAAGAATTAAGTGATCGTGAAACAGCGGTAAAGCAAGTAGAGATAGTTCCACTGGAAGTTATTGTTCGTAATGTAGCCGCTGGTAGTTTTTCAAAGAAGTTAGGAATTGAAGAGGGAACACAGCTTTTGGCACCTACTCTGGAATTTAGTTATAAAGATGATGATTTAGGCGATCCGATGATTAATGATTATTTTGCAATTGCAATAGGAGCAGCCACTCGTGAAGAAATAGATAAAATCACAGAATATACATTTAAAGTAAATGATGTTTTAAAAAAATATTTTCTAGATGCAGGAATGAAATTAATTGATTTTAAAATAGAATATGGCCGTTATAATGGAGAGATTATCCTGGCAGATGAAATTTCACCGGATACCTGCAGACTTTGGGATGTAGAAACAAATGAAAAATTGGACAAGGATCGATTTAGAAGAGATATGGGAAATGTAGAAGAGGCTTATGATGAAGTATTCAAACGCCTTGGATTGGTTTAGTTTCATCGGAACCCGGTTGAAATCGACCGTGACCGGGTCAAGGCTGAACTTGACCCGGTATCCATTATGGAATTTGAAAGGATGTAGTAATGAGACCTATTCATATAAATAAGGAATTAGAGATAGAGGATAATTTACATGAAGAATGTGGCGTATTTGGTATGTATGACTTTGAAGGAAATGACGTTGCGTTGAGTATCTATTATGGATTATTGGCGCTGCAGCATAGAGGGCAGGAAAGCTGTGGTATTGCAGTGAGTGATACAGATGGGCCAAAGGGAAAAGTTGCTTCAAGTAAAGGAATGGGCCTTGTAAATGAGGTCTTTACATTAAAGGAAATCGGTGAAATGCAAGGGAATATTGGTATTGGGCATGTCCGTTATTCTACAGCAGGAAGCAGTACAAGAGAAAATGCGCAGCCATTAGTATTAAATTATGTAAAAGGAACATTGGCACTGGCGCATAACGGCAATCTGATCAATGCGTTGGAACTTCGGAAAGAATTAGAGTATACAGGTGCTATTTTTCAAACAACGATTGATTCTGAGGTAATTGCTTATCATATAGCGAGAGAAAGAATTAAAAGCCACAATGTAGAAGAAGCAGTTTCTGCCGCGATGAAAAAAATCAAAGGTGCATATTCGTTAGTGATTATGAGTCCAAGAAAATTGATTGGGGCAAGAGATCCTTTTGGACTTAGGCCTCTTTGTATTGGGAAAAGAGACAATTCGTATATTATTGTTTCAGAATCTTGTGCATTAGATACGATAGGTGCGGAGTTCGTCAGAGATGTGTTGCCGGGTGAGATTGTAACGATAACCAAAGATGGTATAAAGTCGGATACTAGTTTGTGTCTTCCAAAGGAACAAGAAGGAAGATGTATTTTTGAATATATATACTTTGCCAGACCAGATAGCAAGATTGATGGTGTATCTGTGTATCATTCACGGATTATGGCTGGTAAGATACTTGCAAAAGACAGTCCGGTAGAGGCGGATTTAGTGGTCGGTGTTCCGGAGTCGGGAAATGCTGCGGCATTGGGATATTCATTAGAGTCAGGAATTCCTTATGGTACTGCATTTGTAAAAAACAGTTATATAGGAAGAACATTTATTAAACCTAGCCAAAGCAGCAGAGAATCAAGTGTCAGAGTCAAACTTAATGTATTGGCAGAAGCTGTAAGAGGAAAACGGGTAATTATGATTGATGACTCAATTGTTCGTGGTACTACAAGTGATAGAATTGTCAGGATGTTAAGAGATGCAGGCGCAAAGGAAGTACATGTAAGAGTAAGTGCACCGCCATTTCTGTATGAATGCTATTTAGGAACAGATATACCATCTAGGGAGCAACTGATAGCGTATAATCGAACTGTTGATGAAATCTGCAAAGTAATTGGGGCGGACTCATTAGGCTACCTTGGAATTGATAGATTAGAAGAAATAGTTGATGGTCTGCCAATCTGTAAAGGCTGTTTTAGTGGAAAATATCCGTTGGATCCACCTACGGAAGATATTCGCGGAGAGTATATCCATTAATAGGTGACCAAAGGTCACCCGGACCAAAGGTCACCTGAACCATAGGTCACCCGGACCAAAGGTCACTAGGACCAAAGGTCACTAGGAATAGAGTTCGCCTGGAAGTAAGGTAAATATAAATAAAATTAAAACAGATATGGGAGGTCTTAAATGTACGACAAATACACAAGTCCATTGTCAGAACGATATGCAAGTAAAGAAATGCAATACATATTTTCACCGGATAAAAAGTTTAGAACCTGGAGACAATTATGGATTGCTTTAGCAGAAGCAGAGCATGAATTAGGACTAAATATAACAGCAGAACAAATCGAAGAGCTGAGAGCGAATGCAGATAATATCAATTATGAAGTTGCAAAAGCCAGAGAAAAAGAAGTACGCCATGATGTTATGTCGCATGTATATGCCTATGGAGTGCAATGTCCGAAGGCAAAAGGAATTATACACTTAGGGGCAACCTCATGTTATGTTGGTGACAATACGGATATTATTGTGATGACAGAAGGACTTAGATTAGTTCGTAAAAAATTAATCAATGTCATCAGTGAATTAGCAAAATTTGCTGATGAATATAAGGCATTGCCAACACTTGGATTTACCCATTTCCAACCAGCACAGCCAACTACTGTTGGTAAAAGGGCGACACTGTGGATGCAGGAATTCCTATTAGATTTAGAAGATTTAGATCATGCAATCGGATGTATGAAAATGCTGGGTTCTAAGGGAACAACAGGAACACAAGCCAGTTTTTTAGAATTGTTTGATGGAGATCATGATAGAATTAAAAAATTAGATAAGATGATTGCAAATAAAATGGGATTTGCAGATTGTTATCCCGTATCGGGACAGACCTATTCCCGTAAAATAGATACAAGAGTATTAAATGTTTTGGCAGGTATAGCAGCGAGTGCTCACAAATTTTCAAATGATATTAGATTACTGCAGCATTTGAAAGAAATAGAAGAGCCATTTGAAAAGAGTCAGATTGGCTCGTCTGCGATGGCATATAAAAGAAATCCAATGAGAAGTGAGAGAATTGCTTCATTAGCAAATTATGTGATAGCAGATGCAGTCAATCCGGCTATTACTTCAGCGACTCAATGGTTTGAACGGACTTTAGATGATTCAGCAAATAAGAGAATCAGTATTCCGGAAGGATTTTTAGCAGTAGACGGTATTCTTGATTTATGTTTAAATGTTGTGGATGGTTTAGTTGTTTATGATAAAGTGATTACAAAACGTTTAATGTCCGAGCTGCCGTTTATGGCAACCGAAAATATTATGATGGATGCAGTAAAAGCCGGTGGGGACAGACAGGAACTTCATGAGAAAATCAGAGAATTGTCTATGGAAGCAGGAAAGAATGTGAAACAGGAGGGAAAAGACAACAACTTGCTTGAACTAATTGCCGCTGACCCGGCATTTAATATGACGTTGGAAGAATTGCAGGAAACAATGGATCCAAGCAAATATATCGGGCGTTCTAGAGAACAAGTAGAAGAATTTTTAAATGATGTAGTTTCACCTGTCTTAGAAGAGAATAAAGAACTGCTGGGTATGGTAGCAGAAATTAATGTATAAATAATGGAGAGGCTGTCGCGCTAGCTTAAAATGTAACGCGGCAGCCCTTTTATTAGTTAGAAGGATGTTGTAGAATGAATATAAATTTAGAATGGTATAAAGTATTTTATTATGTTGGAAAATTAAATAGTATCACAGATACTGCAAAATATTTATGTATTTCCCAGCCCGCAGTCAGTCAATCCATTAAGCAGTTGGAAGCTTTTATCGGTGTTAAGCTATTTCAAAGAACGGCGAAAGGTATGAAATTAAGCATCGAAGGGAAACAATTATATGAATATGTTGCGAAAGGATATGAAATAATCATCGAAGGTGAGCAGCAGCTAAAAAAGATACTGGATTTAGAAGCTGGTGAAATCAAAATAGGAGCCAGTGATATGACATTACAATTTTATCTGCTTCCTTATTTAGAAAAATTTCATGAAATTTATCCACAAATTAAAGTGATTGTAACCAATGCTCCAACGCCAGAAACGATAACCTTTTTAACGGAAGGTAAAATAGATTTTGGTATAGTAACAACGCCATTTGAAGGTAACGCTGATATGGATATCATTAAGGTAAGGGAGATTAAAAATATATTTGTTGGCGGAAGTAAATTTCAAGATTTAAAAGAGAAAAAGTTAAAATATAGCAATCTAAAACAATATCCTTTGATATGTCTAGAAAAAAGCACCAGCACCAGAAGGTTTATGGATGAATATCTGCAATCCAAGAATATTGTATTAGAGCCAGAATTTGAGTTAGCGACCAGTGATATGGTTGTTCAATTTGCGATAAGGAATCTTGGGATAGGATGTGTTATGGATGAATTTGCAAAACCGTATATTGAAACAGATCAATTATTTGAACTGGAATTCCAAGATAAAATGCCTAAAAGACATATTTGCGTTGTGAATAACAATAAACAGCAGATGTCCTCAGCGGCAAGTAAACTACTAAAGATAATGATATAAGGATAGATTATATAAAGTATAATAAATATTAATTTTACTTATGAGATAATATAGTGTAGAATAGAATACGTTCGGAACCGGGTCACGACCGAACTTAACCGGGTCACGGCTAAACTCAACCCGGTTGCGGTAAACGCGGTCGGGAATAAACGATTGAGAATAAATTAAATTCAGGAGGTAATATTATGGTTAGAGCAGTAGTTGGTGCTAATTGGGGTGATGAAGGTAAAGGAAAGATTACAGATATGCTAGGTGAAACTTCTGATATTATCGTAAGATTTCAAGGGGGAAGTAATGCAGGCCATACAATTGTAAATAATTATGGAAAATTTGCACTGCATATTTTGCCATCAGGTGTATTTTATGATCATACGACCAGTGTTATTGGAAATGGTGTGGCATTCAGTGTACCGGCATTATTTAAAGAAGTGAATGAAATCGTAGAAAAGGGTGTTCCAATGCCAAAAATTTTAGTTTCTGACAGAGCTCAGATTGTTATGCCTTATCATATATTATTTGATCAATATGAAGAAGAAAGATTAGGTGGTAAGTCTTTTGGTTCTACCAAATCAGGGATTGCACCGTTCTATTCAGATAAATATTCTAAAATAGGATTTCAGGTATCAGAATTATTTAATGATGAAGTATTAATCGAAAAAGTAGAAAAAGTATGTGAATTAAAAAATGTAATTTTAGAACATTTATATCATAAACCGGCTTTGATTCCGGAAGAATTGATGAATACATTACATGAATATCGAGATATGGTTGAACCATATGTATGTGATACGGCTGAATTTTTACAAAAAGCAATTAAAGCAGGTAAAAATATTTTATTGGAGGGTCAGTTGGGGACATTAAAAGATCCTGACTTTGGAATTTATCCTATGGTTACTTCCTCTTCCACGATTGCCGCTTATGGAGCAATCGGTGCAGGTATTCCTCCATATGAGATTAAAAATATCACAACTGTAGTTAAAGCATATTCAAGTGCAGTTGGCGCGGGTGAATTTGTGTCTGAAATATTTGGAGAGGAAGCTGACGAATTAAGAAGACGCGGCGGTGATGGTGGTGAGTATGGTGCTACAACAGGGCGTCCAAGACGAATGGGATGGTTTGATGCTGTTGCTTCCAGATACGGATGTAAAATGCAGGGTGCAACTGAAGTAGCACTAACAGTGTTGGATGTATTGGGATATTTGAAAGAACTTCCAATTTGTATAGGGTACGAAATCAATGGTGAAATAACAAAAGATTTCCCTGTCACAACCAAATTGGCAAAAGCAAAGCCGATATATGAGGTATTGCCAGGGTGGAATTCAGATATCAGAGGAATAAAAAAATACGAAGATCTTCCGGAGAACTGCAGAAAATATATTGAATATATTGAGAAAGAGTTAGAAGTGCCTATTACATTGATTTCAAACGGACCTGGAAGAGATGAGATTATTAGTAAATAGGATATATGCTAAAAGCGTATAGATGGGAGCTTGTATATGGATTTCAATAAGTATTTTGATCATACGATTTTAAAACCGGATGCTAGTAGGTCAGAAATTAAGAGAATTATTAAAGAAGCAGTTGAAAATAAGTTTGCCGCAGTCTGTGTCAATGGTTACCGGACCAAGATGGTTTCTGAAATGCTTCATGGAAGTGGTGTATTAACCTGTACAGTGATTGGATTTCCATTAGGTGCGATGTCTACAGCATCTAAGGTATTTGAGACAGTATCGGCAGTAGAGGATGGAGCAGATGAAATTGATATGGTAATCAATATCGGTGCACTAAAAGATAAAGACTATAATATCGTGAAGTCAGATATTTTGGCAGTGAAACAAGCTTGTGGCGATGCATGTCTAAAAGTAATTATTGAAACTTGTTTACTGACGCAGGAGGAAAAAGAAATAGCCTGTAAATTATCCGTAGAGGCGGGAGCTGATTTTGTGAAGACCTCAACAGGTTTTAGTATCGGCGGAGCTACAAAGGAGGACGTGTCCTTGATGAAAAGCCTAGTTTCTGGGCAAGCTAAAGTAAAAGCCGCAGGTGCTATCAGAGATTATAAGACAGCGATGGAAATGATAAATACCGGCGCTGACAGACTGGGAACCAGTGCAACGGTGGATATTGTTAAGCATAAATATGAAAATGGATCCTAACCAAAATCTAACCGGAACCGGGTCACGATCAGTCGTGACCCGGTTCCGGTTGCTTTCTTCGTCAAATCTCATATATAAAATTCCATAATATAATCATCCATATAAAAACCGTTTCCAATATCCTTCTTCTGCTCAGAAACAATCTTAAACCCTATTTTTTGATAAACCATAATAGTATTAAGATTCAGACGATTTACAGTCAGCCATATTTTACTCAGTCCATTTTTCCTACATAAATCAATCATGTATTGAATAGCCACCTTGGCAATTTTTTTGCCTCGGTATTCTTCTAATATGTAAATCTTACTTAAAAAGACAGAAGATTCATCACGAATAAATGCTGTATATCCAACGTTTATATTATTATAAGCTAAAAAAAAGTATTCATAACCATCTTCTTTTACCTGCCGGCACATAACATCATAGCACTGAAAATGTTCTAACATATAATCGACTTGTTTTTCCCCTATGAGAGGATTAAAATGCTGATGCCATATCTTGTCAGCCAGATCGCTAATCACAAATAAATCATTATCCGATGTAATGGGAACAATTTTAATTAGGTCCATAAATCCAGTCCTTCCTATAACTTACTAATTATCTGAGTCTTTCTTTTTCTTTGTCCATTCATAAGCCTTAATATATACCCATATTAAAATAGGAATAATAATAGTACAAAATAGAGAAGCATTGAACCAGCTCGTCATGCCGGGTTTATTAATAAATGCCATTACAAGGGTAACGATATACATTCCGACTAATACAACAATCCCAAGGATTGCTAAAATTCTTTTTGTGTTCATATTGAACTCCTATCCATCTGCTGCAGCAGATTAAATTGGGGATTTTAAAAGCAAAATCTTAGTTTTTATTATATACTCTAAAAGATTTTTATTCAATGGTTTCATGCTAAATCTCTTTTTTTACTTTACTTTTTATTTGCAAATAGATAGTTATTTGATTCTTACTATCACATGTGGCAAAAAAAACCTCTGATACATCCTTTATATTATGTCTGTGAAGCTGATCTTGAAGCCATGCTATATTATTTCCGGTCTGAGCTAAATTCTCTTTCATAATTTTCCCATCAATAATAATAGAAGAAACAGGCTTTTCCTGCTCCGGTGCTAAGCCAAAATCTTCCGGAGTAGTAGGGCGCCAAGGGACCATAGGAAGAAAACTAATTCTGCCATTGGTTTCTAATATAGCAGTGTGTATATGAGAAAGATCAAAATATCCAGAAATTCTGCATTGTGTCAAAAATTCATTAATATCTATTTTCGCATACTTTAAATTTTCTTTGTAAATTTTCCCGTTCTCATAAAGAACAATTGGTTTTCCAGTTACTATTTTCCTTAATTTTATTGACTTACACGTTAAAGTGGATATTAAAGCAGTGAAAAAACTATAAACCAACATCGCCACTAAAGATTTAGCAAAGCCATCAATTGAAGTTGCCATTTGGCCGGCAAGTGTTCCAATTGTAATTCCATTAATATAGTCAAATAAACCTAACTGAGAAATCTGACGGTTCCCCATAATTTTTGCTAAAATAAATAGAAAAATGATTGAGCCAAGTGATGTGAAAAATATATAGATTAAATCCATTAAAAGTTCCTCCTTATTGGTATAATTTCACCGTGACCCGGTTGAAATCGATCGTGACCCGGTTGAGATTGACCGTGACCGGGTCACGACCGTTATATTTTTTACAGTTATGTAAAAAATATGTCATTTTAATAAAGATAATTAGATAAAAAATATTATTACAGAAAATAAAAGTTGAAAAAAGATGAGTTTCTTCAAAAAAGACACAAAATATTAATAAATAATTGATATGATACTCATTGACTTATTTTAATTACGAAAGGAAGTGTACCTAAATGAAGGAAAAATTAATAAAGTTTATGTACGGTCGATATGGCGCGGATCAATTCACCAAATTTGTATCTGTGTTAATAATAATCTGCTTGATTATCAATATATTTACAAATGGAATCTATTTTTATGCAGCAGGGATTTTATTGTTTGCTTACAATTGTTTTCGTATGTTTTCTAAAGATCATTCCAAGAGATATAAAGAGAATCAAGTATATTTAAAGTATGCTGATAAGATAAAACATTTTTTTAAACGTGAAAAATATATTATAAATGAACGAAAAACACATCATATTTATACCTGTCCGAAGTGTAAACAAAAAATCAGAATACCAAAGGGAAAGGGTAGAATCAGTGTAAGCTGTCCAAAATGTCATACAGAATTTATTAAAAATAGCTAATTGATTTATTTCCTAATTAAAGGAGCATTAATGTTTGGATATATTACAACAAATACACAGGAATTAAAAGTAAAAGAGTTTGAATCATATAGAGGCTTCTACTGCGGGTTATGTAAGAGTTTAAAGAAAAATCATGGGCGCCGGGGGCAGATTACGCTTTCTTATGACATGACATTTTTGATAATTCTGCTTACTGGTTTATACGAACCAAAAACACTTTCCTTTAAAAAAAGATGTGGCTTCCACTTTTTTCAAAAGCAGAAATGTCTGGATAATGTATTTACTAAATATGCATCAGATATGAGTATCTTACTGACTTATAATAAATTGATAGATGATTGGAAAGATGAACGGTTATTAACACGTAAAATCTATGCCGTCATATTAAAAGCTAAATATAAAAAAGTTCAAAAACTTTATCCGGAAAAATCTCGGATTGTTATGGAATCATTGGATAAAATAAGTGAATGTGAGGCAAGAGATGAAGAAAATATAGATCTTGTATCCGGGTATTTTGGCGAATTACTGGGAGAACTCTTTATCTATAAGAAAGATGAATGGGAAAACAGTTTACAGCGCATGGGATTTTTTCTTGGAAAATTCATTTACCTGATGGATGCTTATGATGATTTGGATAAAGATAAAAAGACAGGTAACTATAATCCTTTGCTTGCCTTAAGCAGTCAGGATGATTATGAAATAAAATGTAGACAAATCCTTACAATGATGATGAGTGAATGTGCAAAAGAATTTGAAAAGATTCCAATTATAGAACATTCAAATTTGCTTCGAAATATATTATATTCCGGAGTATGGTCACGTTATGAAGCAATACAGAAAAATCGAAAGGATTCAAATCATGATAGCAAATCCTTATAAAGTATTAGGAATACCCGAAAATGCATCAGATGACGATATTAAAAAAGCATATCGAAAACTAAGCCGTATGTATCATCCAGATGCTAATATGAATAATCCCAACAAGGATCAAATCGAGGAGAAATTTAAAGAGGTACAGCAGGCATATGAACAGATTATGAAAGAACGTGAGTATGGCGGCAGCGGTTATAGTGATTATAATTATGGTGGCTTTGGCTCCTCTTATCAACAACGAGCAAATAATACAAGTCAATATGAAACATACTTGAATGCAGCAGTGAATTATATTAACAGCGGTCATTATAAAGAAGCTCTGAATATATTAAATAATATGGCTGACAAAACAAGTCAGTGGTATTATTTAAGTGCTATTGCAAACTATCAATCCGGAAACAACATAATTGCATTGGAACATGCTAAGCAGGCTGCCAAACTAGAGCCAAATAACATACAATACAGACAATTGGTAAGCCAAATAGAATCCGGCGGACAGTGGTATGGAAATATGAGTTCTCCTTTTGGAACACCGAACCGGGATTCTGATTCCATGTGCTGTAAATTATGTATTGCGAATATCATTTGCAATGCTTGCGGCAGTAGAATGTTTTTCTGCTAAGGATTCTTCATTCAATTAACAACTATTATGATTGTTACATAGGAATCCCCCCTAGACTAGTAATGCAGTTAATGCTGGTTTAGGGGGGACTCCTATCGTATTACATTTTCTCAGACCAACTCTTATCAATTAATCAACATCATATCTAGAACATATTCTCACTTTTTTCATATTATGTTAATAAGGTTATCAACTTATATAGTATGCATAACATATTATTCCATTACAAATTTTCGAAATATATCTGATATACTTCGAAAATCTTACTTTTAATTTATCTATAGGATAGTACTGCACCTCGTTTGCTGTTAGATATTGAATCCTACAAGATAAAAACGCTCCACGATGGATGCGCACCCACTTTCGTGGAAAAACCTCCTGATAGTCGGATGCGTTCGGAGCAGAGTATATGCCTTGGCAAATACTCTGCTCTAATCTTATACAGGGATAACATATATCTATATCTCCATATTTTCCATTTAGAAAATTATTTGCATATCAATATGCGATATCTATATAAATATAAATTCTATTAGAATAAAAACTGTATTAATTATATGCAATATCATATAGCAGAAAGGACGGGTGTAACAATGAGTAAATTCTATGATATATTTAATGACGATGATAAAATGAATTCTAATTCCCAGTGTAATTCAAGATGTACATCGGGATGTATTCAGGGTAATAGATCTAAATGCTGCTTGGGATGTGATTGCAAATACAGTAGTATTATTGCTGGACCTACAGGACCAACAGGGCCAACAGGTGCACAAGGAATCCAAGGGATACAAGGACCGACCGGAGCGCAGGGAATCCAAGGGGGCCAAGGAAAAATAGGACCAACCGGAGCGCAGGGAATCCAGGGAATCCAAGGAGAACAAGGAGAAATAGGGCCAACTGGAGCACAAGGAATTCAAGGAATTCAAGGGATACAAGGACCGACCGGACCAATCGGAACTCAGGGGATCCAAGGAGAGCAAGGAGAAATAGGGCCAACCGGAGCGCAGGGAATTCAGGGGATCCAAGGAGAACAAGGAGAAATAGGGCCAACCGGAGCACAAGGAGTTCAAGGAATCCAAGGGATACAAGGACCGACCGGATCGACCGGAGCGCAAGGAATCCAAGGACCGACCGGACTAGCCGGAGCGCAGGGAATCCAGGGAATCCAAGGACCGACTGGACCGACCGGGGCACAGGGAATTCAAGGAATCCAAGGAGAGCAAGGAGAAATAGGACCAACCGGAGTGCAGGGAATTCAAGGAATCCAAGGAGAGCAAGGAGAAATAGGGCCAACTGGAGCACAAGGAGTTCAAGGAATTCAAGGGATACAAGGACCGACCGGACCAACTGGTGCACAGGGAATCCAAGGAGATCAAGGGGAAATAGGGCCGACAGGAGCACAAGGAGTTCAAGGAATCCAAGGGATACAAGGATCGACCGGATCGTCCGGAGCGCAAGGAATCCAAGGACCGACCGGACTAGCCGGAGCGCAGGGAATTCAAGGAATCCAGGGAATCCAAGGACCGACCGGGGCACAGGGAATCCAGGGAATCCAAGGAGAGCAAGGAGAAATAGGACCAACCGGAGCGCAGGGAATCCAGGGAATCCAAGGCGAAACAGGACCAACCGGAGCGCAGGGAATTCAAGGAATCCAAGGCGAAACAGGACCGACCGGAGTGCAGGGAATTCAGGGAATCCAAGGAGAACAAGGAGAAATAGGGCCAGCTGGAGCACAAGGAGTTCAAGGAATCCAAGGGATACAAGGACCGACCGGAGCGCAGGGAATTCAAGGAATCCAAGGAGAGCAAGGAGAAATAGGACCAACCGGAGTGCAGGGAATTCAGGGGATCCAAGGAGAACAAGGCGAAACAGGACCGACCGGAGTGCAGGGAATTCAGGGAATCCAAGGAGAACAAGGAGAAATAGGGCCAGCTGGAGCACAAGGAGTTCAAGGAATTCAAGGGATACAAGGACCGACCGGACCAATCGGAACTCAGGGAATCCAGGGAATCCAAGGAGAGCAAGGAGAAATAGGATCAACCGGAGCGCAGGGAATTCAAGGAATCCAAGGAGAGCAAGGA
>Ga0153924_1000474_pt1 | contig 25121 bp, 31 predicted proteins | sample TSNJ008MetaG_FD_104709 | JGI IMG/M metagenome (GOLD analysis project Ga0153924, IMG submission 104709) | Attine ant fungus gardens microbial communities from New Jersey, USA - TSNJ008 MetaG | ecosystem: Host-associated > Fungi > Mycelium > Unclassified | place: USA: New Jersey, Wharton State...
GAATATCTGAATGTAGTCTCCGACCCTCGCTATCAATTTACAGACCATGTCAGGGCCTTGATCCATGGCGAAATCCATATCAAATCTTTGGTGAGGAGCAGTATCAACTCTGTCGTTCGAATGGATATGGGCTGCTTCCTTCCTTGTTCGTTTTTTAGTACGTTCTGCCAGGTCTTAGTATGAGACTACACAAAAATCACAGGGGCAGACCTTCATCTATGTGGACTTCAATGTTGTTGGTTCTCGCTTGGACTTGTACTTTGAAGTTGTCCTGCCAAAAACGAATCAAGGATTCCGTGTTAACTGAGCGATGATCCGAATGTCAGCTGCGATATACTACTGTATCTCGGTAACTCACATCCATGAGGCACCCCCCAGATCAGGTCGTCGATCATTCTACTTGCATTTTTCTCCATCTTCTTCTGGGCTATTTCTTTCCGAAATGTCTTTTGGCTCTCCAGGTACTTTACTCTTGCCACCTGAAATACATTGGTCACTCCTCAGAAGCAGAGGTGATGAGTATGGATTGACTTTCTTTAAGTTCATCGTCTGTTAGTTCAGTCCTTGCGTCCAGCAAAAGTCTTGCTCTTTTGCGCTTCCTTGGGAGTTGATTGCTGAGTTGTATGTCATTAGTAATATCCACCAATGGCTGCCTCATTTCTTCGTCTTGTATCAGGTCTTGTGAGAGGAATGCTCTAGCAAATGATGCTACGGAATTGGCTCTGTTCTCAACTAATGGTGTGCACGTCGCCTGATTCTCCTTATCGCCGTTCTGCGAATGTAGTGAAAGCTGGAAATAATCAAGGCTGAAGTAGAGATACACACATGTGCGGACATTTCATGAGCCATCCGTTTCGGTGTTGAAAATGCAGAAACTCGATCAATACTAGACTGTACGTCGCGGGGTACATCTGGACTGGTAAAATCTATGGGGATGTTCAGGTTATCTGCGGTTGAATGAAAATCCATCATGTCAGTCCTATGGTCACTAATCAAATCAATCAATATCGGAAGAGTTATATTCGATATTCACGCAATAACATCGGGTTCCATCTCCCAGCCGAGCTCCCTGGCTAGTTCATCGGCTAGACCTCCAGCTAGGTCAAAACCATCCGATGCTCCAAGGAAGTTGTCATCAAATACAAAGCCACCAGCTATTTGAGACGAAGACAGGTCAAATTGTCCAGACCCGTAGGCATCCTCGAAGGACTTTTCAAGAGAACCCGAGACCAGAAGGTCATGGTGTTCATTTAGGATATGCACATTTTGGCGAGCCATCTCAACCAATGATTCCTTGGCCGGTTTTGCCTTGAGCTTTTTTCTTTGCCCTGCCTTCGGGTTGAATTCCTCGTCACTCTCCATCATGATTTCCACATCTATTCATAGGGTTGGTAGATGAGTGGATACATTTGGTGGCTTGTTCAAATCATTATACCGTTCGTATCGTCCCACCCCTGCTCGTGTTAAATCAGGCTTGTCTTATGATCTCCAACGTGTACTTACTGAAAATAAAGCATCAAGTATCATGGCATGGCCTGAGTCTGGATCTTGCTGAATTGTGACCGCGTGAGGACTATACTGCAATTAATCGCCAAATCCTCGCCTAAATCTAGGAGAACCATGGGATCCTCACCGGGCGGTGGGTTGAACCAAAAGTAAGTCGTCTCCGTCTATAGCATGTTGTTGCATTTCTTGCACCATTTTCTTAAGTGCATTTACGCATGAGTTCACGTCCGTCATAAATATATCTTGCTTGACTGTGCAATAGTCGATTAGTAGCTTAATTAGACGCGTTTTCTAGTCATACCTTTGTAAACCCTGGCCAACACGCATATATTCACGCGTATTTCACAGACCCTCAATTATTGACTTACCGAACAACACCATACATTAAATTACTGGACAACCTTAATGCTAATGGTTCCATAGGTTCGGCAATGAGGTCGCAAAGTTGAGTGATGTTGGCTGTCATGACCGATTTTTTTGACAAATTTTTCAAAGCCGTTTTTGATCCCAAGGTGGCCGCCAACCTTCAGCCTGGTGAGAAGGAGGTGCGCTGCAAACTAATTCTCACATACCACAACAATCCAAATCCACTGTCCCGTCGAGTTAGTAAATCAGGGGTAAAAAACATTCGACCAATGTCAAGTTGACGGGTATGGCAAGTTAAAGGCAAAGATGAGAAGTGTATTCAAGAACAAGCTGCGGCCTTGAATGATTTAAATTTATGAAAGTCGTCGTTTGACACCTGTCAGTTCACCCAAAAATGCTTCTCCAGAAACCTTTTCAAGATGATCGCACAACCGTGATAGCGGATAGTCCGCTAGGCAGACTCGCAGACTACAAGTTGATTGAAGTAAACTATCGTACATTTGTCCACTTCATGCTGGTGTTTGCACTGATCACACGAGCAAATAGCTCGTCGCGATTGTTGATCCATTTAAATTTCTCCGCTTTTTCATATTTATAGCCATCCATGGTAGGCGCTGACCAGACGATCTCCAACCCCTTAAGTACACCAGACTTCTTGACACCTATAACATCTTGCAATGAGATAGTGAGTCGACTCCGCGACGACGCCATAGGTGAGAAGTAAAATGTTGTCGGCGTCAAGGTAATAAGCCCAGGACCAGTGGAGTATTGGGCAGGATATGCTATTCATTTCAGGTCTGGGCATTCCCGGAAAAGTTGGAACATACTGTACGTATTGGCCGATGGATTAACCAAATTTCTGAGTGATGGTGTGTCATCTTCTGGCTCGCCAGCCTAAAATTTGTTCAGACATGATGAAGAGGAGAACGACTATCAAATCTACCTGCGCTTTGATGAATTGTTTGCCACCTTGAAGTAAGCTTCTCCCTGCATCAAGCGCCTTATCCATACCCTCTATGTGACCTGTCATAACCTTGGATTGACTGATTGCGGCATCTATATGTTCTCTGACCACCGATGATCTATGAGTATCGGTGAGGGGAGCTTCTGAAGGTGCTTGTTTCTCTTTCGCAAGTTTTGTGGGCCTGATTTCAAGACCTGCAGCTACTCGCTGGGATATTAAATCCATGGCAAAGTCTGCATCAGTGGGAACGTCCAACATTGGAGGTGGCAAACTGTGAACAATGAGCATCTTATTAAATTGTTGATAACATCACTCACCGAAGCCTCTCCTCCGGCGACATTGCTAGGAGAATCGGTACCATATGCCAGAACACAAATCCCGAAGTGCCCGATATTGTCTTAAGTACATATTTAGCCGGTGTCAGCAGCGATCCAATGAACAGAATGCAGATAAGCTATATCATATTTGAGTAACTAGATATTCGCAACCTCCAGGGTGCCTTACGCAAAGATACGTCCATGAGCTGGATGGCTTTCTCCAGATGAAAACGCTGGAAGAAGCCGTGAGTTCCTCGAGAGCAAAACTGAGACGGGAGACTGTACTTTTTGATTCTTTCATGAAAATCTGCCATTTCATTCATGAGGTAAAGACCCAAGCGCTTCATTTCCCGGATCTCATCTGAGTCATTGTCCTCGGGTGCCGTCAATTCATTTATCTCTTCAATGTTCGAGTCGTTCTGAGGATCAGAATGGGCTTTTAATTTGACAATCCTTTTCTTGTCTTTGGGAGAAAACATGAGAAGTCGACCAAAACGCCACATATCTCGTGGTCCGAAAACAGATGGAGATGATAATCGACGAGATAACTGTTCACTGAAATTATCGGCGTAAGAGATTTCTTCACGATGCATCCTCAATTGGGATTGACTCGGGTAAGGGAGAAATCGATGCTTCAGCAAAATAATGATCAAATTTAAGAAAAAAGCAGCCGATAAAAGATCCAGCCACCAAATGATCCAGAAACACTGTGTTGATCAATATATATTTCAGGAAAAAAAACCGAGCGAAAAATGACTCACTGCACAGAAAAGCAAGCTTTGTTCTTTGTCTTGCCATTTCGCAAGTCGATATAAGTTGATGAGAAAGGGAAAGTAATGTGGGACTATTGCCAAATAAACACGTTGAGATGCAAGCTTGAAACGATTGAGAGTAAACTCTTGAGGGGGATTTTTTAAGGGAGGAAGCAGTGGAAGGAGAAAACGCTGGGATGGGAAGCAAATTAAGCAACAAATTGTATGAATCAGTGTGAAACCCTACGTGTGCCACTTCATCCGACATGTTCTTGAAAGAATGTGATTGGCCCTTGGCTAGATTTGGGGTGTGCTTATCATTTTCTGAAGTCGTCATTTCCCCTTCATCTTCGGGCAGGGTAGACGGTCCAGCATAATCGTCAACGGGACGTGGAGCTTTAACTTCGTTCACATACTGGATAGTTGAAAAGTTAATTTGATTCTTCTAAACATTGGATTAATATACCGTGGAAAACAAACGAAGGAAGCGTTCGATCTCTTCGTTTTCATATATTTCACGTAACTGAGCATCGTTATATTGCCCAGTATTCTCGGTCGCCGGAGCAGAATCTGTGCCAGGTTGGTCTGGTAAGCTGGAAGAAAGGGATTCATTCATTGTGAAAGCCCAGAGATAGCAAGAGTCTCATGCACGCATCGCAGGTTATATATTGTGCCAGGTTGTGGAGCGGAAAGTACTCAGCACTATGTCAGAAGTGTATTACTAAATTTAATGATGTACAAATGTATTTTCTTTATATGGCAGTCACGGTCATGTGATGGACGCGGTACAGCTCCCTCCCAAGTTGAAACATTGAGAAATCAACACTATGACCCAAAAAGGTCTCCTAGAATGGGCGAACTATATGCGACACAGTATGGTAAGCGACCCCGGCCGTAAATTATTCCAAGAGCAGGTGCAGACACATGGGTTTTCTTTCCTCGATGATTATCTCGACAATATCCTTTCCGAAGTCAAACAGGAGTGAGTCCGCTGTTAGTGGATGCCAAGCTGAACTGAAGTAAATCATAGTCCATTGATTGAACTGGTCAAGACTCCAGGGCGAAAGAAGGTTATATCAAGGAAGCCTAAATTGGGTTCAACGATGCAGGTCGTCTCTGCTTTGCTGGAGGTCAGGTTCCCATTTGTTTTACCAGGATGAATATGAATAATATATCCTCTTTAGGTGGACGATGTCGATGACACAACAGAAAGACTTGTTCCTTCCAGTAGCTCTACCCAAATGTTGCTCAACACGACAAATCAATCGGACGTTTCCAAACAAGACTCTGAATTTATTTCTCCCGAATCTGTGACAATATTCTCTTCTTCAGAAACGAAACTTGTCCCCACTGAGCCTGTAATCTCTCCCTCCCTCAAGCTCTCTGTCATCATCGAAGATGACGAAGGAACTGAACGTAGCCGAACACCGATCCAAACAGTCCAGACGCCAAGCGACAACACTACACCGATTCAGACCCAAACTCAGGATTACCGAATGTCCAACCTTGATTTGCACTATCCGGATCAGAATTCCCATGGTTTGGAACCGCCCATGGCTCCCACGTTCCAAGAAGTCAAGGGAGCTGAGGAACCTGCAGTCGTTGATTTGACCGTTCCTCTTCGTGATTCTGGCTCAAAGTCCTTTTCTCCTCTACTATCCACGCGAAAAAGTGTATTATCTACGCTCCCCACCCTACCTGAGCCGATATTACTGCGGAAATCTATGCGAGCAACAAAAGAAATTCCTATAGGCAGTGTTCAGCTGGGGACTGCTCCACCGGGGAACACAAATATGGGAAAACGTACTTCATGGCTCATGAAAGCCCGTGAAGCGAAAGCAATGGAGACCATGCCCAAGAAATCTGTTGTGAACAATTTGCCAATTACCAATGTTGGGGTTAAGCGTAACAGTGGGGAGTTGACTGGTTCTAGTGATATCAAGAAAGAAGAAAGAAAATCAAAAATATTCAGACAACAAAAAGAAGAAACTGTTCCCACGAAATTTGCATTAGCCTTTTCTCCGAAATCTGATTTCAAACTAGTCGAAGAAACACTTCTGGAAACAGAACAAGATGATATGCTGAATCTTCTGAAAAAAAAGGTAGAGGGTCTTGGGGCCCGTAATGACAAGCTCGGTGACACAGTCCCTAAGAGTGCGGCAGCAGCTCTTGTCGAAGCTCGAGCAAAAGCAGAGGCGAGGATCGCCGAGCGTCAGGAAGGAGCCCCGACAAAATACTCAACTTCCGATGCCGCCGTTGATGTGCCAGTGGACCAAACACTAGTGGAAAAAGCCCAATCAACAGAAAGGCATCATCGGTCGAGTGTGCATGATCTATCTCCTACTGAGGACCAGGGCAAGGACAAATCCAAAGGCTTTGTATTTGCCATGACTCAATTCAATCCTAATGATAGTGCCCCTGTAGTCGCAGATGGCCAGAGCATCTCAACAACTCCGCCCCATTCACCACCTTCACGGGCTGTTGCCGTGAAGGTGGGCCATGTCTTCGATAAGCCGCCTCCGGTTTTCGTTCCTCCCATCCCCAACCCCCAACCGCTTCCTATTTCACCGACATTCAAAGAGACAACTTCTACCTTCGTTCCTCCATCTGGCGCATTCACCAAGCTTCCAGCCGTGCAACTAGGAATTTCACCCTTGTTCCAGTCACATCTTGGTAACAAGACCAAGGCCGCTCCCTTGAGCACTCACTTATCAATCCTTGAGACGGACTCTGATAACCTCTTTCATGATCGCGGGAATACAGAGGCATGGATACCTAAAACCCAAGAAGTGGAGTACTCAGATGCCTTTGTCACCCGATTATCTGGCCCAGAACAGCTGAATGCGCTTGATGATGACGATAGCTGGCCAATCGACGAGAAGTTATCGCATGGCAGACCTTGGCCCTTCGGCAGTCAAAGCAAAGAGGATAGTTTCACATGGAGCACTCTCCCATCACAGAGTCAGCACGCCGATATCGGTCCTAATCCAGAAGACAGCAAGTTCCCAGGGGAAGGTCAAGCCTGTGAAGCACAATCAATACCGGCGGAATCCGATGAGGATATGGATATCGAACAGGAGGATTTCAGTGCTGGTAAAGAGGCGATTAACGCAGACAATGAGCTTGAGGAGATTATCCTCAGTAAAGCAAATTCTGTGCAGGTGCGCGATTAAGATGAATTCGGTATTTGACCTCACCATCCAGCAGCTTGTAAACAATGAAAGTCGAAATACACTTGTTTCGTCTGTATCTTCCGAATCTCAAATTGGTTTCTTTGGCCAAGCATCCAAATTTTCGAGCAGTGCACTCAGAACGAGCAATAAGGGCAAACCCGAGGTAAAGAAAGCCCTGCAGATGGCAACCCTTGCTGCTAAAAAGGTCCGCATTCCATCACACGAAATCACAGTCGGTAAATAACGAAAATTGTATTTCAGCAACAAGAGAACGATGACAAGAAGGCTGCTCGCTTAAAAGAGGTAGAGAATCGCCGTCAACTTGTCATGCAACGCAAGGCTGAAGAAGAGAAATTACGTCAGCAAGAGCAAGGGCGCAAAGCCGAGGAGTTGGAGCGACGGAAACGGGAACGAGAAGAGCAAATGGAGAAGAAGCCACTCAAACCCATAGCTATGAGCACATCGTCCAAGAGAGTAAGCATATCCACTCAGATGAGACTGTTGAGTCTCCTAAGCTTTCTTCACAGAACGATGAGATCACAAAAAAGCGCAAGATGAATTCGGACAAGCTAGATAGGAAATTAGAACCTAAAAAGCAGATATCTCTCCAAAAGACGGGCTTCAAGTCAACCCTCAAGCAGGCCACCGCACTCAGCTCTTCTGCAGCCTTCAATACTTCACAGTCATCTCAATCTACATACAAGCCTGCTGAGAAGATGTCGAAAGTACCGACCGCCATTCCTGCTAAGGGTAAAACAAAGCAGAAAGCGGTCATGCACGTGGAAGAAGAACACACACAACCCTCCCAGATCGTCCAGACTCAAATGGCCGCCAGGGCCAAAGCAGCAATGCAAGCCGAGGCCTGTATGCCAAGCGAAAGTATTGAATTGCCAGAAGTGAACAGTGAATATTCCGATTCCGAGGATGAGGGTCGACCGCGGACGTTCAACCCGCCAGAATGGGCCCAGTCTCCTGAACTCCTGCAAGCTCTTGAGGCACAGAGCACGATCAATCCAGACGACATCTTTGGAGCCATCCGCCCTCTTCGAATGGAAGAGTTATTCAAGGCCAAGACAAGCCGCTTCCGCGCTCGCACTAGTTCAGCGAATTGGTCGGGTGCTGATCGCCTGACTATAGAGGAAGAACGAGAATATGCGAGGCGGATGGGCTTCAAATAACTGGTTTAATAATCAATTCTAACTTCTTTCGGACTTTTCTGATGTTTTGTGTGTACTCTAGGCAGTACCCTAATCTATGGCTATTCATGTACATTGTGTCATTATGTAGCGTTTTTCGGTGATTTCCACGTGACATTGCTTACTCTTCTACTACCAACACATTACCAACATATTACTTAGGTGGCGGACCCTCACGTATCTTTCTGCTTATGGCGTCTTCGTCATCTGAAATCAATCCTTCTGCTTCTGAAGCACGATTTTCATACAAAGATGCTTCACACGAGGAAGTGCTGGAAGACCTCTCTAGGTATATGCCTACTCATACGTCTGGAGGATTTCACTAACACGATATTTCAGTCGGTTCATTCTGAATCTGCCAGATGAAGAGCTGGCTTCACTTGAACGCATATGTTTCCAAGTGGAGCAAGCGTATGTCCCTTCCACAAGACCCATAAGACTCAACTGATCCGTATATCTAGACACTGGTTTTATGAAGACTTCATACGCGAGCAGAATCCGTCTTTTCCTTCTCTTCCTCTTAAAAAGTTCTCTGCAATGCTCTTCCATGCATGTCCACTTTTGCAGAAGTGGAGTGGCGACCATGAAAATGCTTTTAGTTCATTCATGCAATATAAGATAAGAGTGCCTGTATGTGGAGCTATCATGCTCAATGGCTCTTGGGATAAGGTAAACATTTCGTTCCCGTGAATAATCTACTTTTTAAGAGTCTGGAAGTGTGTGCTTGTGAAAGGCTGGAAATCGTCATCGGGATGGGGTTTTCCAAAGGGAAAGATCAACGAGGATGAACCGAAACATACCTGTGCTATCCGGGAGGTAGGTTATTGACGGTTTTGCCTCTTGATTCATCCACACAATTCATTTTTCAGGTTCTAGAGGAAACTGGTTACAATTTAATAGGAAAACTGAAACCTGAAGATGTCATTGAATTATCTATCAAAGAGCAAAGGATATCGTTATTCATCGTTTCTGGCGTTGAGGAAGACTTTCCCTTTCAAACAAAAACTCGCAAGGAGATCAGTGTTAGTAACATTCCGAATACATTTGGTGTTTTCCTGACAGATCATCTACATCAGCGTATAGAATGGTTCCGCCTCGCAGACTTGCCAACGTGGAGACGTAATAAACAAGTTCCTGGGAAATTTTACCTCATCTCTCCCTTCATAGGGTATGTCAACCGACTTTTGATTTTCACATCTAACATTTCCCGTACAGACCTCTGAAAACATTCATCAACGCTCACAAACCTCGAAATTCTCGGAGAGCTAGGCGTCAGAAGAAAAATAAGAAAATGACATCCCAAGGCAATGCATATGCTTCGGACGCTTTTGTCACTGATGCCGACACCGATGTTATCCAAGAATCGGATTCTCAGACATCCGATAATCAAGCAGAGAGACCTGAAGCTGTTACAAGCACAAACGAAACGAGCACTGATCTCTCAGAGAGTATCTTAGGTTCAGACAATATGGATCCTCATTTTGCACGTCTTCTAAATTCTTTAACCCTATCTGCAACCGGCAATGTTCCTCAAACACTGAAGACTGCTCATCTTCCAGCGGACTCTACTACACCAATTCCAACTTCAGTACGCAATATAGATCCTGACATAATTTCCGAAAAAAAATACCAAGGCCATCAAAAGGTCAAGACTTCCAAAGAAAATCTTTCAGTTATGTTGCCACAGGATCTGGCGCGAGATTCTTCTAGCACACCTATCGCTGCCCCTAATGGTAGTAGCCCGTTCAGCTCCGGCCATCTTCCCACTAGTAGCCATGAACCTTCATACTCTCCTAGACAGGCACGCAATTCTGGCCCTGCCACCAAACCACCCTCATACTGCCCCATCCGAACCGACATCTCACCCTATCTCGCCAAGCCCTCGGTAGATATCACTTCGACCACCAGGCGGTTGCAGCAACTGGCTTTGCTAGAAAGGGTGGCTGACGAATCAGCCAAAATGCTTCCTCAGGTTCAGGGGGCTACTGCATTAAGGCCTACACCTTCAATACTCAATGCATACTCAAGTTCTCATACTTCTGTTCCCTCACATGGAATTCCTCTTTCTGGAGTCTTCTACTCGACTCCGGTTCGTCAACTTCCCTCAAGCACAGTGCAGATTCCATATAATCTAAGTCGTTCGCATCCAAATCAAGCAGTCTATGATGGCACTTCCCAAGTCCTGAACAACCAGATCATGAATCACTTTCACTCCGCACCTTTGAACTTACCTTCCTTTGAACGACCGGCCTCTAATTTCGGAGTACGGCCGCATTCCTATGTCCATGACTGCAATCCTACCTCTCCCCTCCCTGCTCCATCAGCTCAACCTAGGGACAGTTTACCAGTCGGGGTCAACCTGTCCGGTCTCAATCGATTTGCTTCGGCGACACCAGCTGTAGACAGCTTCCCTTCAAGGGGAACCCCAGCTAGCACTGCACAGACACTTTTGTCGATCCTGAACGGAAATCAGCTATCACAAAGCAAACCAGTCGTGCCTCTCCCAGCTAATCGGCCAATATGAGCTGGAAGCCACCCCGATGGTTTACAGCAACATTATAAGATTCCAGTTATCTAATGGTTCATCCTCCCGTGTTCGTCATTGATCATACTGTTTTGTTGATGGATACGCCGAGCAAGACTTGTTTGGTTGATTTTCCGCATCGTATAATTTCATGCTTTGATCATTAGTGTTCTTCTAGCTCTAGCTTTGTATCGCTCTAGTTCGTATCTCTCTCTGCCGACATCTATTGTTCTCTTCCTATCATTTTACTGTCAAGATTATACAATATGTCGACCGAATGTCGTAGTTTACCCATGTACATCAGATAAACCTGCTGATATGTTATTTGTCTGGATACTCTACACTGCAATTTTGAAAATTCGTACAGAGCCAGTCGTTCGAGAATCTGCCAAGCGTGATCCGATCATTCTTCGATTGTCTGTGTATCCTGATATAACGGCCGATGAAAAGACTTACTTTTGAATGAAGGTGGCTTGGGTGCTACCAGCCATGTGATCGAATAGTGTGTCTGGTTTATAAGTTACACGTAAGAAGTCTTGACAGATTCAGGACACTCCCATTGAATTACACCACCGATCGATGAATGGACAGCATGTCAGGAGATGTATGTTCTATACAAGGATTTTGTCGGTTCGCTTCCTCTTCTCGAGGAATTTTATGTAGTGACTTGGAACGAATGAAGAAAGAGTATATTACAATCACTAGGGCCGAACACCAACCTTGTCATGAGCCAACATTCAGGATAGCTAGAAGCGATATAGCGCTCACCATCGGAAAAACAATCAGATGCCCAGATGTTCCAAGATGTAATCACAAACCACTTTGTGTTATGTTTGACACAAGTGTCCCAAAGCTGACCAGGATGAAATGAATACAACTCATTGCAGATATGCTCACCTTGGTCCAAATTCTATGCTTACTCTGAAGGATATAGGTGCCCCAGAGGCATATGTGGAGGAAGCTGAAATTTTCGATATTTGTCTTTGTAAGAGGATAACATACCCACCGAGCCACATTTGATGAAATCCTCAAAATCAGTCTGACTCAGGATCCAGGGGGGTTGATATGCTAGGATGACCGCGTTTTGTGAGCCTTGATCATACCGTTGGGTCTTTGCCCATGGGAAGTAACCAAAAAATTTGCGGTCAACATCAAAACCTTCCTGCTGTTTGATTTCCATTGCCGTGTATTGGGAAAGAGAATATGTAGCAGCCTCTGAGCTGACTTCAAAGGTAGCGTGTCTAAAGTGCTGCAAGTCTGTCCGAAAAATGACAATGACCATTAGAAAACCACCTCACACGCACTGATTAGATATCAGATTGATGCTCCTGATTTCGCTCAAAAAGTCATTAGCTGTGAGTATGAATCAAAGCATTTTGCGACAAGACCATATGCTCACCTCATGGCCGACTGCAAGCATTACGGCTTCTTCCACTTAATTGACTGGATCGTCGGTGATTTGTCAAATTTCCCAAGATGCACGCAGGAGCATTCACTTCTGATGCAACAGCCCTAGACGTCTAAAACATCTCTACTTCTCTTCGTATGTTTGGGTTTTATTTAGACTTTTTGTCTTCAAACCTATTAAATGACGGTTGGCTGCGAGCAACCTGTGTTTCTAGCGTCGAGATTAGCTACAGCAATAGCTCTCCTTGCACTTACTCCCCCCCTTTCCTAGCCGGTATTCATAGTAGCTCGCATTAGACTATGAGCGGAGTGTGTACCAGCTTCGCTTTATTGATCGTTGATACAAAAATAAAAAATTCACACATTGGGACTTCGACGAATCCACGGAAAGTGGTTCATGAAGTTGGATCAGTGGCATCTGGAATGTTTATTGACCGGACATCTTATACGATGATCTCGAGTCTCACCGTAGTCAGCAATGCCGTTGCCATCGTCAAGGAGACTCCAGACAAGTGGTAAATTTAGAAGAACCTCATGTTGATGAAATAGTCAAGAGCACAGCACTTTAGAAAAGTGCTGACCTCGGCGAGACAAAAATAGGGATGCCGAAAAAGGATTAACTGAAAAAGGATTTGACGCCATGCGACATATGGTTCTAAGGGTCCTAACCAGACAGAAGTTCTTGGTCACGCTGACCTATATGAAGGGTATGTTGTATACTTAAGTTCGTCTCCACGACTAATCTTGAAGAGTGGAGCCGTTTAAGGGGCATGCTGGTCCAGAAAGCCTCAAGATGAGTTTAGTCAGGTCGCAAGTGTCTCATGTATCTATCTATATCCTGCAGGGTGGCTACCGGAGTAAAGGTGAGCTGAGATGTCAGCATCCGTTAGTGGAGGTTGAAAGAATGATTCAATTGAAAACGAATCTGAGTTGGGGATGTATCATTAGAGTTCCATAAAGATCATTATCGCCTGCCGCCGCCGCCACCGTCGAACGAATCAGAAGGGTCAGATGATGGGGAAGGAGGTGTGTGATACAAAATTTTCAAGATCCAGGCATGGGCCGAAATTGACAGTCCTTCATTACGGCGCTCCTGTTATACGTTATACTTCTCCAGGCTTCTGCACAGTCAACTTCGTGGCTCAAAATAGAAAATTTGATGATATAGACGGATGGAGTTAGCAACAGGAGTTTTACGTTGGAATATTGCCTGAAACGGCCTGGTTGCTCTAACAAAGCGAGCACGATATCAAGCAGAGGCAATGAAATACATGCATGTACATGCTCGGGAGAGGAACTACAGGGAGCTCGCTGCATGACAATGGTGACTGATTGTGACAAAGCGATGCGCCGGAAAATCTAAACAGCTTCCCATTACGGCCACTCCACGCCATCTCTTGTCCAGTTTTCTCTATCTATTTTGCCTAACATTATCATTAGTGTACTCTGAAACCTCTTTTACTGGTCCATAGCGGCCCTGCTTGCTTAATCTACTATGTTGAATGGAAGTGGAATCAAGATTTTCACTGGTACGTATCTTACTTGGCTTGTCGCCTGGACACCTGGAAAATGGTCTTCCCACAGGCACTAGCCATCCCGAACTGGCGGAAATCATAGCGAGACGGTATGAGTCATTGCTGACACCACCCGCAGTGGGCTGACTACGTTCCTTTAGCATCGGCCTACCCCTATCCAAGGCAGAGGTCACTCGGAGCGGCATTGGCGAGACCCAAGTTCGAATCCAGGAGTCTGTGCGCGAGGATGATGTGTACATCATAAACACTGGTTGTGGTAGAGTCAACACAGCTCTTATGGAGCTCTGCATTATGATTCACGCCTGCAAGATTGCGAGCGCAAAGAGAATCACTGCTGTTATTCCCTTGTTTCCCTACGCCAGGCAGGACAAAAAAGACAAGAGCAGGGCACCTATTACTGCCAAACTTGTTGCCAATATGATTCAAAAGGCAGGCTGTGATCATATCATCGTGAGTCATCGGATTGTTGGTGTTTGCTGATTTTGTATTCATAAATTTATTCAGACGATGGACCTGCATGCATCTCAAATACAAGGATTTTTTGATGTTCCAGTTGACAAGTGAGTCTAGCGTTTGATCCCATTGATCACCTTGCTCAAGTGTGGTTGTAGTGTAAGTCCTGATACATGATCTATCACTTCCGGCTTACTGTCGGCAGTTGTACGCAGAACCGTCTGCAATCCTTTACATTCGAACACATTTTGACTTGAACGACGTGGCCATTGTATCACCAGATGCAGGTGGCGCGAAGCGGTACAGCTTACTTACTAGCAGAAGCTAGGCAGTATACTCATCTCACAAACAGGGCGACATCGATTGCCGATCGGTTGGGAGTAGATTTTGCGCTCTTCCACAAGGAGCGGAAAAAGGCGAACGAAGTATCGCGCATGGTACTTGTGGGGCATGTGAAGGACAAGGTTGCGATCCTGGTGGATGATATGGCGGACACCTGTGGCACTTTGTGTCTTGCTTCACAATATCTTACCGAGGCTGGGGCAAGCAAGGTGTACGCCATAGTTACGCACGGAATTTTGAGCGGGAGTGCTCTCAAGTCCATCGAGGAAAGCTCGTTGGAGAAACTGATTGTGACGAACACATTACCGCAACAAGAGAACCAGCAGCGATGCGGGAAAATCGAGGTGATTGACATAGGGAAGGTGCTTGGAGAAGTGATTCGGCGGAGCCACTATGGGGAAAGCGTGTCTAAATTATTCCATGAAGTACCGTACTAAAAGCCGCAGGAAGCGGAATGTAATTGTAGTCTAGGATTTGGAAGAGGCAGAATGCGTGGGAAGCGAATAGTGCAGGAAGCAGCTGCCATACTCCGTTTGCCATGCTCTCCCCCGTCTGAGTCCAATGCATGCCCTATCATGTACCAAAACCGCAACAATCCCTCCAACAACATTCCGCGCTCTCCCGTCGTCGTCGTCGGCGTCCCCTCCATCACCGTCGACAAAGACCGTCTCGTCGTCGGCAATGCCAACTCCAGTTCGTCCTCTTTCCTTTCTCTCTCCTTACCTTCCTTACCCTTCCCTAGGTTCCACACGCTCGTACACGATCATCAAGTGTCTCGGCGATGGCTCCTTTGGTACAGTATGGCTCTGCGATTGGCACGGCACCCTTCCTCCCAATACACCGCTCTCACCAATGCAGTGCGGGGCAGGTGCACGCCCGGAGTGGGCAGGGAAGCGGCTCGTGGCAGTCAAGCTCATGAGGCGACAGTGGGCAGGAGGTTGGGAGGAATGTCAGAAACTCAAGGAGCTCCAGGTGCGCATCTCGGTCTTCTCAACTCGTCGTATTTCTGACTTTCCCCCCATACAATCAGTCACTTCGTACAATCCCTTTCCATCCTAACATTATTCCTCTGTATGACTTTTTTCTTCTTCCCGATACCCGGCAGCTTTACTTCGTCTTTGAGTCCATGGAAGGTAACCTTTTTCACCTCATCAAGGCTCGCAAGGGCCGTGCCCTTGCAGGCGGCCTCGTATGTGACATTTTTCGCCAAATTGTCTCAGGCCTTGATCATATCCACACTGCTGGGTATTTTCATCGTGACATGAAGCCAGAAAACGTACTCGTCACAACTATAGGCCTGCACGATTACGTCCCTGTCTCTCCTGTTGCCGCCTCCAATGCAGCAAAAGAGAAGGATGTAATTTCCATTATCAAACTAGCCGACTTTGGCTTGGCTCGTGAGACCAAAAGTAAACCACCTTACACCGAATATGTATCCACTCGCTGGTATCGTGCACCGGAAGTCCTCCTCCTGAGTAAAGAATATTCGAATCCTGTGGATATGTGGGCACTGGGGACCATCATGGCGGAACTTGTCAATCTCAAACCTCTTTTTCCAGGCTCCGATCATCGGGATCAAATAAACCGTATATGTGAGATAATGGGAGACCCTGGTAGTAACTATCATGACGAGAATTCAAACCCAATTGGCGGAGGGCTGTGGTCGAAGGGCGTTCAGCTTGCGGCAGAACGATGTGGACTCCGGTTTGGTCCTGTAAGTACCGCCAGTCCATGAGAATCTTTTCTCTGAGTCTCATGGATGATTGCCTACAGACGCCTCCAAAAGATATCCATTCTCTTTTTGAGCGCACTGTTCCCCCTTCGCTTATCCACTGTATACGTGATCTTTTAAAGTATGACCCCAGTAAACGTCTCACAAGTCGCCAATGCTTGGAACACCCCTATCTTCTCGAAATTTATCCTCGCAATAATATTCCTAAACCGCAGGATTTTTCCCCTCCAACCAATGGATCAACCAATGGATCAACTACTCGGCGCCCATCACACCACAGTGTCTCGAGCCTTCAATCTTCCTCTATACCCAATGCTTCTTCTACACATCGCGCACCGTATCATCCCAATCAGCATCCACAGCCTTCTCACCAAGATTACCCTATGGATATATCTTCTCCCCCACCACGACGACAACCGGCTCAATCACCGTTGCGTGTCAATGGCCGTCCTCCAGTCCCAATAGTCACCGACTCTCTCTCGCGTGCAAACTTTGATCGCACAACCCTTCCACCCCCACAGGGCCCACAAAAACCAAGCAAATTCGGTTTTATCAAACCATCCAAGTGGTTGTTCGGCGACAAGACCAGCCACCTGCCACCTGTCAATGAGGAAGCTCCAGGTATTGCGAAATCTCTGGGACGCAAGCGCACACAATCATCCAGCACAGATAAATCCATTCGTGTTTCTACTCCTCCCGCAAATGATCCTCGAAAGAACAAGAAAGAGGCAGAACGGCTCCAGCGTGAGGCTGAGAAACAGCGACGCGAGCTGGCAGACAAGCGGCACCGTGAACAGGCTCGTGCTGTAATTCAGAAACGTCACCAGATGATGCGAGGCATTGTGGGTACGGACCTAGAATGGCAGGCCGGTACTGAGCAGCGTGTGGAGTATCTCAAGAATAAGGAGAAGCAGAACTCGTCTGGTCCTGTTCGTAAGAATCAGGGTGTCAACGCTAGCATAGCTGGCTCGACGAACATGACCATCAATGCTGCTGCTGGCAGATTCGGATCGCACAATGATTCACTTGCCGTTAGCGATCGTGGCAATTGGCGGTCACCGGTGGAACGATTTTCTAAAGCTCGACGGCGAGACTTCGATGATGACCACTCCATGTCTTCATCGGATGTGCATAGTCTAAGTCGAATGTCTTCAATCTCCTTCGCTTCTGTGGACAGTGATCCAGGGCCGCCACGCCTACGAAATCGCTCGAGTCGATTTAGCATTAGCAGAATGATTTCTATGTCGTCACTGCGCACGGTCGATGACTTTCCTGCTTCTGCTCGCTCATCCAACTCTTTTTCTCTGGAAGGTCAGCTGGTACATGACTTCCGATCGCAAGCTAGTATGAATACGAATGGTCATCTTGGCAGCGTTTCTCCTCCACCAGTGGGGTCTCTTTCCCTTTCACCCAGCCTTTCACCTTCTTTGCCACCATCTACGTGGGTTCCTCAAATCCAACAAACTGTCGCTGGACAACAAAGTTCGCCCAGTTCATACGACTACCCTGTCGGACATCATTCCCCAAGTTCGTATGGACACTCACCAAGTTCATTTTCTCCTCCAAGTTCAGGACAAACGCCAAAATCCACCAAGCCTTCCATCAATCCTATCTTCAAAGTGGTGAGTTATAAGTGGGACAGTACAAATGGTCTCTTGCCTAATGATCATGGTGAAATGGTTCAGCCTTCACTTCCGCCTTCAGTTGGTAGCAATATACCATCGCCTAATAAACTACCACCATTCTCCCAGTTGGAGGCTGTTGCTGGAGGTGAATATCCACCAATGTCGCCCATGTCATTAGCTGCACCATCGGAGGAATCATCATCATCATCACATCCATGACAATAACCGAAGCATTTCATTGCACCATCTTTGCCCAAGAGTTTTCATTGTTTTCCACTCTGACTGCATGGCTATTCCTATCTCTATTTCCTTTTCCAGGGAGTATCTTGGTTGTTTGTCAAACATTCTTCAGGTGTTGTCTTATATCTGACCTTTCCCTCGCAATCACTATCAGAAACCTGTACATTCATTCACCTATATGTTATGGTTCATCTCCCGGGCTTCGCTTTATTTCCGTCTTTAGGTCCCAGGAGGTTGTATTTTCAACTGCACTTTCTTTGGTCATATAATGCGACTAGACCTGTCACTCTACGTTTTACAATCACTTGCCACTTTTGCTACTATTTCTTTACCTCATTGCTACAAAAATTAATTGGTTGCTTGACAAAACTTGAACTCGGTTTTTCTTTTCCACCATTTTACCAAGTATTCTACTTGCACAATTCTCCTTTCCTCTTCATCTACACTACGGCGGCTGGAAAACTGGCAATAGTAGTAGATCATGTCATATACTCATGTATCTTTACACTAACTCTTTAAGGCAAGATGCGAGACAGCCTCAAGCACAATTCATTGTCGAAGTCTCCATTGCTTTTCTCAAAAAAATCTATTATCGGGAAATGATTATATATCGAATGGTATGGTTTAGTGATGGTGAGGCGCTTGTTCGAACCGAAGACCGCTAAGAAGAGCGTAAAATGAGCACCAGGGAAATAAAAGTCTACAACAATGAACTCACCAGTAACTGAACCCGAGGCATTCAGGCAATGGTTCAATTCGAGATTAGGTGTAGCATAATTGAGTGGAGTTAATGTCCAGTCCAAGTCCAAACATAGAGATGAAAAAAAGTTTACCCCACCAAGGCGGACACGAGACGGTAGCAAGCGATATGAAAAACAAAACGGATGATAGTTAGCAGTTGAGCTTTCTCTTATTGACAATATAGAAATGCAGCACAGCAAGTCTTGTCCGATAGACGTGACATAAACTGGCAGCATCTCTTCGACATACCCACAGGAACGCGACCCTGGTTGGTCCTGGAGCAGAGAGGAAAACGTGAGCATCCGTGTGATGGAAAGAGAGGGAAAATGAAACTACATGGTACTTACCAGGTTGATGTAGATTTTCGGGTGACCGAGGGGTCCTCCTCCTATTATGGGTGCGGATACCATTTCCAAGAATTCATGTAAAAATGTCAAACAAGTTACCAGCAGATGTAAACAAGCAGGATCCACGATGTGGTCAGATTTCAACAATGAAACAACCAGATGTGACACCGTCAGCCACGATAAAATAAAGGTACAAAAGAGAACCAAACCTCCGTCGCAAACAGCCTTTCGTCCATGAACAATTCGAACAGGCTCATTGGCAATCAGCTCCATGGCACTCAAAGGATTGGGCTGGAGCTCCATATTGGTCTGTTCAAACCGAGGGCTCGTTCCGGGGCCGGGACGAGGTGCCTGATTGGTTGACCAGCTTGTGGGGTAATTCGGGGCTTGCTGGGTGGTGGTAGATCCATGCTTTGGGGCGGGTAATGTGGCAGAACTCTTGTTTGAAGGAGTAACTGTAGATACTGCACGACGAAAAGAGCGGGTGAGCTGAGGGATAGCCCGACTGAGCATGGTTATCGTAGATGTACGTTGTTCAGCAGTCACGCAGGCTCATCGTCACACCTGCTTTTATCATCAATTTATTACGCGGTATACAGTCCGCGGGTCACACTTGCTTCATCTGATACAAATTCTAATATACAATTGTTGTGTTATACATTGCTAGTGAAAGGCATCAAAATAATCTAGTCCATTTCCTCAATCTCAATGTCGTCACCAGATATATTGTCATCAACATCCATTCCCAGATCGTCTGTTGTATTTGCCTCGTGGTTTGGAATAATGAAGAGTTTATTGTGCGGCCCGTCAAAACGAACCTTCACAACATCATTATCACGAACGCGACCAGACAGAATCATGACTGAAAGGGGATTGAGGAGCTCGGACAAGATAGCACGATTGAGAGGCCGGGCCCCATAGGCGGGCGAGTATCCAACGGACCCAAGATAGCTCTTGCTTTCCATATCGAGATCGAGTGTGATTTTCCTGTCCGCCAACCGATCCTCCACTTCTTTCAAACGGATGTCTACGATCTTGAGCACATCCTTTCGAGAAAGTGAATGCTACAAGATGTCAGCGTGCTGAAATTATGTTCAAAAAGATACTACTGACGAAAATAATGATGTCGTCGATTCTATTGATGAACTCGGGAGGGAAATGGGCTTGAATGGCCCCCATAACAAGCGTTCGAGTTTCATTCTTGACAGGGGCACCCTCCTGAAGGTCGTTGAGGTAAGCTGCTCCCAAATTGGAGGTCATGATGATAATTGTATTCCGCATGTCGACAACCCTGCCCTGCCCATCTGTTAGTCTACCATCATCCAAGACCTGCAGGAAGAGGGTGACGAATTCCCGGGAGGCTTTCTCTATCTCATCAATTAAAATGATGGAATATGGTTTGCGACGGATGTACTCCGTGAGTTGCCCGCCTTGATCATAGCCGACATAACCGGGAGGAGATCCAATCAGTCGAGAGATCGAGTGCTTTTCAGAATACTCCGAAGCATCAACACGGATCATAGCATCTGGTGAGTCAAATAAAATTGTCGCAAGCTTAAAATTGTATTTTCAGCGAAAGAAAGCAGCAGAAAAGAGCCTTTGACATGCATACCGTCTTGGCGAGCAATGTTTTTCCAGTTCCCGAGGGTCCTGCCATCAAAAAACTTGCAACTGGACGATTGGGGTTTGACAGACCACTCCTCGATAGACGAATTGCATTAGCCACTGACTTAACTGCATCTGACTGCCCAACGACTTGTTGTCCCAGAACATTCTCCAATCTGAGTAATTTCTCTTTTTCTGTGGTGACTAGGCGGGTAACGGGGATGTTCGTCCAGCGAGCAACAATCTCGGCTATGGACTCGGGGGTGACGATGTCAGTACCAATACCTCTCGCTGCATCTTCTTCAGCCTTTTGAAATTCAAGTTGTTCAAGCCGGATTTTAAGGTCAGGAATAGCATAAAATCGCAGGTCAGAGGCTACTGCAAGATCATGCCTAGACAAAAATGAGCCTAATGACAGTCAAACACTCTACCAACTCACCTTCTTTGAGCATCTTCCATCTTGGCCTGAAGCTCATCCAACTTTTTCCTGGCGTCATTGATATCATCCCCTCGCCTCTTCTCGTTTTCATATGCAGCTTGGATAGGTCCAATTTCTTCTTCTACGTCAGCAAACTGCTTCCTAGCCTTCTGAAGGCGCTCTTTGCTGGCGTCATCCTTCTCTCTCTCCAGGGCATGTATTTCGACCTCAAGTTCCAATCTACGACGGCGAAGCTGATCTAGAGCCTCAGGTTCGGTCTCTCTTGTGACACGAGCACTAGGAACCTCGATCAGAACCCATAAGCTTGATATTTAACAGATAGCGGTGCTAACCTTGCACATGCCTCATCAATCAGATCAATAGCAGAGTCAGGAAGACGCCTGGACGTCAAATAACGGTGTGCCAAAGTAGCCGCCTGGATAAGAGCTGGATCCTGTATTCTAACTCCATGATGTACTTCATATTTCTCCCTAATACCACGAAGGATGCTGATCGTCTCAGGTACACTAGGTTCGTTAACAAGAACTTGAGCAAATCGACGCTCTAGAGCAGGATCGGTTTCAATATATTTTCTGTATTCTCCGAGGGTTGTAGCTCCGATACAGCGCAATTTTCCACGCGCAAGTAGTGGCTTGAACAGATTACCGGCATCCATACCTCCTTCTGCGCCACGTCCAGCCATGATAAGATGCAATTCATCGATGAAGAGAATTATACCCGGACCATCATTCTCGGCCGCCTTCTCTACCTCGTCCAATACTGCTTTTATACGCTCCTCGTATTCCCCCTTGAACTTTGCGCCTGCCATCAAAGCACCCATGTCGAGGGAGTAGAGTCGCGCAATGAGGCTGGCGGGGACATCACGATTGACAATACGTTGAGCGAGACCTTCTGCAATTGCAGTCTTGCCTACGCCAGGTTCTCCAATGAGAACAGGATTATTCTTAGTCCTGCAAAGGCGATTAGAGCATTCATAAAAAGATATAGTGATGGTTTTACCTTCGACAAAGAATGCGAATCGCTCGTCTGATCTCGTTATCCCGTCCGATTACAGGATCGATCTTGCCCTCTTCTGCACGAGCTGTCAGATCAACTGCGTACTTCTGTAGTGCATCAAAGCCCTGTTCAGCCGTCCTGGATTCAACCCTTCTATTGCCGCGCATTTGTTCAATTGCAGTTTTGAGAGTCGCCTCATTAAGACCGTTGTCCCTGAGGATGCCTTGTATAGAAGGATCTTGAAGCAAAGCCAGAAGAAGGTGATCCTGGGCAATGTAGAAATCGTGCATTGTCTTTTGTAGACTTTGTGCTTCGCGAAGAACCTTTCTGAGTGAACCACTATACGAAATGGTTTCGGGTGGTGGACTCTGCGCAGGTAAACGGACTACCAGCTTTTGCAAAGACCGTCGCACATTGTTCTGAGGGAAAAGGCGTGATTATGTGTGATGAGTGGCTACAGACAATACCTACAATATCACCTCCTGCTCTTGAAATGCTTCCTGGAAACAAGGGTGCATTGGAAAAAGATGAAGGACCACTCGGCGATGTGGCCTCGGTGACTCCAGCTTCATTGATGAGTACAAATGAAAGATGTGCGGGGTAGACTTTTGAGCAATCAGTCAAGTGTCTATAATGGCTACAAGAAGCAAGTTACCTTCAGCGTTTGAATAATCTTTTGCAAGTTGAATCGCGTCTGCTATCGATTTTTCGGCCTTCTGAGTGTACTCAGCAGCCATGGTGGTAAAATATCAAGAGTTTGGGATGAGTGGCAAATCGTTGGGTGTATTTATAGGAGACATCTAGCAGCTGTCAATCATACCGTTTGAAGGAAACCTCGATCCTTTTCGGGGTGATGCGCGACATTTCTGGAAAGAGGTAGACTGTTCGTGACGTCACAGGGTTTTCCTCCGTCGATGGTTGCTTTTGATACCGGGTTTCCTGCCGATTCACTCGAGTTTTGCCCTAGCAAAATAGCCAGTGACATATTTGTCTGTGGAACATACAAACTTGATGAAGACAGCTTCTCTCCAGAGAATCAGAGAACAGCCCCACAGCACCGCCGAGGGCAGTGTCTCGTTTTTCAGGTTTCTAATGTTTCCAATGAAATCCAATAGTCAGTGATGTCACTCATCAAAAAAAGTGTTTGAATAATCCTTCATTCAAGTCAAAAATTACAAGATTTTGATCTCCCGGCTGTACTTGACATGAAATGGTTACCTTTCAAAACCTCGCTTTCTCAGCTTGAGTGTTGACAATTGGTCAGGTGTCATAACCAAGATGTCACTCCGCCAATCCTTGCCATCGCTGATTCGGAAGGCAATGTTACTCTCCACAGACTGAATGTTGACGAGGTTGGTTGCAGTGCTCCATTGAAAAATTTTGTCTCAACTCGCTGATCTACCTTCAGCGTCGTTTGTTCCAAATCGAGAAAATACAATGTGCCCCTCCCGACGTCCTCTGCCTTTCTCTGGACTGGTCCGATCGCCTATCGTCTCAATCGTGCGTAGTCATCGTCTTTTTGTTAATGAAATATCTGCCTAACGTCTTGCAGTGTATTAGGATCGTTGGTGGTGTCTTTATCAAATGGTTCCGTCTGCATACTTCGCCCCACCGAGGCAACAATGAAATTGACAGAAATTTGGCACGCTCATGAATATGAACCATGGATTGCGGCGTGGAACTATTGGAATACCAACATTATCTATTCGGGTAGAAAAAAAAAATTGCCCAACGCTCAATTACTCAAGTTATTTAACAGGTGGCGATGATTTGAAACTGAAAGTATGGGATACTCGTTGTGGTTTCGAATCCCCGATTCTTGTCAACAGAAGGTCAGGTCAAAGAATACTTAAACGAACTCCATTCATGGCTTTATCAGCTTTGCAGCTGGTGTCACTACAATGCAATGCAATCCTCATATCGAACATTTAATTGCAGTTGGGAGGTAGGCTCCATCTATCCGAATCCATATTCTATATCTCAACGAGACAGTTACAATAATCTAGTGCAGCTCTTCGACGCGCGGAAACCTCTTGTGCCTTTTGCACATGTAGACGTGGGTGGGGGAGCCTGGCGAGTCAAATGGCATCCTTCGTTCTGCCGGAAACGCGATCTCTTGGTAGCCTCGATGCAGGATGGATTTAAAATAGTCACGTTTGACGAACATCCTTCAGACGGTGGTCTCCCAGTCAAAAATAGTGGAAGACTCATTCGAAGATTTGACAAGCATACATCTCTGGCGTATGGGGTTGATTGGTCCTTTGCCCTATCCACCAATCATGACACAATAATCGGGAGTTGTTCCTTTTATGACCATACGCTACATCTATGGCAGGGATAAACGAATTTATGAGAGATGAAGGGATATATGTATATCCACATTACGTCTGTGATATACGATTAGGGGAGTGAACGATTGATTCTGGTAGATGAGATTGGTCAATGCGGGGAGGAATACTAGGGGTCGGAGGAGCACTCGAATGATTCAGCCTGCGCTTCCAAAATCTGGCGTTGGGACCATTGGTGATGAATGACAAGGTCCATCGAGAGAGACCACGCAATGACTCAGGACGGTGGACAGCCGCTGTGAGTAATGATGAAACTGAAAGCATGGTGACGATCCTGTGCCCGGAGTCAGAAAAAAATAATGAATGAGACTGATGGCGCACCATTCAATTATTCTCAGGAGTTTTCCAGTCTTAAGCCATCGGTCCGGTAGGCAAGCTCTTAAAGCCTTCGGCAGGACATAAAGTGCTATCTCCCCTCTCCTTTTTCCATTTTCAATCCAGATGCTGCTCCCGCAAACCAGGGCGCCCGTAAGCATACATCCAGAGGGGCCATCCCAGAAGTTATGTGAGACA
>Ga0153924_1000476_pt1 | contig 25071 bp, 24 predicted proteins | sample TSNJ008MetaG_FD_104709 | JGI IMG/M metagenome (GOLD analysis project Ga0153924, IMG submission 104709) | Attine ant fungus gardens microbial communities from New Jersey, USA - TSNJ008 MetaG | ecosystem: Host-associated > Fungi > Mycelium > Unclassified | place: USA: New Jersey, Wharton State...
ACCGCGAGTTCGTACGTCGAATCGCCGCTCGCATCGTCAAAGACGGCGACTTCTTCGATATTTTGCCAAACAGCCGGCGGAATGCGCTTGAGGACTGCGGCCAGCGTACTCACCGCATTGTAGGCGACGATAAGAATACCTATGCGCATGCCGCCGTTGCTAACGCGATCGAGCTCGTCGCCGCTCATTCCACTGGTAAGCATGCTACAGCCCCCCTACTATGGGTAATCGGCCGATTCCCGCGATCTTGAACCAGTACGGCAAGAACGTTTTCGCCATGCTAGCTCCTCAAATACACGACGTAGCGTGTATCCTCGAACGTCGCGCGCCAGCTAGGGTCTTTCGATAGCGCACTCGCGAATTGGCCGTTGCGGTGTGCAACGATGGTGTCGACTCCATACTGGTGGAAGTCCTTTTCCCACGATGGCTTTGCGTAGACCATCGCTATATACGCGTTCCATATTGCCAGTGGGTATGCATCGCAGCGGCCGTCCATGAAGACGCGCAGGTTTGGGAATTGCAGCGCGAGACTGCACCACGTGAAGTCTTCGCAGAAGACACGGTGGTCGGCGCTGCCCCGAGCAACCGAGGACATCGCGGCAACGGGCATGATGGGCGGCGCGTGCTGCCTTTCCCAGGCGAGAAAAACGCCGAAGGATACGATAGCAACGGCGATTGTAGCGAGCGTCGCCCGCTCCATTTCCCGCAATCTCTCGCCAATCTTGCGCCACCGCGGAAAGGCCCAGTCGAAGGCTTCTGCCGCCAGCGGCGCTGCCGCGATAGCGAAGAAAGCGATGTTTCTCGAGGCCGTTACCATCGCTATAAACAGAACAAGTAACGGCACACCGTCAGCTTTTTTGCGCCATATAGCGTTAGGCCCCGGCAATAGGAGTGAGAGCGCGAGCGGCAACGCGCCGAACACGAAGCTAATGTCGGTCACGTTAACCGGCTGCCACTCCTGGATGAAGTGACGAATGGGACTGCGGGCAAGCTCAATGGCGAAGGCGGGCAATTGCCATCCGAACGGCGTGCAAAGGACCGCGAACACGACAAATGGGAAAATGCGCAACTCGCGGCTCGACCGAAGTGCGGCGATTCCATTGTCAAATACCAAGCCTAGAATCCTAGCAGCGACGATCACCGGCGCGAGCATAACGCTGGCGTGGAGATTTGCCCAAATTATGGCGATCGGGATCGAAGCATAGAACCAGCGATCGCGGCGCTCGAGTGCGATAAAGAAGGCCGCAAAGCAGCCCCACCCGAGCACCTGCGCGCGCACGCCGAAGGATTCTCCGATTGCGACTCCGGCAAGGACCAGGACAACTGCGATCGATTCCGGTGTCGCAGCGGAACGTGCGCGAAGATAGATCGATCCAAGCACGGCCGCAGGGATGAGGCTAACAAGCAACGCGAACAGCCCAAACTCACCGTGATCTGCGGCCAGGGCGACCAGGACGCTAAAAATCCACTCCTGGGGCACCCACGGTGCGCCCGGAGCGCTGAATGTCTCGTGTCCCAACGACGACGGCAAATGGTGCGAGTTTAGAACGATGTTCCCGAGCCACCGCTGCCACCAGAGATCGCCGTCCCCCGGGGGTTTCAAAGTGCCGATCGCGAGATAAAGGCCTCCCCATAGCAAGATGACATTTCGAACGGCGCTCATCGGTGTTATTCCAAGGCCAACTCGTCGCCGGCTAGGAGATCGCGACCATCTGCCGGGGCTTCGCCGAGTTCGACGACGGCGTGCGCTCCCGGACACGCAACAGCGAGGCGAAATTGCGGCACGGACCGGTCGATTCGCAGCACTCGTTGAGCGGAGTTCAGAAAAATCACGTCGATCCGGGCGCGCATTCCCACCGTGTGAATGGCCGCACAGTCGTCGAACCAAAGGCCCTCATCGGGATGAATCGTCGATTTGGAGAGAAAGCCGACCATTCGCCCGAAGAATCCATCCGCGCGGACGACGTTTCGCGCGACAACCTGACCGGTCGTCAAGTTTTTCAACGTCGGCATGACATTAGCGCACCACGCCGAGAGGAAGTGCCAATCCGATGAAGGCAGAAATATATGGCGCGAACGCGATTGGCCGGTCCTTTCCCAAGCGCCGCACACGGTGAACGACGGCGGCTGTAGCGCACGCGAATGCCAGTGCGAAGAGTGCCAGCGGCGCACCCAACGCGAGGCCTGCGAATGCACTGAGCTTCACGTCGCCCCAACCCATCCCGCGTCCCTGCGTGAACGCGGCGGCGGCCACAAACGGCAAGAGCGGAATGGCAGCCCACATCACCAGGCGCCACTGATTCTCAATCAGCATGAACAGAACGATTGCAGCCAGAGGCCCCAGCGTCAGCGCGTCGGGTATGATGCCGCAGCGAGCATCGCTGCACCATGCAGCTACGAGCGCAAAGACGACGAGCGCAAGAATGCCCAGTTGAAACGGATCGACGCCGTAAGCGACGAGCGCTCCAACGATCGCCGAGCAAATCACGAGCCACAACCCAGGAGCCTTTCCGGGCGGTGGCCCATCGTCAAATGGCTTGATGTTGGCACACACGATCCCGCTTACCATAACGGCGAGAAAGGCGACGCAGGCGAAGAATGCGGCTGTCACCAGGGCAAGCACGACGGACTCGCTTACCTGTTTAAAGCTTGGTTTGCGAAATAGTTGGCGACGATCGCGCCGAAGATGATCAGGAACAGCGTCGGCAACATGCAGAATGCCATCGGAAGCACCATCTTTACGGGCATCTTCGCCGCGTTTTCCTCGACCACCGAAGCCCGGTGGTTTCGTGTATCCTCTGCAAGATCTACCAGGACTGCTGCAAGATTTGCGCCCAAACGCTCTGCTTGAGTAATCGCGGTAATCGCCGTCTTAAGTTCTGTCTGATTCACGCGGTCGGCCATCGCTTTGAGCGCGTCCGATCGCGCACGGCCGAGACGAATCTGTGAGAGCACTTCCTTCATCTCTTCGCCCAGCGGTCCGGGCGCCACGTCGATCGCGTATCCAAGGGCCGCATTCACGGAAAGACCGGCTTGCACGGTCGACGCAACCATGTCGAGAAAATCGGGCAGCGCCTTCTGGATTTCGACGTGGCGATGCTCGATCGCTTGGTTTAGAACGAAGAACGGAGCGTAACCGAAAATAACCGGCACTGCAATGAAGATCGCGAGCTCGATGCTTGTCGAAAAGTGAGGGACGTATAACCATATGACGAGGTCCGCCACGAGCCCGAATACGACAGAGGCAACGCTACGTAGCGCCATCTGTGAGGGGCGGACGGTGTACCAGCCGGCTTCGATCAACTTCTTCGTTAGAGAAGCGCGCCCAGCCGGGCTGAACATCTTCTCGAACATCGCAAGGCGCGCTGCGTCGCTCACATTCGGATCGCGCTGCTCCAGCGTCTCGATCTGTTGCGTCAGGATGCTCTTACTCGGAACCAGCGAGAGCGCAAACAGAAACGCCGAGACGCTGAACAGGACCGGGATTAAGAATGGAACCAGTGCCATTATACTTTTACCGCTAGAATTTGGCGCAGCCAAACAAAGCCGACGAGCTCCAAAATGGCTGCCGCGATTATGCAGAAGTGCCCGATTCCAGTGTACAAGAGCGCATTTCCCATCTGCGGCTGATCGAAGCAGATAAAAACGGCGAGGCCGAGTGGAATGAGCAGCAGGATGGCAGCGCTCAGGCGCCCTTCCGCGGTCAACGTACCGATCTTGCGGTGAATGCGACGCCGGTCCTTAATCGTGGCGGCAAGGTTCTCGAGCACTTTGGCGAGGTCGCCGCCGGTCTGAGATTGCACGCGCATAACGCGTGCCATCATCAGCGATTCATTGCTTGGCATCCGCCGCGCGAGATCGTCCAGGGCATCGAGCACGCTCACGCCGATATTCGTTTGGCCGACGACCCGCGCAAATTCGCTTCTCGACGGCTCGGGCATCTCTTCGATGACCAGCGTAAACGCCTGGCGCAGACCAAGGCCCACGCGCACGCTGCTGGCTACGAGTCGAAGCGACAGTTCCAGCTGTTGAACGAACGTGTCGATTCGCTTGCGGATGGAATAATTAACGTAGAAATAGAATCCGCCGGCCACGATGAAGAGCCAAATGGGAATCAACAGCGCTGCGATCGGCAACGCCGGGTGCACGAGGAGAACCGTTGCGATCCAGAGCACCGTCGTTACGGCCAAAAGAATCATCACCAGCTCTTCCGGTTTGGTTCGGATTCCGGCACGATCGAGCTCGCTTCGGAATCCTGTGACTCGGGAAGTCGCTCGCGCATTGAGCGTATTCCAGAGGGAAAAGAAGAGCAGCGCAGCGGTAGCCATGACGCCCACGAAGATTGCGAGGGGCGCGAGGGTGGTCACCATCCCGTACCAGTCGGCGCGAGCGTAGCTAGGTTGCGCGAATCGTAGGTAATGCCGTATTCCTGGAACCGCTTGAGGCACGACGGCTGAACGCCGGTGTATTGGAACTCGCCGATGACCTTGTTTTCCTTGTCCACGCCGCGTTGGGTGAACTTGACGAGCTCCTGCATCGTCACGACGTCACCTTCCATGCCGACGACTTCGCTGATACTGGTCACCTTACGGCTACCATCGCGAAGGCGTGCGGTGTGGACGACGAGATTCATTGCGCTTGCGATCTGCTCGCGAATCGCACGGACCGGAAGATCGTAGCCGGCCATCAAAACCATCGTCTCGATGCGCGACATTGCGTCGCGCGGGCTATTGGCGTGGATGGTAGTCAGCGAGCCGTCGTGGCCGGTGTTCATCGCCTGTAACATGTCGAGCGCTTCGGCGCCGCGGCACTCACCGATGATGATGCGATCGGGACGCATACGCAGTGAGTTGCGCAGCAGGTCGCGGATGCGAACCTCGCCGGTTCCTTCGATGCTCGGCGGGCGCGACTCCAGACGCACCACGTGCGCTTGGTTGAGCGCAAGCTCTGCGGCATCTTCGATCGTGATGATGCGCTCGCGATCGGGTAGAAACGAGGAAAGAATATTCAGGAACGTCGTCTTTCCCGAGCCGGTGCCGCCGCTGATGATGCAATTCAAGCGAGCCTCAACGGCGGCGCGCAAGAAGTCCATCACGGGCGGCGTAACAGCTCCAAGCGTAACCAGATCGTCGCTCTGCAAGCGCCGGACGCCGAATCGCCGGATGGTAAGCGTAGCGCCGTCGAGGGCGAGCGGCTCGATGATTGCGTTCACGCGGGAGCCGTCGGGCAAACGCGCATCAACCATCGGCGACGCCTCGTCGATGCGGCGGCCGATCGGCGCGATGATTCGCTCGATCACGACGCGTAATTGCCGCTCGTTGCTGAAGCGCTTGGTGGTAAGCGCAATCTTACCCTGTTGTTCGACGTAGACGTTCTCCGGCCCGTTCACCATGATCTCCGTCACGGACGGATCGTGCATGAGGTCTTCCAGCGGTCCAAGGCCGAGGGCTTCGTTTATGATCTCTTGGCGCAGGCGAGCAATGTCTTCAGCACCGCCGGCAACGTTATTGCGAACGATATACTGAGACGTAACTTCTTCGATCCTCGTGCGCAAGTCCGCCAGCTTCTCGGCGTCTGATTGCGACATTCCCATGCCGACCAGGTCGAGTTCACGCAGCAAAGTGGCGTGGATCTCGAGCTTGACCGAATCGTATTGTGCGTCGAGCGCGGAGGATCGGGCACCGTGCCCAACCGCCCCGCCCGGTGTAACCGTGAACGAACGGCGAGCCTCTCCGCGGCGATCGCCGATGGGTGCCTTCGATGAAGGCTGCAACCCTTCCAGATCGGACTCGGGCGGAATCGATTCAATGTAGCGCGCGAGTCCGGCAAGGCTCTTTGCATAGACGCGATCGCCGATCAGCGGAACCGTCGCAACCAGGCGCGCGCCGAGCACACCTTCGATTTCGCTGCGCGAGACCGCCTCGGCGGCGCTGCGCTGGTTCGTCATTAAATCGACGCGGCTGTTTGGAATGCCGAAACGCTGCAGGTTCGCGAGCATCGATTTTGCGCCCGCAATGCCAAGCAGCGTAGGTTCGAGCACCACGAAGAATCGCGTGGCGCGCACGACGAATGGTCGGACCGCAGCCGCGAACGGCTGCGGCGCATCTACGAGAACTTCATTGAAACCGCTCATGCTCGCAGCAAGCTTCTCGACCATGTCGCGATTGATCGTGAAGCCGGCGTCGTAACGCTCGGCAAGCTCGGTGAGCGTCATGCCGTCGACGCGTGCCGTCGCAATAGCAGAAGCCGCACGGGTTGCGTCGAGATCGCGAATACCGCCGGCAAGAAGCGCAAGTCCCCGTCTTCCGCTCAAGTCACCATCGATTAGCGCTACATTACCGGTGCTGCGAAGTATTTTGGCGACTTCATAAGCAACGGTCGTGGTTCCGACGCCACCCTTGGCGCCGACGAAGACGAAGACGGGTGAACTCATTATTGTGATTTACCTGGGGCGAGTAATTGATCGCCGACGATAAGTTGTACGTTACTTGGCCACTGACCCTGGGCCGCTGAATCCGGCTTTGGAACTGGTACCGGCTGTGGTTGCATCGCTGCGCCAACTGCGGCGCCCACAGGCGGAGCCGCTGGTTGGGGCTGGGTGCTGCCGCCGCCCGCAAAGACCAGTGTCTCGGTTTCTTCCGAACGAATCGGCTCTTCCGGTGAGCGCAAGGCAAGACGAAGAGTTGTGTTAACGTCGGCCATAGCTAGAAGATCGGCTTGTTTCGGATTTACCTCCAGCGTCGCGGTCGTGGCGTTCTGCTCGTCCGGCGAGGGAGTCGCCGACGCGTTCTCGAGGGTCGCCCCGATCGCGAGCACGCGAATGCCGCGCAGAATCGTGACGGCGACGGGCTGCTGACCGCCTTGCCGCGGAGGAATCGCGATCACGTCGACGCGATCGCCCGGCTGTACCAGGCCTGAAACGCCCTTTACTTTGTCGATCGGAATGCTGACCGCTCGCATGCCGGGCTGCAACCGTACGGGCAATGCCGCCTGGGCCGTTGTGCCGACGTCAGCTTGCGTGATCTGCGAACCGGACGGAATCGTGATGAGCGCGACGGACCCGACGGCTTTGGTTGGGTCCGAGAGAGCGCCCGGTTGCACCACCGATTGGTTGCGTGTCTCGATAGTAAACATTTGCTGAGTGATCGTTGCGCGCGCCGGTATGTCTTGCGCGGCGATCAGCACTTGCTGCGGCGCTCCCGTGGGCTGATTGGCGCGCTGCAACGATGAGATGTAGCTCAGCGTCAGCCAGCCGGTGCCAAGCGCGAGAATGATGGCAATCAGGAGGGTCGTTCGACGTGTATTCATAGCGAAATCCTTAGGAAAGGAGCCATGCTTTGTGATAGTGCGACGGCCACCGCTCCGAAAGCGAAGGCAACCGCGTACGGCACCGCTTGGGCCTTATCGGTCACCGGCATTCGAGCGCCGCCCGCCGTCGAGGTGACGAGCCGCGTGAGTGATTGTTTAATATTACCGCGAAGCAAGAGAAATGCGATCGCCAACACCCCGCCGCCGATCGCCGAATAGAGCAGAAATTCGATACAGAGCGGAAATCCAAGCATTGCCGACGCTGCAATCGCGAGCTTGACGTCGCCGCCGCCGATAGCACCCGTGGAATAGATCAATCCCCCCACGAATAGCCCGGCGACGATCACGAGAAGCGTTGCTCCGACTGAAGCAAATCCGCTAAACGCGTGGATGACGATGGCCGCTATGGCCAGGCCTCCCGTTAGCCAATTTGAAATGCGCCGCGAACGCACGTCGCTGTACGCAGCAACAAGACAAACGGCGAGGAGAAGCCAGATCGAGGCAGCCATGTTCTCCCATGTAAATGACGGGGCGCACCCGGCTCAACGCCTTCGCGCCCCTTTTCGGCATGACCCGGTTAGATCGTAGTTGCGATTGTGCTGAATTCGGAGCTGAGGTTCTTACCGAACACGCTCACTGCGACCAAAGCGACCAACGCGACAAGTCCAACCATGAAGGCGTATTCCACCATCGTGGCGCCCTCTTCGTCGCGGAGAAGCTGTAGTCCAAGTAATCGGGTCATGTAGGTGTCTCCCATTAGTTTCGACTGGTGGACCAGCCGCCCATGCATCCCTGCGTTCAGACAGCTGTGGCAACGGTGCTGAACTCCGAACTTACGTTGGTCCCCAGAACGCTCACCGCTACCAAAGCGACGAGCGCGACCAGTGCGACCATGAGGGCGTATTCGACCATCGTTGCGCCCTCGTCGTCGCAAAGCATCCGACTGATAAAGCGGGCCATTGGATACCCTCCTCATCACCGAAAATGCTTTTCGACTAGCCGGACGGGCGCGGCCCACCCCCCGAGCCACGCGCCCTTGGCTTACGAGAGCGATTTAGACCGCGGTTGCGACGCTGCTGAATTCCGAGCTGACGTTCTTGCCGAGAACGCTGACTGCTACGAGCGCAACGAGTGCAACGAGCGCTACCATGAGGGCATACTCTACCATCGTGGCGCCTTCGTCGTCGCGAAGCATCGAGGTGATATTGCTAAGCATTGTGTGTGTTACTCCTAGTGCAAGTGCGTGTAAAGTGAGAGATCTACGGCCAATAGCCGGTGGGCTGGACTTCCCAAGGTATTGTGAGTCCAGCATTTGGCGGAGCGATAGTAACTTGAGCCACCGCCTCCGTGACGCCCGGTCCGGACGTTGCAATCACCCGAAGGTAACTGTCCGCCACGTAATCGGGACCGATTGGGATGATGGCTTGGAATCGGCCATCAGATTCGGCCTCGATGTTGTGCCGGCTCACGACGACGTTTGGAATATCCTTCGATAGGATCGCCAGAAGCGTTATCATGATCGGGGCCGAAGGCGGTGCCTGGCCCTTTATGAGCAACGCGTCCTGTCCTACCAGCGGATGTACCTCGAGTGCGATCGATCCGTGTATTTCGGCAGTGCCCGGAGAGCTCGCTCTCTCGAGCATTTGCTGTTGGGTTTCGGTCTGCTGTTGGGCTTCGGTTGCCAATTGGAACTGGGCTTGCCGGGCGAGCCATTCGATGTGCGCCGCCAAAGCGGACGACACAATGATGTCGTTTCCGGCATATCGCGGCGTCGTTGCTGCGGATTCGACGCGATCGTTCACCTCGTACAAGCTCTCGCCGGGGCGGAAAAGCAGTACGAGACCAGGTCCCGAGAGGACCACCGCTCGCTCCGCGGATAGCCATGAGTAATTCAAATGACTTTCCGCCGCAACGCGAGCCAGCGGAACGAATTGTTCCGCTGATACGGGCAGCGCTGGAACTATCAGCACCAACGCCGAGAGGGCCAACTGTGTAAGCCGCCGCATAAATATCCTCCATGTGGCGGGCTTGATCATGACATTCCGCCAGGGACCCTTGCAAGGCACTTAAGCCCCTACGCCCACATTTTTTACTCAACGTCGATTGGGCGTTAACGCGTTAACGCTCAAATCGATGGCATAATGCCTCTAACCGGGGGCGGTTTTCGAGCGTCCGTGGCCCAGCCGTCGCCTTTTTGGAGGAGAGTGGATGAACCTGTTTCTTCGCAGGACCGTGGCGTTGATCGCCATGCTCGGCATCGCAATAACCTTTGCAGGCGCGGCCAGCGCCGATACGGTGCAATTGCTTTCCGTGCAATCAGGACATTCCGTGCTCCTCAGCGCCGAGGGGCTGACGCGGGTAGCCGTTGGAGATGGCAGGATCGCCGGCGTCGTGCCGGTCGGAACCTCGCAGATCGTCATCAACGGCAAAGAGCCGGGGCATACCTCTGTTTTCGTGTGGGCCGGCGGTCACCGCGTCGAGTACGAAGTCACCGTAACCGAACAGGCCCTGGACGACCTGGCCCAAATGCTGCGCAGCTCGATCACGGATCCGAACGTCTCGGTGATCAGCTTCGATCACTCGATCGTCGTTCGCGGATCGGTGCCTGATGGCGCGCACTTCCAACAGCTCAGCGATATCGTTACGCGTTTCGATCCGATCGCGAAAGCCTCGGGTGCAACGCTCGTCAACGCGGTTACGGTTTCGCAGGCCCTGGGCGATATGCAGAAGGCCATCGCAAGTTTGCCCGGAGCGAGCGACATCCGCGTTGATCCCGATGGTCACGGCAACGTGATCGTGAGCGGAAACGCAAGCGATGCCGTTACCGCACAAGCGATTCTCGATAAAGCGCGCGGCCTTGCGGGGCCGTACCTCTCGAGCGACGGCAAGTTGATCGATCGCTTGAACTCGCTGACGACGAGCCAAATCGACATCAAGGTTTACGTGCTCGAAGTTGACAAGACGGCGCAGTCTAATCTTGGCCTGCAGCTCAATTCCGCGACGTTTACGGCAGCCACGAGCACCACGCCGCAAACGTACACGATCGGAAGCCCGAGCTTCCCCGTTGTTGAGGCGCCGGGGAGTCTTGGAAAGGCGCTCACGACGGCACCGTTCTTCCGCACGATCACGCTTGCCCCGACGATCAACCTCTTACTCTCGGAGGGACATGCGCGGTCTCTCGATAGTCCGGACCTCGTAACCACGCCGGGGAACGAGGCGACGTTCCTGGTCGGCGGTCAGATCCCGGTCGTGACCTCGTCCGCGCTCGGGCAGGTCAACGTCCAATACAAGGACTACGGCGTGTCGCTCGACGTGACGCCGCAGATCCTGGGCAACGGCGCTATCGAATCAAAGATCTCCCCTTCCGTATCCAGCCTGGATTTTGCCGACGGCGTTACGGTTTCAGGCATCGTGATTCCGGCCTTGAAGGTGAGTAAGCTTGCGACCGACGTCATCACCAAGCCGGGGGAGAGCATACTCATGGGAGGCCTGGTCCAACGGATTGAGACGCGTACCATCACCAAGGTCCCGGGTCTCTCGAGCCTTCCGATTCTCGGCAAGCTGTTCCAGTCGACGGCCTATCAGAAACAGGATTCAGACGTTGTGTTCGTCCTGACGCCGGAGATCGTCACCCGCTAGCCTTTAGGAGGTAGGATGCACGGACGAGATTGCCAGCGAGGTCAAGTCCTACCGTTCGTCGCGATTTGCCTCACCGTCTTGATGGGATTCACCGGATTCGCCGTTGACCTGGGCTACTTGCAATATCAACAGCGGCAGCAGCAATCCGCCGTAGACGCTGCGGCGATCGCCGGTGCTCAGGCAATTATCGCCGCAAACACATGTCCCGATCAGAGTGCAGCGCAGACGTCGGCTGCTAACGATTCGGCCGCCAATGGCTTCAGCAATGGCGTAAACGGCGTGACCGTCTTGGCGATCAATCCGCCGTCCAGCGGACCGTTTGAGAGCGACAGCTGCGCGGTGCAAGTGAATGTCACGTCGTCGCACGCGACGTGGTTTTCGAAGATATTTGGCTTTAGCGGGAAGATGACGACGACGGCGACGGCTGCAGCCGAGAGCAACGGCACGGGCTGCGTGTATTTCCTGAATCCGTCGGCAACGGTTTCCTTCTCGGGATCCAATATCAGCGTCCCTAATTGCGGGATATTAGACAACGGCAATTTGAGCATTACGGGCTCGAACTTCACGTCGCTGTACGCGGGTTATGCCGGCACCTATTCCGTTTCGGGGTCAAATGTCAGCCCGTCGCCGCAACCGATGCTTCCCGTATCCGACCCGTGCCCGAGCATATCGGGCTGCAACTATCTAACCAATAACCCGCCGGCAACGCCGGCCCCGACGTCGGGCTGTGCCTCGCTTACCGTTTCGGGTCAGAGCAACTACGTGATTCCCGCGGGCTGCTACAACAGCATCACGGTGGAAGGCTCTAGCAACGTCACGATGGGCTCGGGCGCATTCGACGTCGGCACGTTCACAATTTCAGGCACGAACATGACCATCGTGCCGGGAGACTACGGCAGTATTTCAGCTCCCGGCACCAACTTGACTCTCGATCCGGGCTTTTACATCATCAATGGGACCAGTCTATCGGGCTCGAATGTAACAGGCAGCGGGCTGACCATTTATGCGACGACCGGAGGCGTGAACTTCACCGGATCCAACGTCACGCTCTCGCCCTGTACTACTACTTGCACCGGAGGTGCCGTTTCCAACGTGCTATACTACCAAGTACCCAGCGACACGACCGCGGCGCAATTCGCTGGGTCCAACACCTCGTACGGCGGGCTTATCTACGCGCCCGGCTCACTAAATTCGACCTACGGTTCGAATTCGAACGACTACAGCGTCGTCGTATTCGGAACCGGCGGCCTCTCCGGTTCTAATTTCAACGACACGGGTGCTCCTGCCGGTCAGTCGCTAATTAAAACGGCGGTGCTGGCGTTATGAGGAATATGAAAACTACCGAACGCGGCCAGGTCCTACCGTTTGTCGCGATCTGTCTCACGGTCCTGATGGGATTCGCGGGATTTGCAATTGACTTCGGCTACCTGCAATATCAGCAGCGGCAGCAGCAAACTGCCGCGGACGCCGCAGCAATCGCCGGCGCTCAGGCACTCATCACCAACAACACCTGTCCCGACAATTCCGCCGCACTAAGCGCGGCTGAAACGGATGCTTCGGCGAACGGCTTTACGAATGGAGTCAACGGCGTAAGCATCACTGCGCAAACTCCCGCGAGCGGGCCATTTTCCAGCGACAATTGCGCCGTGCAGGCGACGATCACTTCACCTCACTTAACGTGGTTCTCGAAGGTCTTCGGATTCAAAGGAACGATGACCACCACGGCGATCGCCGTCGTTGAGTCGCAGTCGCAGGGCGGCGGGTGCCTGTACGTGCTCGGCGGCGGCATGACCGCTTCGGCCATCGACATCGACACACCGAATTGCGGCGTGGTGATCAACGGATCCGTGACGAGCTCGGGCAGCAGCTTTGACACCGACTATTTCGGCTACAGCGGTTCCCTAACGCAATCCGGCGATACGTTTACGGGAGCGTCGCCGGCGCCGATGCTGCCGGTTGCAAACCCGTGCACGGACATTTCGGGTTGCAACGATCTAACGAACAATCCGCCGGCGACCTCGCCGTGCAATGCAGGGCCGGTTCAGGCGGGCGGCACCCTGGCCCTTACGCCCGGCTGTTACGGCGCCATGGTGCTATCCGGCGTAAACGTTACGTTGTCACCGGGGCTCTACGTGTTGAATGGGATAACGGGCTCGGGTGTCACGTTTACCGGGAGCGGGGTTACCATTTACGAAGCTACTGGTGGCTTCACGGCTTCGGGAAGCGGCAACTCCCTTTCGGCTTGTACTACGTCGTGCACGAATGGCGCCGTTTCGGGCGTTCTTCTGTTCCAGCCGACGAGCAACTCAAGTGGAGTAACGATCTCGGGCACTTCCTCCAACTACAGCGGTCTGGTTTACGCTCCGTCTGCCGCAGTAACAGCGTCAGGCGCAGGCACCGGATACGTGATCTATGTCGTTTCGACCATGACGGTCTCGGGCAGCGACTTTACCGATACGCCACCAACCCCCGGGCCAGGAGTCGGTCCGACGCCCGGCGGTCTGTTTATCAAAAACCCCGTACTAGCTTACTGAACGAATACATCGCATCATGACGACAAAAACATCGCTAATAACGAGAATCATACGAAGGCTAGTGCGCTCGCAAGCCGGCACGAGTCTGGTTGAATTTGCGATCATCGCGCCCGTCTTTGTCTTTTTGGCCATCGGGATCATTGAGATCGGACGATACACCTTCTTTGCGATCGTCGTTTCCAATGCTGCCCGTGCGGGCGTGCAATATGGTTCGCAAAACACGAGTACGGCCGTGAACGCGTCAGCCATGGCCAGTGCGGCGCTCGCTGACGCGGAGGGTCTTGCGCAAGTGAGCGCAAGCCCAACGGTGTATTGCGAAAACTCGTCGACCGACACGGCGACCACATGCCCCACTACAACGACGCCCGCACCAACGACCGTATACTACGTCAAGGTCGTCACGACGGGAACCTTTAAGTCGCTGCTCCACTATCCCGGCATTCCCAATAACGTTCCGATTACGGGAAGCGCCATAATGCGCGTGGTGAATACCAGTGAATAGCAGACATTACCAACGAGGCACGGCCCTTGTCGAGACGGCGATTGTCATGACGTGCGCTCTGATATTGCTCTTTGGAATCATCGACATGGGGAGATTGCTTTTCTCCTACGAGACCATTACGAACGCAACTCGCCAGACGGCGCGTTGGGCAATCGTTCACGGCGCAGATTGCGCGAGTAGCGGCGAGTTTTTGGAGGCCGACTGCCCTGCCACCGCGGCCGAGATTCAAACATACTTGCAGACACAAAGCTTGGGGCAATTCGTTACTAACCCATCCAGCATTACCGTGACTCCCACGTGGCAAAGCGCGAACGGATGTACCGCTGCCACCCCCGCTGGAACCGGATGCCAAGTTACGATTACGACAAGCTATCCGTTCCACTTCATTACGCCGTTCCTGTCGAAAGCCGCCATCACCCTTACCAGCGTTTCGGTGATGATCGTATCGCAGTGACGGCACCACTCGCGTTGCGCCGCCGATCGGCGATCGACGTGGCTCCCCTGGCGCAGAGTGTTGCGCCATTCTTTCAATTTGGTGCGCGGACTGCGGTCCAAACCGCGAGCGGCACCGTCGCAACTATTTTCGCCCTGCTGAGCTACGACCGGCGTCAAAAAGCGGCGCTATACTCCTTGCGCGTGGTGAACAGCACGAACGCGCCGGCCGCATGCCGCGTTTGGGCGGTCGGGGGCGACGGCAGCGCATCGCTCGCGTATCCATTACCGATCGAGGTTGGGCCGTTTTCGATTCAAACCGCCGAAGTTGCGATCTTTCCCAAAGACTATCGTTCGTTCGAGCGCGCGGTTGTGGAGGTCATCGGCGAAGGCATTCATTGCGCCGTCGAAGCAGCCGCGCCGGTTACGCAGAGAAAATACAACGGCGCGGTGTTGCTGGCCGTTGCGACGTTGGCAGCCGCGCTCGTCGCGACCGTTACGGCGATCTGCTACTTTTCGCTGCCGCGAATTTCGGCATTCGTCGCGCCGCCCACAGCGGCGACCGGCACGACGGTGGACGCGGAATACACCGCATCCGGAATTGGCAAGCTTTCATACTTCGTCGAAGGGCCGGACGGCCGCCGAACGCAGCAAGGTACACTATCCGATCGCAGTGGCGAAATCCCAGTTGCCATTGCAGCATCGGACGCGCCCGGCGCGTACACGGTGCGTTTGACGATGGCCGGGCCATTTACGAGCGATCGCGAAGTGCGCGTGCTCAACGCCGTTCCGCCCAAGGTTGTCAATCGTGGCGCGCAGATTACCGACATCTCGGTAACGCCGATCGTTGCGAAGCCTGGACAAGCGATCACAGTTGCGTATAGCGCCGTCGGCGAAAGCGGCTTCGTTCGACTGCTCGGGATGGACGGAACGGTGTGGTCGCAAAAGGCGTTCTCGAGTTCGGGATCGACGCAGCTCACCGTTCCGCCCGTCGCTTCGAGCCGAGAGATGCGCGTGCTCTTGCACGTGACCAAGGGCCGCTCAGCCGCTGAATCAAGTGCGGGACTCGTTGTAAACGTTGCCGATGCTCCGCCGACCGTCGCTGCCACACAAAGTGCGCCTACCGACAATTCGACCAGTTCGACAAATAGCGATCCTCCGCAAGCGGCAACCGACCCGAACGCAAACGGAACGTTCCAGTTGCTTTCGGGCAGGGCCAAGAGCGGCGGCTCGATTCACGTTCAGATCATCTCTCCCCGCAACGGAATGAGAATCTCGCTGATGGACACGCAATCGCACGAGATCACGGGCGTTAACGTGGGATCGGATGCGCAGGGGGTGACTCTTAAAGCACCGGCCGTTCAGCTCGCAACCCGCTATATCGTGCAAGCGAGCTTCGTGGACGGTTTCGGCCAAGAAAGCATCGTAGAGCCCGTTACCGTATCGCCCTAGGGCGCAAATGCCGTTCAAATCCTTATTCGGTTTCGCCTTCGCCATTTGGATCACGTTTTCGGTCGTGGCGATTACCGCGATTCCATATGCAGTCGCGGAGTCGATTGGCTTGGCCCCGCGCATTTTGAGGGATTGCGCCTGGCTGACGCGCCGGCGCATTCGTGATTACTCGATCGTTCTAATCGCAGCGGCGATCGCGATGTTCATGTGGATCCTCTCCGGGCACAATGGGAACGATCCCGCTGGTCGCACGATCGGCGGTGACTTCATCGGATTTTGGACGGCTGCGTGGGCTGCGCTTCACGGTCAGAGCGCAGGCGTCTACAGCCTGCATAGGCTCTGGGTGTTGGAACGAGCGCTCTTTCACCGCGAGGATAACGGAACATACGCATTTCTTTACCCGCCGACGCTGCTTCTGATTATCGCTCCGCTTGCGTTTCTGCCGTATTTGGTCGCCTTCACCGGCTGGCTCGTCGTTGGTTTGGCTTCCTATCTCTCGGCGTTGTGGCGCATTTTGCCCGATCGGCTGACGCTGCTTGCGGGCCTTGGCTTTCCAGCGCTCTTGTTGGTTCTGGATCACGGCCAAACCACTGCGATCGTGGTCGCTCTGTTGATATGGGCGCTCATTATGCTCCCGCGCGACCCGGCTCTTGCAGGCGTATTGATTGGAGTTATGGCGTTCAAGCCACAACTCGGGTTGCTCGTACCCATCGCGCTCCTTGCGGGCGGATATCGCCGCACCGTCCTGACTGCCGCGGCGACGCTGACCGGTATGGTCGCGCTCTCGATCTTGGTCTTTGGGCCGCATGTTTGGAGAGATTTTTTCGCCATCTCCGGTTTCGATCGAGAAATTCTCAATCAGGGTGGCGGGCTCTCGCCATACTACCGGATGCAATCCGTTTTCTCTGCGCTGAGGCTCCTTGGCGCACCCCTTGCTGTTGCGTATACGGTGCAGGTGATTGTGAGCGCGGTCGCGGCATGGTGCGTCTTCTGGACGTGGCGGAAGCCCGTAGAGCAAGGTTTAAAAAATGCCTTACTCTGCGCCGCGATCCCTCTAAGCGTTCCGTATCTCATGGATTACGATTTACTAGTACTTGCGCCGGCGATTGCGTGGCTTGCAAGCGCAATGCTGCGGAACGGATCGCGGCCTTGGGAACGATTTGTTTTGATTTCCGCATTTGTGTTGCCGATCTACGCCCAAACGTTAGGCGCGCTAGCGCATCTGGTGTTGGCACCGCTGGTTGTTGGCGCCCTCGTCGCCGTCATTCTAGTGCGTATCCGCGCGAGCGTACTCGTAGAGCCGGTCCAGTTTGAACATGGCGCCGAGTTCCGCGGCGATCACGGGCGCGTGCTCCGAGCCCACGATTGATTCCCACGACGGGTTGAGGATCGCATTTTCTTGCGCGGTCATTGGGCGCTCGAGGAGGCGCGCCGCGACGGCGCCTTCCTCCGTGAGCGCGATGAGATACGCAAGCATTTGCCGCGCCATCGCCGGCAAGAGCTGCGGGCGCGAATCGCCGTAGATATGCAGCACGAGTTGCGGGATCGTCATCGGTTCGCGCTCAAGCGCCGCGAGCAATTCGTCTTGGCGTTGCTCGCGGTGCACGATGTACTCCTCGATCTTTGCTCGCGCGTCTTCGACAATCGGACCGTGCCCTCCGTAGACGCGTTGCGCGTGCGGAAGTTGGTCTCTTAGACGACGCAGCGTCGCTTGATACGGCCGCATTGCGCCGCCCGGCGGTGCGATCACGACCGTTCCTTCACCGAGAATCACGTCGCCGGTAAAGAGCGCGCGTTCTTGCGGATCATAAAACACGACGTGCTCGAACGTGTGCCCTGGCGCGTCGATTACGTGCAACGCCGTTTCTCCCGCGCGCAGCTCGCCTTCGAGCTCGAACGTGCGGTCGTGCGGCACTTCGGAGTTGGGATGCACCCACACGGTGGCTCCGGTGCGCGCCTTCAGCGGAGCGGCGGCCGGGGCGTGATCGGGATGCCCGTGCGTGACGGCAATTGTGGTGATGCGCAATCCGCGCTCTCGTGCATTCGCCTCCAGCGCGTCAAGGTGGCGCTCGATAACGGGCCCTGGGTCGATGACAATCGCCTCACCGCCTCCGGCGTCGATGACATAGGAATTGGTGCCGGTCAACGTCATCGCCGAGGGGTTCGGTGCGCGAACGAGGGCGATGCGGCTCACCATCGGCCCTCTAGCGTCCCCGGCATCACGAAGCCTTCGGCGGGCGAGCCGGTCGGCATAATCGTGAAAATCGGCTTGCTGCGGCTATATGCGACCAGCGCAGCGAGATCGCGAAAGCGCTCGAGCTGCTCGAGATGCTTGATCGTCGGATACATCAGGAGCATCTCGCCGCGGCGGTAGTGCTCTAATGCCGTGCTTGCTGCGATCCAGCGCTCGTCGTACGTTTCCACGGCGTCTGCGGCCCCGGATTGCCCGCTGGGCGCTACGCTAAGGAAGAAATGCGTGTCATAGCGGCGCTGCTCGGTCGGCGGCGTGATCCAGTGCGAGAAGAGCATCAGCCCGGCGGCATCCACCGTGATGCTGGCCTCCTCGGCCAGCTCGCGAACCGCGGCGTGCACCAACGCGCGAGCGTCGCGGGCTGTAATACTCGGCTGGTCGCTTGCAAGCTCAGCGGGCACTCTGGCGCGGAACTCTGCGGCGATACGCTCGTCACTCCAGCCGGGCGCCGCAGCGCGGTGGTAGTCGGCGGGGTCGACGGCGCCGCCGGGGAAGACGAAGGCGCCCGGCATGAACGGGCTTCCCGCGCTACGCCGGAGCATCAGCACCTCGAGCCCCTCCGGCGCGGGCCGCACCAAGATCACGCTAGCGGCTAAGCGCATTGTGGGAACCGGGCCGTCACGGGGGTTCGTTTCGTCACTATGAAATCGCGAGTTGTTGCCGCCGCCGCGGCCGTCCTGTCCTTGATCGCCGCGCCGGCGCTGGCGCAGCAAACCCCAACCCCCAAGCCGACGGTTCCGCCGGCCGTCACGAACATCGTCACGACGATCATCACGCGGCTCGCGGGCAATGCGGCCGCGCCCTATGGCGTCGATCCGAATCACAGCCGCGGAACGGTAACGTATTTCCGGCGGTTCGACTTACAGATTCGCATGCCGCTCAACACCTATCGCGACATTCACTTGCATCAGGGTACGGTGATCAACCCGCGCGGCGCGATGATCGAGCCCGGCCAAGTGCTGGATATCGTCGGTCAAGCTCAGGGCGATGGCTCGCTCAACGCGCAAACCATCACCATCATTCATTAGATGAAGATCGCCTTCGGCAGCGATGAGGCGACGGAGCTGACGGCAGCGGTCGATGCCTGGCTGCGCGATCGCGGTCACGATGTGCAGCATTACGGCGCCTTACGCGCCGGCGATGACCAAGCCTGGACGAACATGTCGCGCGCAACGAGCGAAGCCGTCGCGAACGGCGAGTGCGCGTTCGGCATCGTGTGTTGCTGGTCGGGCACGGGCGCGAGCATCGCCGCCAACAAAGTGCACGGCGTTCGCGCCGCTCTATGCGGCGATGCAGAGACCGCCGACGCCGCACGCGTCTGGAACGACGCAAACGTCCTCGCGCTCAGCCTACGCGCCACCTCGCCTGCGGTCGCACGCGAAATCCTCGAAGCCTGGTTCGAGGGCAAGCCCACACAAGACGCACAATATCGCGCAATGATCGACGACCTAGTCGCGCGAGACCGCACCAACCCTTCGACAAGCTCAGGGTGACACAAGGGGCGATACATCCGTAGCGCCCGGTTCTCCGTTGAGTTGGGCACAGGAGGATTCGCACTCGTATGAATCGATTGTTCACCGCGCTTGCATGCGCCGGTCTGATCGCTGCTACCGCGACGGCCGTTTCAGCCAAACTCATGTCCAATATTTCCGATCAACCCACACGCTTTTCGGGTTCGTGCTGCGTCTACACCGGCGCGCCCGCGCTCCCGGTAACACTCTCGATGGTGATCGCCGGCGGCGGCCCGTCGAACTTCAGCACCCAAACGCTCGTCCACACGCTGGCAGGCGACAAAACAGACGCCGAAGTCGCTTCATTAAAGCAAAAGTTCGGCGATCAGAAGGTTACGAATTTCGTCAACGTCTTCAATTTCGTGGTGTCCGATTCGCTGCGTATCGTGAAAGCAAAGGGCATCGCGCTACCGTCAACGCCAAACCCCGATCCCAAAGATGGCAAAGCGTTAGCCGGCGCGCTCTGGGGGGCGGGTCAAACCGGTGAAGGCTATAACGTCGAAGTCATGCTCGATCGCGCTGTTTCACACGGGATCCACGATCAAGTGATGGACGACATCGACAAGAAATTCGGCATCGGTCCCGACGCAGATTATCACGCCGTGCTCAACCAAGCCATGCACAATCTCGCATCGGTGTACGGCTTTAAGTCAAGCATGTAGAGGCGTAGGCCAGGAAGTGCACCGTACCCTCGCGGAAGCAAGAAGCATGAGCGATCGAATGAGGCTCGTGCTTCTGAGCTTTCTAATGCTCTTTGTCGAGCTGGCTCTCATCCGATGGCTGGGCTCCGACATCGTCTACCTCTCGTATTTCTCAAACTTCGTTCTGCTGGGAAGCTTCCTCGGCATCGGGGTTGGATTTATCGCGAGCAAATCGCGCGTCGATCTCTTTCCATGGACGATCCTCGAGCTCGCTCTGCTGGTCGGATTCGTTCTTGCGTTCCCGGTGACGATCAATCGCTCGGGAAGTCAGCTCATCTACTTCGGCGCTCCTTTGAGCGGGCTTCCGCTTTGGGTGATTCTGCCGGTCGTTTTTCTCATCACCGCTGCGATTATGGCTTCGATCGCGCAGGGCGTAGCCAGTGTGTTTTCCAGGTTCGAAGCGCTGGAGGCCTATCGTCTCGACATCCTTGGCAGTTTACTCGGGATTGTCGGATTCACGCTGCTCTCGTTTCTCGGCGCGCCGCCGGTTGTTTGGGGAGTTCTCGCCTCGTGCCTGATTCTCGCTTTGAGTCGTACTTCGATTCGGACGGTGCATGTCGTAGCGGCACTCGCGGTGATTCTGATGCTCGGGAGGGAGTCGATTCGGCCGCAACTCAGCTGGTCGCCGTACTACAAGATTGCGGTTTTTCAGACTGCTCCCGGCGTACGCGACCTCGAGGTCAATGGCGTGCCGCACCAGTGGATTGAATCGATGGCGGTGCGCAAATTGAACGAGCCTATCTACTTTACGGCATACGATCGCTTGCGCAACAACCAGCTTCGCGATGTGCTCATCATCGGCGCAGGTGGCGGGGGAGACGTGGCGATTGCGCTTGCGGCCGGCGCGAAGCACATTGATGCCGTTGAGATCGATCCGCGTATCTACCGGCTGGGGCAGCAGCTAAATACCGATCGTCCGTATCAGAATCCGCGCGTAACCGTCCACATCGATGACGGGCGCGCCTTCTTGCAGCGAACGCAAAACCAATATGATCTCATCCTTCTAGCGTTACCGGATTCGCTAACATTGGTCTCCGGGCAGTCATCGTTGCGGCTTGAGAGCTATTTGTTCACGCTCGATGCGATGCGTGCGGCACGCTCTCGTCTCACTCCGGGCGGCGCATTCGGGATGTACAACTATTACCGATACCAGTGGCTGGTCGATCGGTTTGCCAACACTCTCGCCGTTACATACGGACAGCGCCCCTGCATCGACTCGATAAGCGGCACCGCGGTGTTTGCGCTCCTCATGGTGGGGCGTGAGCCTGGCGACGTGCACTGCGCCACCACGTGGGTACCTCAGACGCAGCCTATTCCCTCGCCTGTGAGCGACGACTATCCGTTCCCCTACCTGCGAAGCCGCTCGATTCCAGCGTTGTACCTCGTCACGCTCGCCGCAATTCTGGCGGTTTCCGTTGTCATGGTTGGGTCGGTTGCCGGCCCGCTCGTCTCGATGCGAGGCTATGCAGACTTGTTCTTTATGGGAGCGGCGTTCTTGTTGCTCGAGACCAAGAACGTTGTCCAATTCGCGCTGCTCTTCGGTACGACGTGGCTCGTAAACGCGCTGGTCTTTTTCGGAATACTTCTTGTCGTGCTGATCGCCGTCGAAGTGAGCCGGCACTTCCGGACAAGAAACAGCGGCATGCTTTATGTCTTCCTTTTCGCGAGTCTCGCACTGGCGTGGGTGGTCGAGCCGGATACGCTCCTGCGCTTGGATCTTCCGCTACGTTTCGCTGCCGCCGTGTCGCTGGCGTTCGCGCCGGTTTTCCTCGCTAACCTCGTGTTCGCACAGCGCTTCCGAGACGTCGGATCATCGACAGCCGCCTTCGGTGCCAACCTGCTCGGCGCAATGTTTGGCGGCATTCTCGAGTATTCGTCGCTCGTGCTCGGCTATAGGGACCTCCTTATCGTCGCTGCTGGCCTTTATTTACTGGCCTTCGTATTCGGTCGGAAGTATCTGGGCGAGGCGGTGCCAGAGTCCGGACGCGAGGCGACCGCGTCGTCGCCCGCTCAATACGAGCCCACCTAGACTGCGTCATCCTGAGCCGCATACCTGTGTCACCCTGAGCTAGTCGAAGGGTCGCTCGTCAACAGCGCTTCGGCCATCCTTCAACAAGCTCAGGATGACACCGGTATGTGGCTCAGGATGACAGCGCAAAGGGAAACACCATCCGGAGTTTCGAAGCTGGTTTGCGACAGCTTAGAGATTGCGACAATGTCAAAGGGCCAGCTTCGCGTTCAGCTCTTTGGGACGCCGAGAGTTTTCGTCGGTGATGCCGCCGTGCAGCTGGAAGGTCCGCCGGGGACGCTGCGCCTCCTCGCACTGTTGCTCCTCAAGCCCGCTGATGGAATCAACCGCGCCGATGCGGCCGCAAGCCTTTGGCCGGATTGCACCGACGACGCATCGCGTGCTAACTTGCGTCGTCACATCGCATATCTGGATCACGCCCTCTCACTAGCCGGCTGCAACGCGCGCGTCATGCGCTGGGGATCGGCGATTGGGCTCGATCCTCGGGAAGCGATCGGGACCGACGTCGAGGCGTTCGAGGAGGCTGCGCAGTCCGGCCGCTACGAAGAAGCGGCGCTACTTTATGGCGGGGAACTGCTGGCAACATTCACCGACGAATGGATAACAGGCGAACGCGAGCGTCTACGCAAGCTCCACGTGGAGAACCTCGCGAGGCTGGTCGAGGAGCTCGAAATAACGGGCGATCCGAAGCGCGCACTCGAGTGGGCAACCGAGTTACGGCGGGCAGATCGCTGGCGCGAGGAGAGTGTACGAACCGTCATGACTCTTCGCAGAGAGACCGGTGACCGTATCGGCGCGCTGCGGGAGTATCGGGAATTTCGCGACGGCGTGCGAGAAGCGTTCTCAGCCGAACCATCGGATGCAACGCAAGCGCTGTTTCACGAGATTGCGGACGAGCGCGAAACGCAAAAGCATCCCGTCGTACTGCCGGCGGAGATCACAACGTTCTTCGGCCGCGAGGACGACATCGAGACGATTCGTTCGTTGCTCGAACGCAAAAGACTCGTCGTACTCGTAGGGCCGCCGGGCGTGGGAAAGACGCGGCTCGCCGTGCGCGCAGGGCGCGATCTCGACCAGCGTTACGAGGACGGAGTTTGGTTCGTCGAACTCGCGGCACTCGACGATCCGCATCTGCTCGAACAACGCATAACCGAAACACTGGATCGCGGCGGTGCGCAGCGAGGCCCGTCGAACACGCTTGAATTGCGCTTGCAGGACAAGCGTGCATTGCTGATCCTCGACAACGCCGAGCATCTGTTGCAGTGCGTCGGGGAGCGTGCAGCAGCGCTGCTCCGTGCGTTGCCTGAGCTGCGCATTCTCGTGACGAGCCGCGCGCCGCTCGGTGTCGACATCGAAACGGTGCACCCGGTTCGACCACTGGAACTGCCTCGACCCGGTGCGAGCGTCAGGGAGATCGCGAGCAACACGGCGGTGCGGCTCTTCTTGGATCGTGCGGCGGCGGCGATGGGCGGATCGTCGACCGATGGACTGCCCGTTTCAGAAGTGGCCGAGATTTGCCGTCGTCTCGACGGCTTGCCGCTTGCGATCGAATTTGCCGCGGTGCGATTGCGTGGCATGACGATTCGTCAAGTTCGAGCCGGTTTGGATTCACGGTTCGAGCTGCTCTCTCAAGAGCGGCATACCGCAATGGAACAGCATCGGACGCTCTATGCATCGTTCGAGTGGAGTCACCGTTTGCTTTCGCCGCAAGAGCGTGCAACGTTTCGAGCGCTCAGCGTTTTTCGCGGCGGCTGGAGTGCGGACGCTGCAGCCGAGGTTGCGCGTGGCGGTGTGGACGCTGCTCGAACCGCGCGCGAACTCCTCGCGCTGTGCGATAATTCACTCGTGGTGGCGCCTTCGCCGGCGATGACCGAACCGCGATACGACTTTTTGGAATCGATCCGCGCGTTCGCGGGTGAACAATTGCGGCTATACCCCTCGGAACGTGATACGGCGCTCGATCGTCATGCCCGCTATTTTGCGAACAGGTTTATCACGCACGACGAAGACCTGCGCCGGGCGCGCGCGCACGAGTATTTCGACGAAGTCGAACGCGAGCACGACAACGTGCGCGCCGCGCTTGCATATCTGATCGGCGATGGTCATGACCCGATGCTGGGCGTGCGGCTGGCGCTCGCGGTGTCGCGGTACTGGTTCGACCGAGGGTATACCGCGGAAGGCGCGCATTGGATCGAAGCCGGGTTGAAATGCACGGAGATTCAGGGAAACGTGAGAGCACAGGCACTTCTGTGCCTTGCGACGATAACGCGCAACGCCGGGGATTACGAGAAGGCGTACGGGCAGTTCATGGAGTCGCTCACGCTGCTGCGTTCCGGCGCCGAGCGACATGACGTCATCAAAGCGTTGCTGCAACTATCGAACGTCGCTCGCATGCTGGGCTCTTTCGGCGAAGCTATTGGGCACGCGGCCGAAGCACTCGAGCTGTGTGAACCTTCGGCAGACGAATATTTTGCGGGCTTCGCGCGCGCGGCGTTGGGGTGCATTCATCTCGCAGCCGGTGAGATCGAAGCCGCGCGCCGTTACTTTACAGCCTCGCTCGAGGCGTTCGATGCCGCGGGTGCGCGCGGCGATGCGGCTTTGGTCGTCAACAACCTTGGGCTGTGCGCCCTGTACGAAGGTGACCTTGAAGTGGCGTCCGCATTGTGCCGGCAAGCGTTGGAACGCAGCCGCCTAGCACGTTACGACTTCAGC
>Ga0153924_1000479_pt1 | contig 24790 bp, 20 predicted proteins | sample TSNJ008MetaG_FD_104709 | JGI IMG/M metagenome (GOLD analysis project Ga0153924, IMG submission 104709) | Attine ant fungus gardens microbial communities from New Jersey, USA - TSNJ008 MetaG | ecosystem: Host-associated > Fungi > Mycelium > Unclassified | place: USA: New Jersey, Wharton State...
GCGAGCCAGGCGAGCAGGTTCGTCATCTTGATGCCCTTGATGTTCGCGGCACCCTTGGCCACACCGTACGACGCGACGGTGCCGATCGAGGGGTGGCGGTACTCCTCGAGGGGCTTGCCCGTGATCGTCGCGACCACGTTGTCCGCGGCCACCACGGCCTGACGGACGGCGTTCTGCGCGTTCGGCGGGTAGTACGCCGGCTGCTTGTCGGCGGTCAGGTCGGGGACCTGCGCGACGTCGCCGAGGCCCCAGACACCCGCGACGACCTCATGGGTCTCCTCGTTCTCGACCTGGAGCTTCGCGTTCGCGGCGAGGTGCCCCTTCGGTCCGCGCGGCAGGTCGGACGCGTCGAGGAGCGGGTTCGGCTTCACGCCGGCCGTCCACACCAGCAGCCCGGTGGCGAACTCGTCGCCGTCGGAGAGCTTCACGACGCCGCCCTCACAGCTGGGCATCGTGGTCTTCAGGCGGACGTCGATCCCGCGGGCGCGGAGGGCCTCGAGGGTCCACTTCGACAGCTCCGGGCCGACCTCGGGCGCGACACGGTCGAGCGCGTCGATGAGCACCCAGCGCGGGTGCTCCCCCGCGAGCGACGGGTAGGTCTTGATGGCGGCCTGCGACACGTCGAAGAGCTCACCGATCGCCTCGACGCCGGTGTAGCCACCGCCGACGAAGATGCTCGTGAGCAGGCGGCGGCGCTCGTCCTCGTCACGGGTGGCTGCGGCCTTCGCGATGTTGTCGAGGAGCTTCGCACGCACGTAGGCGGCCTCCTCGACGCTCTTGAAGCCGACGCCGTACTCGTCGAGCCCGGGGGTCGGGAACGTGCGCGTGACCGAGCCGAGGGCGACGACGAGCTGGTCGTAGCCGAGCGTGCGGTCGTCACCACCGGCCGTGGCGATCGAGACGGTCTTGTCCGCCGACGAGATGCCGGTGACCTTGCCCTGGATGACACGGGTCTTCCGGAGCGCGCGACGCAGCTCGACCGTGACGTCCTTCGGGGCGATGTGACCGCCGGCGACCTCCGGCAGGAACGGCAGGTAGGTGTAGTACGTGTTCTGGTCCACCAGCGTGATCCGCATCGGCACCGTGGCCGCGTGCTTCTGGAGCTGCTTGACGGTGGTGTAGCCGGCGGAACCGCCGCCGAGGACGAGGACGTGAGGGATGGAGTCTGCCATTCCCCCGGTCTACCCGAATACGGCTTGTGATGTCATGAGCCGCGCGGGCGGTCGCGCAGACGCCACCAGGCGGTCTCGGCGAGCTCGACGCCCGTGTAGACGCCGTGGGGCGTGCGACGGGACTCCGTGAGGGAGAACCGACGCAGCCGGTAGCCACCGCCGAAGCGGTCGATGATCGCCTCGGGTGAGGACTCCGCGTCCCGCTTGACGTACCAGGTGCGGTCGTCCACGGGTTCGATCACCTGCGCCCGCCGATGCGGGAGCGCAGCACGTCGATGCGCTTCTGGATCTGCTCGATGCTCGCCTGCGCCACCGCCGGTCCCCCGCTGATGCGGCGGAGCTCGGCGTGGATCGCGCCGTGCGGCTCGTTCGCGTGCCGCGACCAGATCGACACCAGCCGGTGCAGCTCGGACCGCTGCTCCTTGATCGTCTGGTACATCGGGCGGTCCTCGGCGACCGGGGCCTTCGGCATCCCGTCCTTCGGGCTGCGCCCCTTGGCACGCTTCGCCTGGGTCGCCTGCCGCGCACGCAGCAGATCGCGCACCTGGTCGGGTTCGAGCAGGCCAGGGATGCCGATGAAGTCGAGTTCCTCGAGCGAGCCGACCTCGCCACCGGTGCCGAACTCGCCGCCGTCGTAGAGGACGCGGTCGAAGGAGGCCTGCGAGTCGAGCGCCTCGAAGGGCTGGACCTCGAGGAGGCTCTCGGACGCCCGGTCCTCCTTGTTGGCCTCGGCGACCATGGCGTCCTCGGGGTTGTACATCCCGTCGTCGGCGTCCTTCGGGCGGTCCAGCGCGTGGTCGCGCTCGAGCTCGAGCGACGCCGCGAGGGCCATCAGCCCGGGGACGCTCGGCAGGAACACCGACGCCGTCTCGCCGCGGCGCCGCGCACGCACGAAGCGGCCGATCACCTGGGCGAAGAACAGCGGCGTGCTGGCGCTCGTGGCGTAGACCCCGACGCAGAGCCGTGGGACGTCGACGCCTTCCGACACCATGCGGACGGCGACCATCCAGCGCGAGGTGTCCTCGGCGAAGGCGCTGATCCGGCTCGACCCCGCGGCTTCGTCGGAGAGGACGACCGTGGGCCGCTCCCCCGTGATCTGCTGCAGGATCCGGGCGTACGCGCGGGCGGTGGTGGTGTCCGTGGCGATGACGAGCCCGCCGGCGTCGGGCACACCGCGACGGACCTCGGTCAGACGCTTGTCGGCGGCGGACAGGACCGCCGGCATCCACTCGCCCTCGGGCGAGAGCGCCGTACGCCAGGCCTGCGCGGTGATGTCCTTCGTGACCTGCTCCCCCAGGGACGCCGACATCTCGTCGCCCATCCGGGTCTTCCAGCGCATCTGCCCCGCGTACGCCATGAAGAGCACGGGCCGGACGACGCCGTCCTTGAGTGCGCGGCCGTAGCCGTAGTTGTAGTCGGAGATCGAGGTGCGGATGCCCTGCTCGTCGGGGGCGTACTGCACGAACGGGATCGGGGCGGTGTCCGACCGGAACGGCGTGCCGGACAGGGAGAGACGTCGGGTGGCCTTCGAGAAGGCTTCCCTGATGCCGTCACCCCACGTCAGGGCGTCGCCGCCGTGGTGGACCTCGTCGAGGATGACGAGCGTCTTGCCGCCCGCGGTGATCTTCTGGTGGACCTCGGGGTTCATGCCGACCTGGGCGTACGTGATGGCCACGCCCTGGTAGTGCCGGCCGAACATGCCGTCGCCGTTCTTGAACATCGGGTCGATCCGGATGCCCACCCGGTCGGCGGAGTCGGCCCACTGCCGCTTGAGGTGCTCGGTCGGGGCCACGACGACGATCCGGTCGACGGTGCCGCGGGCCAGCAGCTCGGTCGCCAGGCGGAGCGCGAAGGTCGTCTTGCCGGCGCCGGGGGTGGCCGCCGTGAGGAAGTCGCGCGGCTCGGTCTCGAAGTACTTCGTCAGCGCCTCGACCTGCCAGGCGCGCAGCTTCGACGCGGTGCCCCAGGCGGCGCGGTCCGGGAAGGCCGGCGACAGGTTCTGGACGGCCGAGTTGCCGGCTGCCTCGGCAGCGGCGACGGCTTCGTCGTGCGCGACGACGGGGTGCTCAGGTGCGGCGGGTGCGTCGTCCCACAGCGCCGCGGACTGGTCCCCGGCAGCTGGCTGATCGGTGTACTCGGCTGCGCTCACTTCGGACGATTCTACCGTCACCCTCGGTCCTGCCGAGCGTGCGGGACGTGCCCCTCGGGCGTGCCGCGGACCAGGGATGCCGGCCGGAGCACGCCCGCGCCGAAGCGTGCGGCGACCGCATCGACCGTCGTCTCGGTGTCGCGCCACGGCGCGTCGTCGTCCCACAGCGCGTTGCTCGCCGCGGCCGGCACGAGGTTCTCGCCGCGGACCCCGATGAGCCGGATCTGGTTGCCCGGTCGGTGCAGGACGTCGTACAGCTCGACGGCTTCGCGGTGCAGGCGCTTGGCGACGTCGGTGGGTTCGGCGAGGGTGCGGGACCGGGTCAGGGTGGTGAAGTCGGTGTAGCGGACCTTGAGCGCGACGGTCCGGGCCTGGACGTCCGCGCGCCGGAGCCGCACGGCAACCTTGTCGGCGAGGCGCAGGAGTTCGCGCGCGACGTCGTCACGCTCGGTGAGGTCCCGCCCGAACGTCATCTCGTGCCCGATCGACTTCTCGCCGACGCCGTCCTCGACCACACGGGGGTCACGGCCCCAGGAGAGGTCGTGCAACCGCTGCCCACCGGCCGGTCCCAGCGCGGAGACGAGCGAGCCGAGGGGTGTCGTCGCGAGGTCGCCCACGGTCCGGATGCCACGACGCTCGAGGGTCTCCTGCGTCTTGCCACCGACGCCCCACAGCGCGGACACCGGCTGCGGGTGCAGGAACGCGACGGTGTCGGCAGCCGGGACCACGAGCAGGCCGTCCGGCTTGGCTCGACTGGACGCGAGCTTCGCCACGAACTTGGTCGACGCGGCACCGACGGAGCAGTGCAGTCCGGTCTCGGCGTACACCGCCGCACGGATCGCGCGGCCGATCTCCCACGGGGTGCCGTACAGCCGGATCGCGCCCGCGACGTCGAGGAAGGCTTCGTCGATGCCGAGCTTCTCCACCCGGGGCGTGAAGCGGTCGAACACGGCCATCACCGCGGCGGACTTGTCGCGGTACTTCTCGAAGTGCGGCTCGACGATGATGGCGCCGGGGCACCGACGCTTGGCCACGGCCATCGGCATCGCGGAGTTCACGCCGTACTTGCGCGCTTCGTACGTCGCCGCCGTCACGACGGAGCGGTCGGAGTCGTGCCCGACGATCACCGGCAACCCGCGGAGGTCCGGCCGGTCGAGCAGTTCGACGGAGGCGAAGAAGGCGTCCATGTCGACGTGCAGCACGCTCGCCGTCAGGTCGTCGACGGGCGCGTCGGACACCAGTCGGTTGCGTCCGTCCTGCTTGCTCACACCGCGATGATGCCAGGACCCACCGACATCGCACCGACGACGGTCGCGTGGTGGCGGTCGGCGAGCAGCGCGAGCGCCTCGTCGATGCGCCCCAGCGCGTGCGCGGCAGTCTCGATCGCCCGCTCGTCGCCGCGTCCGGAGGCGGCCGCCACGGCCTCGTCGAGCTGGTCGCCGACCCGCACCCAGACCGCCGCCCACGTGGTGGACCGTGGACCCGCCACGATGCCGTCCGCGAGCTGCGCGATCGAGGAGGCGAGGCTCTCGGCCGCACCACGCAGGGCGGCTGGCGGGTCCTGCGGGGCCGCACCGAGCCTCCCGGCTGCCTCGCGCGCGAACGTCGCGGCCGCCTGCAGGGAGGCGCGCGTCCTGGCGTCGGCGCGCGCCGGCCCACCGGTCGGGAACCGGACCATGGGCCGCAGGACCGCGTCGAGCTGGTAGGTGGCGGCGTCGACCGCGCGCGACCGGGCACGCAGGTCGGTCGCGGAACCGGCGGCCGGACTGGGCCCACGCCGCCGGTTCCCGGCCGACGCGCCAGCGGCGGACGGGCCGTGCCGGTGGGGAGAGGCGCGGTCCGCCTCCGTCGCGTCGCCAGACTCCGCCTCGTCGTCGGCCTCGAGCCCCACCAGCGCGAGCACGAACGCGCGGACCGCGACCAGCTGCCGCCGCACGGCGCGCCGGATGACGGCACGGGTGGCGATCGGGAAGACGACGGCACTGACGAGGACCGCGACCGCGGCGCCGAGCAGGTTCTCGGCGAGACGCATCGGGATGAGGGAGTCGGTGAAGGTGCCGGAGAACGCGTACACCTGACAGAGGACGACCACGAGGCACGCGGCCCAGACCGAGTACACACCGCCGAAGCCGTACGTGCCGACGGCGAGCAGGACGCAGACGAGCACGATCGTCACCCACGGGTGCGTCGTGCCGAGCAGGTGCACGAGGACGATGCCGACCGCTCCCCCGACGACCGTGCCGACGCCGCGGTGGAGCCCCTTCCGGATCCGCTCGTGCGTGGTGTTCGTGCCGGCGACGACGATCATCACGCCGATGACGCCCCAGTAGAACCGGCTGCCGTCGAGCATGAGGGCGAGGGGTTCGACGATCGCGACGGCGATGGCGGCGTGCACGGCGGTCCGGAGCGACGCCGTGAGGTGCCAGCGTCGCCAGGGCCCCTCGGCGACGGCGTCCGCGAGGACCGGAACGGCTCCGGCCGGCCGACCACCGGCCAGGATCACGGGCGTGGCGAACGGGACGCCGGCTCCGCGACGGGGCAGCTCGTCGCGGAGCTCGCGCCACCGCAGGCCTGCGGAACGCTGGTCGGCGAACTCCGCGGCCATGCGTCGGACGATCGCGGTGGTCCGGGAGCCCTCGTCGGCCGCCGAGGCCGTGATCCCGTAGCGGGCGAGCAGGGTGTGCGCCGCGTCCTGGCCGTGACTGCCGCCGTGCCGGAGGACGACCGTGAACGCCCGGAGCGCGGCGTGCCGCACGTCCGACGGCGCGCCGTGCTCGACCAGCGCACCGGCCCCGCGTCCGAGTTCGTCGATCGCGAAGTGCGTGTCGAACACCAGGCGGTGCAGCTCCTCGGCTGCGGTGTCGGCGTCGACCCCGCTCGCGGCGAGCATGCCGTCGACCGTCAGGGCGATCTCGTGGTACCGGTCGCGTGCTCGTCCCAGGCGTCGGAGCGCCCGGCGGCGGGCGCGCGGGTCGTCGGCGGCGGCGCCCACCGTCCCGGCTGCGAGGACGGCAGCGGAGGCCTCGAGCACGTCGGAACCCCGGGCGACGAACCCGCGACGGGTCCTGAGCAGCGCGCGGTGCGGGTTCGGCCGGAACAGCAGCCGAACCACGATCGTCGCGGCGAGGGACCCGGCGACGACGAGCCCGAGCGGGATGACACTCGTCTCGGGCAGCGGCAGCAGGAGCCCGCAGAGGTACCCGGCGAACCCGACGATCGCTGCGTCAGCCGCCCACGCTCCCCAGGACGCCGCCGCGAACTGCAGGAAGAGCAGCACGACGATGAGGACGAGTTCGAGGAGCCGGAGCGGCTGCAGGGCGATGCTCCCCGCGAGCGCGACGACGAACGGTACAAGGACCGCCCCGGTGCGCGCGGCGGTCCTGCCCGTGCTCGGGTCGACGATCACCAGGCAGGTGATGAAGGCCGGCATCGCGCCGATCATCACGCCGAGGATCGCCGGGAGCCCGAACGCCGTCGCGATGACGTAGCCGACGGCCATTCCGGCCGGGACGGCGACGAGGGTGCGGAGGGCTCCATCGGTCTTCACGAGCCCGGGGTCGAGCGCGAGGGCACGGTCGGTCAGTCGCTGGGTGCGGGTCCGTCGCCGCGGGGCGGTCCGGTTCGTGGTCTCGGTCCTCGGCACGCTCCGGCCGCCTCCTGTTCACTCGGGAGGCCAATGGTACCGCAAGCGAACTAGTTGGGGGGGGGTGGCGGGGTCGACTCCGAACGACAATGCCGATGACGTACGACGTCCGCGTCGTCGCAACCCCGCGCGCGCAACCGTTGCGGACGCGGGGCTGCGACAGGACCGATGCCGTACGACGTCGACGATGTCGTCCCGACCGGCGCGAGGAGCACCCCGGCCACCGAGGGCGCGCCCCGCGTCAGGCGAGCGGCCCCAGCACCGACGCCGCGATCGTCCGCGCCGCCGAGTCCCGCGACGACGGGTGGTACTGCCCCGCCCGGACGTCCCGGGCCAGGCGGGCGAGCTCGCCCCCGGCGCGGTAGGCCCCACCGCCGACCACCCGCATCGCCTCGTCCACCACGTGCTGCGCCGCGTCGACCGCGCGCGCCTTCGTCCCGACCAGCAGCGGGAACCACCGCGCCCCGAGGTCGTCGAGCTCGTCGACCGACCGCGCGAGCGAGGACACCTGCAGCTCGATCGCGTCGACCGTCCCGCGCATGTCCGCGATCGCCCGGCGCACGTCCGGGTCCTCGGACCGCGGCGTCCCGTCGAGCGCAGCGCGCGACCGCACCGCCGACACGGCCAGCGACACCGCCCGCGAGGCGATCCCGACGTACACCGAGGCGATGAGCAGCTCGAACGACGCGAAGATGCCGAACACGAGCGGGTCCTGGTTCGGCCCGACGGGCAGGGTCCGCACGATCCGGTCCGCCGGCACGTGCACACCGTGGAGCTTCGTCGTCCGGCTCTGGGTCGCCCGCATCCCGAGCGTGTCCCAGTCGTCGAGGTGCTCGACGTCCCCGTCGGACCGCAGCACGAAGCCGTGCACGAGCCGCGGTTCCGGCCCGGACTCGTCCTTGCCGAACACGCTCAGCACGTCCCACGCCGGTGCGAGCGACGTGAACACCTTCGTGCCCGTGAACCGGTAGCCGCCGTCGCCGTCCGGCTCCGCCGTCGTCAGCGAGTCGAACAGCACGGCGTCGTTGCCCGGCTCGCTCACGCCGAACGCGAGCAGGTGGTCGTCCGCCGCGTGGTCGGTGACGGCCTGGAGGAACGACTCACCTCGCGCGGACACCGCGCGCGCCGCCTGCACCCAGACCTGGTGCATCCCGAGGCCCAGCGCCGTCGCCGGCGCGGCCTCCGCGAGCCGCCGCTGCACCGCGGACGTCGCGGCGAGGCCGAGTCCGGCGCCGCCGCGTTCGACGGGCACGCCGAGCCGCAGGTAGCCGGCCGCCCGGAGTTCGTCGAGGTCCTCGGTGCAGAACGCGTTCGCGGCGTCGTAGCCGGGTGCACGAGCGGCGATGCGCTCCAGCAGCTCGTCGTCGAGCACCACCGCGGGGTTGGCCTTCGTCATGCCACGAGACTATGGTCCGAGGAGTGTCAGATCGTCATCCGTGGTCCAGGTACGTCGCGATCGGTGACTCGTTCACCGAGGGGATCGGTGACCCCGACCCCACCGTCCCCGGCGGGAACCGTGGCTGGGCGGACCGCGTCGCCGAGGTCCTGGCGAACCAGACCGACGACTTCGCGTACGCCAACCTGGCGATCCGCGGGCGTCTGCTCCAGCAGATCATCGACGAGCAGGTCGAACCTGCTCTCGCGCTCCGACCGGACCTCGTCACGGTGTCGGCCGGCGGCAACGACATCATCCGGCCCGGATCCGACCCGGACGAACTCGCCGAGCGGGTGGACGCGATGGTGTCGCGGCTCCGGAGCGACGGCGCGACCGTGGTGCTCTTCACCGGCCCCGACGTCGGGATGACCCCGGTGCTCGGCATGGTCCGCGGGAAGACGGCGATCTACAACGAGAACCTGCACGCCATCGCCCTGAAGCACGGCGCCCTCGTGGCGAACATGTGGGCGCTCCGGGTCCTCCGCGACCCGCGGATGTGGGCGCCGGACCGGCTGCACCACTCCCCGATGGGCCACGCCACCGTCGCGGCCGCCGTGCTCGATGCCCTCGGGGTCGAGCACGGGCTCGAGCCGTTCAACCCGGAGCCGCTCGAGGCGCGCCCGTGGCGGGAGGCCCGCGCCGAGGACCTCGGCTGGGCGTGGGAGTACCTCGTGCCGTGGGTGGTGCGGCGCATCAAGCACACGTCCTCCGGCGACGGTGTGACGCCGAAGCGTCCCGAGCTCCTGGACGTCGTCGAGCACAAGTCCGACACCCCGTAGTCGGACGGCGGGTCGCCGGGCGGTCGAGACCTTCGCGCCCCGTCACGGACATCGCGCCCGGGTGTGACGGGGCGCGATGTCGGTAACGGGGCGCAACTCCGGGCCAGCCCGTCAGACGGCGGGTCGCCTCAGCGTCAGCGGCCCGTCGTGCAGCGGCTGCGTCGCCCACGACGCCGTCGCGGACCCCGATGCGAGGTCGACCCGCAGGTGCGCGAGGTGCGGCGTCTCCACGAATCGCACGTCGACGAGCACCGTGCCGTCCGGCGCGACCGCACCGCTCGCCGCGAGGGGACCGTCGACCGCCCACTCCCCCTCGCCGACCGGCACCGAGAGCGTCCCGCCGTCGACGTCGAGGGCCGCGCGCCACCGATCGCCGTCGCGGCTGAACGCGAGTCCGTCGATCCCGTCACCGCGGAACGGGCCGGCGGCAGCGAGGTCGGGGAGCCGACCACCCGCGACCGCGGGGAGCCCCAGGGAGGCGAGTCGTGCCTCCAGGCCGGTGTCCCCGGCCGCGTCGACGTCCGCAGCGTCGACGGCGGGCAGGAGGTGCCGCCAGGCCGCGTCGAGGACGGCCTGCATGTCGAGGCTCTGCCCGGTGAGCGCGAGGACGACCTCCAGCTCGGGCAGGACGACGCAGAACTGGCCGTACGCGCCGTCTCCGCGGAAGCCGTGGCGGGCCATCCAGAACTGGAAGCCGTAGCCCTGGCTCCAGTCCGGGTTGCCCTCGTCGGGGTTCGCCACCTGCGTGGTCGTGGCAGCGGCGACCCAGTCCTCGTCGAGGATCCGCTCGCTGTCCCACACACCGCACTGCAGGTAGAGCTGGCCGAGGGCCGCGATCGCCGAGGTGGGCGCGTAGCAGCCGCTGAAGCCGAGCTCGGCACCGGTGTCGTCGCGTCGCCAGGCGAGGTCGTCGATGCCGAGCGGGTCGAGGAGCCGCGGGCGGAGGTAGTCGACGAGCGACCCGCCGCTGACCCGCCGGACGATCGCGCCGAGCGTGTACGTGCACGGCTGGTTGTACGCGAAGACGGTGCCGGGCTCCTCGTCGGGCGGGGTGCGGAGGAACCCGCGGACGAGGTTCTCCGGGTCGGCGGCGCGGGCCCGGTCGAGGGTCTCCTCGCGGTGGCCGCTCGCCATCGCCAGCAGGTGCCGGACGCGGATGCGGCGGCTGCGCTCGTCGGTGACGTCCGCGTCGAGCTCCGGGAAGTACGACAGCGCGGTGGCGTCGAGGTCGACGAGCCCCTCGCGGACGGCGACCCCGACGGCCGCCGCGGTGAAGCTCTTGCTGAGGGAGTACAGCAGGTGCACGCGGTCGCTCGCGTACGGCGCCCACCACCCCTCGGCGGCGACCTGGCCGTGCCGCAGCAGCACGATGCTGTGCGGTTCGACGTCGGGCGTCGACTCGAGGGCGTCGAGGAACCGGGCGATGCCGCGGGCGTCGATACCGAGGGCGGACGGGGTGGACCGGGGGAACGTCGTCGTCACGCGTCCGACACTACGGACCGCAGCCCGGTGACGTCCGGTGCCGGGTCCGTGGCGAGGCGGGCGTGGGTCTCGACGTCGAAGCGGTCGTCGCCGTAGCGGAGCTTGTCGCGTTCGACGCCCTCGGCGCGGAACCCCGCCCGGGTGGCGACCGCGCAGGACGCCGGGTTGTTCGTGCGGTGTCCGAGCTCGAGGCGGTGCAGCCCGAGGGCGAAGGCGTCGTCGGCCGCGGTGACGAGAGCGCGTGTCGCCAGTCCGCGGCCACGGGTCTCCGGAGTGAGCCAGTAGGAGGTCCAGGCGGTGCCGTGGGTGTGCTCGATCGCCGTCACGCCGATGTTCCCGACGACGACACCGTCGTCCACGATCGCCCAGTTCCGGGCGTGCCCGTCGAACCGGTACGTCGTCGCGATGAACGCCGCCGCCGCTGACTCGCCGTCGAACGTCCGGCCCCCGAGCTGCCGCGCGAGCTCCGGGTCGGCCGACGCTGCGAGCAGCACCGACGCGTCGGCGGGCCGCCAGGGGCGCAGGATCGGCACGACCGTCACGCCCCCTGGAACGGGTTCGTCCAGCGCCACCAGATGCCCGGGTCCTCGATGGGCCGTTCGAGCACGAGCGGCACCGTCACCGGGTCGTGGTCCGAGATCGTGAAGCGGACCTTCCCGACGCGCTCCCCCTTCGTGCCGAGGGTGATCTCGTCGAGGTGGGTCTTCGCGGACACGGTGGTCTTCCCCCAGACGAGGACCTCGGACGCCGACCTCGACACCGCATCGGCCTCGTCCTGCCACGGGGTCGAGAACGTGCCGAAGGTCTGCCCGGCGTGCGCGAGCGTGACGACCTGGAAGTTGTCGGCGACCGACCGGAGCAGCCGCTGCACGTCGACGTCGAGCGAGTCGTGGTCGACGCCACCGAGCATCGCGCCGATGACCGTCACGGTCTTCCCGCCCCGCTCGTAGGTCGCGGCGAACAGCAGGCAGGCTCCGGCCTCGTCGAGGGTCCCCGTCTTGATGCCCTCGACGCCGTCGAGCCCGAGGAGCTTGTTCGAGTTCTCGATCTCGCCGGCACCGGGCACCGTGACCTTCTTGGTCCCCACGACCTCCTTCACGACGGGGTTCGCGAGTGCGAGCTGCCCGAGTGCGACGAGGTCGGTGGCGGTCGAGGTGTTGTGCGCGTCGAGGCCGGTCGGTTCCTCGATCGTGGTGTGGTCCAGGTCGTGTTCGTCGAGCCACTCGTCCGCTGCCGCACGGTAGGCGTCCATCGACCCGAAGGCCCAGAGCGCCAACGACCCGGCGTAGTTGTTCGCGGACTTCATGAGCATCACCTGGAGCGTCTGGTACTCGGAGAGCTCCAGGCCGTTCGGCATCGGCGCGACCTCGCCGTTCACCGCGAGGTACTTCGCGTAGAGGGCCTGCATCGACGGCGTGAACGTGATCGTCGGCCCGGCCTGCCCCTGCCGCAGCGGCTTGTGGTCGAGGACGACGAGCGCGGTGACGACCTTCGAGATGCTCGCGATCGACCGTGGCTTGGTGTCGCCGCTCGTGCGGAGACTCTCCGGGAAGTCGGTCGCCTCGACCGCCGTCGCGCCGTACCCGGGGAACGTCAGGCCCGGCACGGAGGACGTCGGTGCCGAGTAGGTCGTCGTCGCGGCGCTCGCCGGGGCGAACGGCACGACCGCGGCTGCGGCGAGGTAGCCGACCACCAGCACGAGCACGGCGACGACGGAGATCGTCACCGGCCTCCGGACGGCGGAACGGGGGCGGCGGACGACTCGTGACACGGGAACCGAGCGTACCGGGGGCGGGTCGCGCGATGCTGCGAGGACGCGCTCGGCGCGCGTCAGCGCAGGATCGGACGGGAGGCGCGGTGCGGCCCCGCCGTCGACGGTCGCGTCCGGCGCGGCGACGGTTCCAGTGCCGTCGGCTCGCGACCGGCTGCGGTCGCGTCCGATCCCACGCCCCGTGTGACGAGCGTGTAAAAGTTGGTCGTACCAATGAACCAACCAGACCAATGGACCGTAGGCTCCCGGTCATGCAACGAGGACCGACCCTGAGCGCGACGACCGCGGCGCACCTCGGACGCCTGGTGCTCGACGACCTCGCGCCGGGCGACAAGCTGCCGCCGGAACGCACCCTGGCCGCGGACCTCGCCGTCTCCCGGACCACCATCCGCGAGGCCCTGCAGGAGCTCGAACGCCGTCGGCTCGTGTCCCGGACGCCCGGTCGCGGCACCTTCGTGCTGCCCCGCTCCGTCGAGGCCGCCGAGATGCTCGACCGGATGTCGCACGACGCGTCCGAGACCGAGCACGTGACCGAGTTCCGCGCGCTCGTCGAACCGCAGATCGCCGCGCTCGCCGCGGTTCGGGCCGACGAGTCCGACCTCGTGCGGCTCGAGGCGATCCTGGCCTCGACGCACGCCGGCCTGAGCCCAGCCGAGTCCCTCGCCCAGGACGTCGCCTTCCACGTGCAGGTCGCCCGGGCCTCCGGCAACCCGCTGTTCGTGTCGCTCTGCGAGCTGAGCAGCGGATGGGTGCAGGACGTGCGCGCGAAGTCCCACAGCACCAGCGAGGGCCGCCGCTCGTCGTTCGAGTGGCACCAGCGCATCCACGACGCGATCCGTCGCCACGACGAGACCGCTGCCCACCGGGCGATGACCGACCACCTGGCGGACGTCGCCCACCTCGTGGAGAACAAGCACCACGAGAACAAGCACAGCGAGCGCAAGCACCGCGAGAGGGAGCACCACCAGTGACACAGCCCGTCCTGCAACCCGGGGCCGGACCGATCCGCGCCGCGCACTACCTCCCCGTCGAGCCGGAGCGGACGCTCTGGGGACGACTCCCGAGCGGCACCGACCAGCCCGCCCTCACGGTCCCGTCGGGCACCGAGGTGACCATCGACACCGTCAGCCACGAGGGCGTCCTGCCGGACCAGGGCAGCGACCCGGTGGCCTTCTTCGGTCGGCACGGGGTCCCGCGGGAGCACGTCCTCGACGACGTGGTGGCGATCGCCCGGAACGCACGGCGCGACGCGGACCACGACGGACCGCACGTCGTCTCCGCCCCGATCGCCGTCGAGGGTGCCGAGCCCGGCGACGTCCTCACGATGACCGTGGTCGAGACGCTCCCCCGCGTCCCCTACGGCGTCGTGTCGAACCGGCACGGCCGCGGCGCGCTGCACGGCGAGTACCCCGTCGACGGCACCACCGTGAGCGTCTTCGCCGACGTCGTGACGGATGCCGACGGAGAGTGGGGGCGCATCCCCCTCACCGACGACCGCGAGCACTTCGCCCGCTTCCCGCTCGCCCCCTTCCTCGGCATCATGGGCGTCGGCTCACCCGGCGACCGACCGCACTCCGTGCCACCGGGGCGGCACGGCGGGAACATCGACGTGAACCTGCTGCAGACCGGCGCGCAGCTGCACCTGCCCGTGCTCGTCCCGGGCGCACTCGCGTTCGTCGGCGACCCGCACTTCGCCCAGGGCGACGGCGAGGTGGCACTCACCGCGATGGAGGCCTCGCTCCGCGCCACCGTGCGGTTCGACCTCACCCCGGCGGCGGAGGCAGCTTCGCGGTTCGGCGACCTCGTGTGGCCGCTCGGCGAGACGCACGAGTACCTCGTCCCGACCGGGCTCGACCCCGACCTCGACGAAGCCGTCCGTGCGTGCGTCCGACACGCCATCGCGATCCTCGGTGCCCGCTACGGCATGCAGCCGCACCTGGCGTACGCCTACCTCAGCGCGGCGACCGACTTCAACATCTCCCAGGTCGTCGACCTCGTCACCGGGGCGCACGCCCGCATCCGCAAGAGCGACTTCGGAGGGGCCCGATGACCGACCGGACCACGCCCGACGGACTCCTCGAGGCGCTCGACGCCTACGAGGCAGCACTCATGGCGAACGACCTCGACGCCCTCGACGACGCGTTCGTCCACGCCCCCGACACCATGCGCGGCGACGACCGCGGGCTGCTCGTCGGCCACGACGCGATCAGCGCCTTCCGGGGCGCCCGCGGCGGGGTCACCACCCGGACGCTGACGCGCGTCGAGGTCCGGCCGCTCGCCGAGGACCTTGCCCTCGTCGTCTCCGTGTCGGCCTTCGCCGCCGGCGGGAACGGCCTGCAGACCCAGCTCTGGCGACGCACCGACGGCACCTGGCGCATCGCCGCCGCCCACGTCACCGGACGCACCAAGGCATTCGACACGACGATCTGGCGCGTCGTCGGCGACCCGCTCGTCCCCACCACCGGCAGCGGCCCGCTCGACGGCACGACCGTCGCGGTGAAGGACCTCTACGCCGTCGCCGGACACGCCGTCGGCGCCGGCAACCCGACGTACCTGCGCGAGTCCGCCCCGCAGGCCGCGTCCGCCGCCGCGGTCGCGTCGCTCCTCGCCGCGGGGGCGTCGATCCGCGGGATCGCACGGACCGACGAGTTCGCCTACAACCTCACGGGACGCAACGAACACCACGGCACCCCACCGAACGGGGCGGTCGCCACGGCACTGCCTGGAGGCTCGTCCAGCGGATCCGCATCGGCTGTCCGCCTCGGGACGGCCGACATCGGACTCGGCACGGACACCGCGGGATCGGTGCGGGTCCCCGCCTCGTACCAGGGGCTCTGGGGCCTCCGGACGACGCACGACCTCATCCCCCGCGACGGGCTGCTCCCGCTCGCGCCGTCCTTCGACACCGTGGGGTGGCTCGCCCGCGACGCCGACCTGCTCGCCCGGGCGCTCGACGCCTCCGTCCCGGAGGCGCTGCCGGACCCCGACACCGCCCCTGCACTGACCGTCGCGGCCGACCTCGTCGCAGCAGCGGACGCTCCGACGCAGGAGGCCTTCCGTGCATCCATCGGCGAGGACCTCCCCGTGGTCACGCTCGCCGAGCTCGGCATCCCGCCGCTCGAGGACCTCCGCGAGACCATGCGCCTCGTGCAGGCCGCCGAGGCCACCGCCGCGCACGGGCCGTGGATCACCGCACACCCGGGAGCGCTCAGCACCGTCGTGGGCGACCGGTTCGCCGCAGCGGCCGCCAACCCGCCCGCCGAGGTCGCCGCGGCCGTCGCCCGGCTCGACGACCTCCGGCGGACGATCCGACAGGCACTCGACGGCCGCGTCCTGGTGTTCCCGACCACGCCAGGCCCCGCACCCGCACTGACCGCCGACACCGCCGAACTCGAACGGACCCGCACCGCCACCACGGCGATGACGGCTCTCGCGAGCATCGGCGGCCTCCCCGCGGTGAGCGCGCCCGGACTCAGCGTCGGCGGCGCCCCCGTCGGGATCAGCCTCGTCGGGGCGCCGGGGACCGACCGTGCCCTGGTGCGCACCGCGGAACGGGTGCTGCGGGACGGAGCCGAGCCGCGCCTCTCCCCACCGGCACGGCCCGTCCGCCGCTGACGCGTCGGCCGGGAACCGGCGGTGTGGGCCAAGGCAGACGCAGCCGACTAACGCGACCGCTGTGCGTGCGCGACCGCCCACAGTCCCACGGCGCTCGCCGCGGCGACGTTGAGCGAATCGACGCCGTGCGACATCGGGATGCGGACCGTCGTGTCGGCGGACGCGACGGCCGCGTCGGTCAGCCCCTGACCCTCGGTGCCCATCACCAGCGCGACCTTCTCGGGGACGTCCGCGACGAACGCGTCCAGGTCGACGGAGCGGTCCGTCAGCGCCATCGCCGCGAGGTGAAAGCCCTGCGCGCGGAGTTCCTCGCCAGCGGCCGGCCACTCGCCGATGCGCGTCCACGGGACCTGCAGGACGGTGCCCATGCTGACCCGGACGCTCCGGCGGTACAGCGGGTCGGCGCAGCGGGGGCTGACGAGCACGGCGTCGGCACCGAGCCCTGCGACGCTCCGGAAGACGGCGCCGACGTTGGTGTGGTCGACGATGTCCTCGAGGACGACGACGAGCTTCGCGTCCCGCACGACGTCGGCGACCTCCGGCAGCACGGGACGCTGCATCGCGGCCAGGGCGCCGCGGTGCATGCGGAAGCCGGTGAGCTCCTCGAGCAGCGCGTCCGGTCCGACGAACACCGGGCCGTCGTGGTCGGCGACGAGCGGCAGCACGCTGTCGAGCCACTTCTCCTGCACGAGGATGCTGCGGGGAACATGACCGGCTCGGACCGCACGCTCGATGACGGTGTTGGACTCGGCGATGTACAGGCCGCCCTCGACCTCGGAGACCCGGCGCAGTGCGACGTCCGTCAACCGGGCGAAGTCGTCGAGGCGGGGGTCGTCGAGGGAGTCGATGCGGACGGCGTGCACGGGGCTCGTTTCGGTGTGGTGCGTGCGGGGAAGTGACCGGGACGGTCGGCTGTTGAGGGTACCGTGAACACGATGGCCACGAGCGAACAGCCCAGCACCGCGGACGCGGATCTCGACCGCGCCGTCGAGCTGCTCGCCGGCAAGCGGATCGCCGTGCTCTCGGGCGCCGGCCTCAGCACCGACTCCGGCATCCCCGACTACCGCGGCGAGGGGCGGGTGGTCCGGAAGCCGATGACCTTCCAGGAGTTCCGCGCCGACCCCGCGAAGCGCCAGCGCTACTGGGCCGGTTCGCACCTCGGTTGGCGGACGTTCGCCGCCGCCCGCCCGAACGCCGGCCACCGTGCACTCGCCGCACTCGAACGCGACGGCATCGTCACCGGGGTCATCACGCAGAACGTCGACGGACTGCACCTGCGCTCCGGGTCGCGCCGGGTCGTCGAGATCCACGGGTCGATGGACCGCGCAGTCTGCCTGACGTGCGGGCAGGTGTTCTCCCGCGCTGACCTCGCGGCGGTGCTCGACTCGCTCAACCCGTGGATCGACGAGCCAGGCTCGGTCCAGCTGCAACCCGACGGCGACGTCGAGATCACCGATGTCGAACGCTTCCGGGTGCCCGACTGCTCGGTGTGCGGCGGCGTCCTCAAGCCGGACGTGGTGTTCTTCGGCGAGTTCGTGCCGGCCGAGAAGTTCCGCGAGGCCGTGTCCATCGTCGCCGAGGCCGAGGCGCTCGTCGTCGTCGGCTCCTCGCTCACCGTGAACTCCGGCGTCCGACTCGTCGACCACGCCGCACGCCGCAAGCACCCCGTCGTCATCATCAACCGGGGTGAGACCCGCAGCGACCGCCGGGCAGCCGTGAAGCTCGACGCCGGCACCACCGAGACGCTCGAGGCCCTGGCGGGCCGCCTCGACCCGTCTGCGATGATCGAGCGGTGACGACGCTCCTGTACCTGGTCCGGCACGGCGAGACCGACTGGAACGCCGAACGGCGCATCCAGGGGTCCACCGACATCCCGCTCAACGACACCGGACGGAAGCAGGCGGCCTCGACCGCGACCCTGCTCGACCGGCGGTCGTTCGACGCTGTTGTCGCGTCACCACTGTCACGTGCGTTCGAGACCGGGTCGATCATCGCCGAGCACCTCGGCCTCGCGGCACCCGTCGCCTACCCGGGCCTGGCGGAGCGCTCGTACGGCGAGGCCGAGGGCCTGACCACTGACGAGGTCCTGGCCCGCTACCCGCACGACGACGTCCCCGGCCGCGAGTCGCGGAGCGCCCTGCTCGCCCGGGTCACCGAGACCCTCGGCGAGATCGCCGTGCGGTACGACGCCGGCAGCGTGGTCGTCGCGACCCACGGCGCCGTCATCCGCAGCGTCGTGAACGCCGCCGCCCCGGGCACCGCCGACCGGCACGGCACGCCGATCCGCAACGGCTCCGTGCACTCCTTCCGGTGGGACCCCGAGCGGTTCCACGCCGAGCTCGTCCGGTTCGACGACCCCATCGACGGGGTGTCCGACGGGCCCGGCCGGTACACCTTCGAGTACCAGAACCCCCTCGAGCGGCGCGGGTAGCCGTCTCGGCCCGGTCCGCAGGGTCGACACCGCTGTCGGACCCGGCGTACTAGGCTCCGATGCACTCGCAGACCCGAGCGCGTGAGGGGGCCGACATGACGTCCGACGGACCAGGCGGTGTGCGTCCGGGATGGCCGCAGTCCGACGCCACCGACGATGACGACGACCTCGACCGCGCGTTCGGCCACGGAACCGCGTCGATGGCGGTCCGGACCCCTCGGCAGCGCGTGCGCCGCAGTGCCCTCGTCGGCGTCGGCGTGGTCATCGCCGCCGGGGTGCTCGCCGTGGTGCTGATCACGATCATCGGCAGCGTCCAGAACGGCGTCGGTGGGGTCTTCCCCCGGCCGGACGCCGCTCTCGACCGCTTCGACAGTGCAGCGCGCGACGTCAGTGGGGTCCAGCGCGTCACGGACGAGGAGCCGAAGAAGACCTCGTTCGCGAGCTACGACGTCGAGAGCACCGTCACGGTGTCGCCCACCCTGCCCGAGGCCGAGCAGACCGCGGCCGTCGATGCCCTCGCCGCCGCTGCCGACGACGTCAGCGGCAACGGGGTGCGGGTGTTCGCGATCGCCGACCTCGGCGAGGTGCAGGTCGGGGTCTCCGCGGACGCTGCGGTCACCGACAAGCGCCTGGAGCTGGCACGACAGCTGGCGGCGATCGGCGGGGTCCAGACCGCCCGCTGCGCCTGGGGGGACGCCGGACCGTCGGACGAGCCCGCGGAGCAGACGATCACGGTGGTGACGACGGGCACCGGGAACGCGCTCGGCGCCATCGTGGCGAAGGCCACGCAGGAGACGCGCGCGGTGTTCCCTGGTGCGACGGTGGAGTCAGCGCTGCCCTGAGGGTGGCCGGGCCGTGTCGGCCGCGGTCTTCGGCCCGACCCTTCCGCGAAAGCGACAGTCTGGCGCCGTACTCCCGCGGCAGTCTGTCGATCTGGCGTGCCCGACCCGAGCGCGCGGCGGCAGGGAGTCGCTTTCGCGAGAGAGACGCTGCTGCCAGCGTCGTCAGCGCACCGGCGTCGTCAGCCCCCAGACGACGTCAGGGGATGTCAGCGCCCCGCACGGTCCGCGACCGCCCGCTCGACCGCCCGCACGACCTGCTCGGCGGACTCATCCCACCGGAACCGAGCGGCCCGTGCGATGGAGGCCTGCGAAGCGGCGTCCCACCGGTCCTCGAGCCGTCGCACGGCAGCGGCGACCGCCGACGGTGACGACGGGTCGAAGTACTCCGCGGCGTCCCCGCCGATCTCCCGGAAGATCGGGACGTCGCTGACGACGACCGGCGTGCCGACGCCCATCGCCTCGACCAGCGGGATGCCGAAGCCCTCGTCGTACGAGGCCGTCGCCAGCGCGGTCGCCGATCGCAGCACGGACAGGTACTCGTCGTCGGAGGCGCCGTCGTGGAACACGATCGCACCGGCGGGCGCGAGTCGGCTCAACCGCGCACGGTCGGCGTCGGAGACCCGGGACATGCAGTGCAGGACCCAGTCGGCGCCGAGCAGCGGGAGCGCGGCGGCCAGGGTCTCGACGTTCTTGTAGGGCATGAACGAGCCCATGTAGACGAGGGTCTTCTCCCGAGCACCGCCCGCGGGCCGGGGCGCAGCGGGGTCGGCGGCGTTGTACGCCACGGTGACGGGACGCTTCGTCAGGCGGTGGGCCTCGATCAGCCCGGCGGTCGTCTCCGACACGGTCACGACTCCGTCCGCACCGTTCAGCAGGAACCGCTGCGGCGCCCAGCTCAGGTGGAACGCGCGCCAGCCGAGGCGGATCGGCCACGAGAACTCCCGTGGGGGTGTGCGGTTCCGGTAGTAGATCAGGTCGTGCAGCGTGAGCACGAGGGCGTAGTCACGGCCGCGGGAGCCCATGGTCTGCATCGGCGAGAACACCGCGTCGAGGCCGAGCCGGTTGACCTTCCGCGCGACGAGGGGCTCCCCGGCGTCGGTCGGTGCGGGGAGGAGTTCCCACGGGAGTCCCCCGGGCAGGGACTCGAGCTGCCGTTCGTCGTTCACCAGCAGCGTGTAGTCGTGCCGGTCCGGCAGGTTGGCGACCACGCCGGCGGTGAAGCGGCTGATGCCGTCGTGCCGTCCGATGCGGACGTACCGGCAGTCGAGGCCGATGCGCAGGCGCGTCACGAGGCAGCTCCGGAGGCCTTGCCGGGCTTCGCCTTCTTCGCTCGCCCGGCCGGTGTGTCCGCCATCCGGCGCAGGACCGCGGCGGCGGCGACGTCCGGCGTCTCGTAGTGCACGAGGTGCCCCACCTGCGGGATCACGACCAGTTCGGCATCGCGAAGGCGTCCGGCCAGTGCCTGCTGCTCCGGCACCGCCGTGATGTCGTCGCGCTCCGCCGCGATCATGAGCACGGGGACGTCGATGCGGTCCGCGTACTCCGACACGTCGTGCGTGACCGAGGTCCGGAACGCCTCGAGCACGCTCGAGCGGTTCGCGAACGCCGAGAAGTAGCGGTCGTGCTGGTCGTGCACCCACCGGCGGAGGTCGCGGTCGTGCGACTTCAGCATGGCGATGCTCATCACCCGGACGATCGCCGGGTTCCGGAGCAGCCCGAGGCCGAGGGCCTTGGGCAGCACCGCACCCGCGCGGTAGTAGCCGATCGCGATGCCCGTGCCGACCGCCCGCGGTCCTTGCAGCGCGGGCGCCGCGATCGGGTTCACCAGGACGAGCAGGCGGGTCTCGAGACCAGCGGCCACCGTGGCCGACACGACGATCGAGCCGAACGAGTGTCCCAGCACGACCGCATCGCGGCGCAGCCCGAGGGCCCGGTGGAACCCGGTCAGCCAGGCGACGTACGCGTCGATGTCGGACTCCGGGAGCGGGTCGGAGATCCCGAACCCGGGCAGGTCCGGCACGATCACCCGGACGCCGACCAGGTGCGCGGCGATGGTCTCGAGCCCGTGGTGGTCCCCCCGGAAACCGTGCACGGCGAGCACGGTCTGCTCCGCGTCGGCAGGGCCGTACTCCCAGTAGTGCGTGGTGCGGCCGTCGACCTGCACGGAGCGGTGCACGACCGGGGTGGCGGCCATCAGCGACTGGTACGGGGAGAGCACGGGTGGTTGCATCCCGGCCAGTCTACGAACGCACGCCGGTGCGCCCGCGTCACCCCACGACGAAACCTGGACAACTCGCAGGCGGGACGTGCCTGTGGGAGGCGAGCCGCGCCTCCAGGCCGGGCCGACTCCGCCCGCCGGGCCGACGCCTCTCGCCGCCCGCCGGGCCGACGCGGTCCGCGCTTTCTGCGGACAACCGGACCGGCGGCGGCCTAGCGTGTCCATGGTGACGTTCACCGCCCCGATCCAGCTGCCCGGCCTGACCCTGGACCCGCAGTGGTACAAGCGCTCGGTCTTCTACGAGTGCATGATCCGCTCGTTCGTCGACTCGAACGGCGACGGGATCGGTGACATCCAGGGGGTCATCGGCAAGCTCGACTACCTGCAGTGGCTCGGTGTCGACGCCCTGTGGCTCCCGCCGTTCTTCAATTCGCCGATGCGCGACGGCGGCTACGACATCGCCGACTACAAGGCGATCCTGCCGGAGTTCGGCACCCTTGACGACTTCCGGGAACTCGTGACGAAGTCGCACGAGCGGAACATGCGCATCGTCATCGACATGGTGATCAACCACACCAGCGACCAGCACGAGTGGTTCCAGCAGTCCCGCGAGGACCCGGACGGCCCCTACGGCGACTTCTACGTGTGGCGCGACACGGACACCGACTACGAGAACATCCGCATCATCTTCGTCGACACCGAGGAGTCGAACTGGACGTTCGACCCGGTCCGTCGGCAGTTCTTCTTCCACCGGTTCTTCTCGCACCAGCCCGACCTGAACTTCGAGAACCCGGCCGTGGTGGAGGCCGTGTACGACGTCGTCCGGCACTGGCTCGACCTCGGCGTCGACGGGCTCCGGCTCGACGCGATCCCGTACCTGTTCGAGTCCGAGGAGGGCAACGGCGAGGGCGAGCCTGAGACCCACGAGTTCATCAAGAAGCTCCGGGCGATGGTCGACGACGAGTACCCCGGGCGTGTCCTGCTCGCCGAGGCGAACCAGTGGCCCCGTGAGACCGCGGCGTTCTTCGGCACCGACGAGGAGCCCGAGTGCCACATGGCGTTCGACTTCCCGGTGATGCCGCGCATCTTCTACTCGCTCCGCGCACAGCACGCCGCCGAGCTCAAGGCGATCCTGTCCGAGACCCTGGACGTGCCCTCCAGTGCAGCCTGGGGCGTGTTCCTCCGCAACCACGACGAGCTCACGCTCGAGATGGTGAGCGAGGAGTACCGGCAGGCGATGTACGGCTGGTACGGCTACGACCCCCGGATGCGCTCGAACATCGGCATCCGCCGGCGCCTCGCTCCCCTGCTCGACAACTCCCGCGCCGAGCTCGAACTCATCCACGCGCTGCTCTTCTCGCTGCCCGGGTCGCCGTTCCTCTACTACGGGGACGAGATCGGCATGGGCGACAACATCTGGCTGCCGGACCGCGACTCCTCGCGCACGCCGATGCAGTGGACCCCGGATCGCAACGCGGGCTTCTCCACCGCCGACCCGGGCAAGCTGTACCTGCCCGTCGTGCAGTCGCTCGTCTACAACTACGCGCAGGTCAACGTCGAGGCCCAGCTCGCCCAGTCCCGGTCCCTGCTGCACTGGGTCCGCAACGTCATCCACGTGCGGAAGGCGCACCCGGTGTTCGGCCTCGGGACGCTCGACGTGCAGGAGACCTCGAACGACTCGGTCCTCGCGTTCGTCCGCTCGTGGGAGGGCTCGGGCGCGCAGTTCGGCCCCTCGGCGGAGGACGTCCTCTGCGTGTTCTCGTTCGCGACGAACCCGACGTCGGTGACGGTCTCGGCGCCGGAGTTCGCCGGGCGGCCGCTGTACGACCTGTTCGGCGGCGGGACGTTCCCCTCGTTCGACGAGTCCGGTTCGGTCACGTTGACCATGGGCACGCAGTCGTTCTACTGGCTGCACGTCGGCGCACCGGTCGCGTAGACGGTCCGCGCGCGGGGCGCCTCCGTCGGCGGTCCGCGCGCGGGGCGCGCCCGTCGAGGGAGCAGGAATCGTCGGCTGGCGATACACGACCCGACGATTGCTGCTCCCTCGACCGCGGTCCGCCGGCTCGCGTCCGCGCGTGTCGGCGAGCACCGGCCTGGAGGCACGGCTCGGCCCCGCCAGGCGGGTCGCGGGGGTCGTGTCGGTGCGTCCGGTTAGCCTGTGGCCGTGACGATCTCCACAGCACAGCTCGACACGCCCGCCCCGGCGCAGGACCTCGCCGGCCGACCGTGGTGGCACGCGCTCGGCGTCTTCGACCTCGAGACCACCGGTGTGGACGTCGAGACCGCCCGCATCGTCACCGCGCACGTCGGCCTGATCGACATGACCGGCCGCTCGATCGTCGAGGGCGCCTGGATCGCCGACCCCGGGGTCGAGATCCCCGAGGGCGCCGCAGCCGTGCACGGCATCACCACCGAGCGGGCCCGGGCCGAGGGGCGCCCCGCGGGCGAGGTCGTCGCCGAGATCATCGCCGCGGTCGAGGCCGTCTTCGCCCGCGGCATCCCGCTCGTGATCTACAACGCCCCGTACGACCTCACCGTCCTCGACAGAGAGGCGAAGCGCCACGGCATCGCCTCGCCCGTCGTGGGCAACGTGGTGGACCCGCTCGTCATCGACAAGGCGCTCGACACCTACCGGAAGGGCAAGCGCACGCTCGAGGCCGCGTCGGAGCTCTACGGCGTCGCCCTCGACGACGCGCACGACGCCGGAGCAGACGCCATCGCTGCCGGGCGTGTCGCGCAGGCCATCGCCGCGAAGTACCCGGAGGAGCTCGGTGTCTCCGCCGAGGAGCTCCACCGCAAGCAGGTCGGCTGGTGCGCCGAGCAGGCGACCTCGTTCCAGGACTACATGCGGAAGAAGCGCGACCCGTCCTTCACGGCCGACGGTCGCTGGCCCCACCGCAACGGTTCGTAGCCTGCCCGAGGCCGGCCGCGCCGCCCGTCGCACCGGACCCCGGCTGCGTCGTACCCCGGTTGCGCCCGTTTCCGGACATCGCGCCCCCGCACACCCGGGCGCGATGTCCGCACCGGGGCGCAATCCGCATCGACCCGCAGCAGGCGCACCCTGCGGCAGCGCCCACCCCGCAACCCGTCCCCCCGCGCACGCAAACGGGCGGCCCTCCCGAAGGAGAGCCGCCCGTCAGCGTGCAGAGCGTGCTTACTTGCCGAAGCTCTTGAAGCGCTGGTTGAACTTCTCGACGCGACCGGCCGAGTCGAGGATGCGCTGCTTGCCCGTGTAGAACGGGTGCGAAGCGGA